>RCMY010004186.1_pt1 | contig 13156 bp, 9 predicted proteins | sample 2041341 | NCBI WGS metagenome assembly RCMY01 (sample SAMN09708234, study PRJNA481090) | Marine sediment metagenome, whole genome shotgun sequencing project. | reverse complement strand
GTAGGGTCGTTAAACATGCGTTTGGTACGACTTATGATCAAATCTTTTTCATAATTACCGCTGGGTATTTGCGAGAACTTTTTGTTGTGTGTTGGAAAGTAACCGTTTATATCAACTGCGCCTGCATAAATAATGAAATCGTTTTGCGCTAAAATAGGCTCCTGTATACTGGGCAATTGCTTGTCTGTAAAGCCATCGTACGCGGTATTATATTTGGGCGGATTAGTATGAGGTATTTCTTTATATTGGGTATCGAAAACCTGCTGCTGACGCAAAGTGCCATCCACAATAGCTTGTTCCAATAACGTTCCGATAGAAGCCGCTGCAGCTATCGCAATTTGCTGTACATTTTGATGTTTGGTATCTACTTGATAATGTGCAACAGACCGAAAAATTGATTCAGTAAAATGACCTACTTCTAACGCTTTTTCAGACACTTCATGCAAATGGGAAGTATGCCGATCTATCGACTCATATAAATCGTTGGCAATAACGGAAATTCCGGTGCTGTCTTGTTTGGCACTCTCAATACTTGAATTTAAGGTTTGCATAGACTGTTGCGCTTGTCTTACTGAGCGCATGGATTGATTCATCTAAGCGCATAGAGGTCTGACTTACCAACTCAGTCATTTTGATACCCGATTCCGACACTTGCGCAATAGCCGATACTGAGTTTTCGCTTTTTACGGTAATTTGGCTCAGTACATTTTCTATGCCTTTTGTAGCATCGGTAGTGCGCTTAGCTAAATTGCGGACTTCGTCGGCCACGACAGCAAAACCGCGACCTTGCTCACCGGCTCTTGCCGCTTCAATTGCTGCGTTTAATGCGAGCATATTAGTTTGTTCGGCAAGCTGATTTATAGTATTGACGATACTTCCTATAGCACTTGCATTGTCACGAAGTTCGTGCAGCAAATGAGTGGTATTTGCGATTTGGCTCTCAAGTCCTTTTTGTTGTGAGCTAACCTCGCCAAGCATTTGAATTGAAGATTGAGCCTCTTGCTCAGATTCACTAATATTCGCATTTACCTCATCACTTAAGGTAAGTACTTCAACATTTGATTTTTCTAGTCGAGTTACTCGTGACGCAATTTCTTTATTGCTTTTTGCTTGGTCTCTAAAAAATACAGCAAGTTGATCAATAAAAAATGAAACACTGGCACTGCCAATCGCAATTCTACTTGATTGATTTTCAATACTTATTGCCATTTCAGAAAAATGGTTAGTAGCGATTGTAGTGTCAATTGCTTGCTTGTGAATGTTCTTTGGCGAAAGCTGTTGCAAGGTAAAAATAGCAATGCCGCTGGCTAAAACGACAGCGCTTAGTGCTAGCAAAGGTGATAGCAGCCAATGCGTTATAGCAGCAACCACCAAGATTAAAAAAAAGCACAAAATATGAATCAAGTTGCATGCATCCGAAAGTGAAATAGATATTGTCTATATCTGCAATTTTGATTTTTTCCTTAGGATCTCGTGATGAGTGTCACGCACCTAGTAAAGGCAAACTCTTAATGTCGTGGTATTTCAAAGACAAAGCAATACAGTGCTTTAACTCTTTAGTAGGAAGCACTTCGTCCAGAGTAAATATAATTTCTCTGTTGCCAGCATAGCGAAAAGTGGTGGGGTAAATTTGTTTAAAGGTACTGACTAATTTGGTTTTACAATTAAAATAAATTGAATATTGGTCAGGTTTCTTTTTCGTCCAATCTATTCTTAGCGCACTACCGTTCTTGGAAATATAACTGGGTTGTCCCCATTTTAATGTTTCTTCAATATGTTCGATTCTTTCTTGATTTGAAACCTCGAAAATAAGCGTGCGCAAACATTCAAGTTTTTCTCTTACTTTAGGCGGATAGGTACCAAACTTAAACAATACGTCTACATTATCGAATTTCATTTATATACCCTCGCTGTTACGCACCATAAAGCAAGTTAGCCTATCACACTTTAATCGTTTGAATAGCTTACTGCTGCAACGTTATATGTGCGTTGTCATAATCATTTCATGCAAATACCAATTGCCAAACCCCCTTTATTCCGAAAAACGAAGTGAAAATAGAGAATAGAAGAATGGAAGCAAGTATAATATTCGCAATCACGCTGTTTTTATGTTCTTTCATCAAATCTTTTTGATTACTGAGATAAAAAATACATAGAACAGTAACCGGAAGTATAACGGCATTAAAGGCTTGTGAAATAATCATAACAAATACAGGTCGAGCGTCAAAAATAGGGACAACCAAACCCAATAAAGAGATCGCGAGAACCATTATTCGATATTTGGCTAAGGTCATATCACGCTCGGCGCCAGTATAGTCACATAGTAGCCAAGGCAGCATCAGGATATTTGGAAATTGAGAGGACACACCAGCGGCTATAAGCCCAAAAGCAAAAATTGATGTCGCTAAAGATCCAGCCAGGGGCTCAAGTATGCCGACCATTTGAGAAGCCTCAGACAAGCCAATTCCCGCAACAAACAAAGTTCCCGCTGCCGCTGACATTATTGAGGCACTAATAATAAACATCAGAAACACAGAAAAAATAGCATCATTTCGCTGTTTTTTATAGTCAACTAGTGTCCAACCCGCTTCCTTGACTAGCGTGGTTCGAATGATAAACAAGCCAGAAAATACGGTAGTTCCTATCATTGAAGCAATCACCAAAAACGGACCCTTGTCAGTATTAGAGACTACCTGCGGGATGCTTGGTATTAGTCCCTTAAAAATTTCAAGCGGGGGAGGCATCATAATAAAGAAGTTTACCAAGAAACAGGCTGACATAATCGCCACAATCACCGCTAAACTGCGTTCAAAAAACTGAGTTTTTCCGTTCCAGAAAATGAAGTAAACTACGCTAATAAAAAAAACAGCAAAATAGATGGGATCAATACCGCCCTCAACGGCAGATTTTGACCATTCATAACAAATATCAGCAACAATACCCATCACCCCCATTACACTACCACAAACACCAAACGTCAAAGCAACTAGAAAGAAGATACCTACCCCAGGATGGATGTGCTTACGAAAGGCTTCAAGCGCAGTTTCGCCGGTAATGAGTGTATAGCGACCATACAGATTGATCATAAAGAAGGTGCACAAGCAAGAGGCGACAATTGTCCACAGTAGCGTCATGCCATAGTCTGCACCTGCTTTAGCCATAGCGGTAACACTGCCCGTGCCGATATTGAAACCTAGTAAGAAAATGCCAGGTAGAAAGAGTGCTAGTCCTTTAGCTAATTTTTGTTTTAAGGAGTTGCTTTTCGGCATATCCGGATCAGGTGCATATGTCATTTTGTGACTCCAATTGTTGCGCAAAAAGCACCCATTTCGTAACAGGCAATTTAGCGACGTTATTTAGTTGTTAAGCACGCTAGCAACCGACTATCGAGTTTCGATATTACTACTGCTACCCGGGTAGCATTCCAACACTGTCATGGAGATATCGGATTGGTAACTAAATTCGTCGATGCCCGCGGGGCAGAAAAAGCGGTCCCAGCGGTTTAAAAGGGTTATCTCATTGCCCGTATGCAATGCGCCAGAGCCTTCAGTCACCACGCCATAGAAAAAAGCTTCTTCTTGGCGCTTATAAGAACCATTGATTGTTGCTCGTTTTACGGTAAAGCATGATGTTTTGTCTGGCCCGATAAGTACTTCAAGACAGTTACCCATGATATCGTTGTAAACGACTTTTGGCTTACAGCGAAATTCCTCATCTATTTTTTCAGCAGGAACCGGTTCAAAATTAAATACATCCAATGCCGTCTCTATTCCCTGATCCATAAATCTCGCTTTTTCTGGGATCACGTAACCACAACGTTCAAACTCAAACCTTACGGCCAAATCGGAAGGCTCCATAATTTCTAGCATTAAAATACCTTCGCCCAAAGCGTGTGGTCTACCACCCGGCAGCAGGAATACGTCTCCGGGCTTGACTGGTATACGGTCAAAACATTTTTCGATTGATGCAATATCCTGGCTTTCAATCCACTGTTTAAGATCTTCGCGACTGGGTGATCTTTGAAACCCAGCATAAATGTAGGGAGCACTTACCTCGTCACGGATATCAAGTATCACATATGCTTCAGTCTTTCCGCGGGGTGCTCCAAGCCTTTCTTGGGCAAAGGCACGGGTAGGGTGGGCTTGAAAATGCAAACGTGTTGCACTATCTAGGTATTTAACTAAGGGAATGTCGTCCATCGTTCGTTCAATTTTACCCTGCGCACCTAGAAAGTATTGTTTATCTTTCTTCACTAAATCGCGAAACGGAACCGGCGTGCCATCGTCAATGCTTACCATCGCCAATCCTTCCGAGACATCTTCGCGACCAATATTGCGCGCTTCAACGGTAGAGCCAATCCAGTCTTCGGGAAAGCTTGAATCTTGAGGATTCTCTTTACCTTCTATTGTGTCGAGTTGTTTGCCGCCCTGGTAAGTTCGCCAAACGCGATTTGCAGAAAATTTAAAAATCTTATTCATCGATATCACCTTGCGAAAAAACAACATGGATTTTACCGTGCACTTACCACTTAAATCGCCCGGTTTGTATTTTATTCTCAATGCCTACGAGTACTTTGAGGTTAACCATTTCCAGCATTTACGGATATTTTATTGCTCTACATTAGAGATTAAAATGTAAGCCTATTTCTTTTCTTCATCAGTAATTCAGTTACTTTCTTTTATACTAATAGGCCATCTGAAGTTGACTATCATTACTGGCGACAACATTTGTAGTGTTGTGTTTCACAGCTTATAACCCTTAAAATTTGTATTTATTTTACATGTTTTGACTTGAGTGGTCTGTAATAATCGAAAGAAACACTACCCAAAAATTAATAATTGGTCAACCAAAAAAATAATAATTAGCTTATTTACCACTCATATTCAATTTTTATTGATGAGAATACGGTCTCTTTATAGACAACATAATTTCTTTCTGCGTATCAAAAATCAACCTGGCGATTTACACTAATATTTATAAAATACAATGGCTTAAGAGTTTTTCGTTTGGTGTTTTTATACAGGACATTGGAAAGGTTTTCTTATTGGTAATGTTATATTGCAAAATATATTTGCTATAATACCTTACCAAAAGGTTGACCTTTCGCGATTTAATTGTAAGTATATAGTTAATTCTTTGTAAGTATGGTTTGTTTTCTTGTAAAGAATGGGATTTAGCTAAATTCCGTCATTAGATTTTATTCGTTAACGATGTGGCGTAAACACATTTTATAAGCATCAACAAACACACAGGAAAAAACTATGAGACACAGACTATCTAAAATTACCTTAGCGGTGCTTTCTGCCACCGCGCTGAACATGACCGCGACTGTTCATGCACAAGAGGCTCAACCAGAAGCAGATCAAAATTTTGAAGTTATAGAAGTATCAGGAATAAGAAGCTCTCTTACAAGCGCACTTGCAGAGAAGCGAGATTCTGATAATTTAGTTGAAATCATTCAGGCTGAAGATATTGGTAAGTTGCCTGATCAAAACCTAGCAGAGGTATTAGAAAACGTCACTGGTATTCAGATTACCAGAACCGCAGGCGTGGGTACTGGTGTACAAATACGTGGCACTAACGCAAACCGTACCGAAATTAACGGTGTATCTACAGTAGGTTCAGGCGCTGGACGTAGCGGCATCAGTTTTGAAGACGTTTCTGCAGGTATTATCTCAGCGGTAGAAGTGACTAAATCACCTGAAGCAAAAACCATAGAAGGTTCGGTAGGGGGTACAGTCAACCTTAGAACAATTCGTCCACTACAATTAAACGACACCTTGGCAACTTTCAGAATTCAAGGTGAAAATAGCAGTTTGTCAACTGATAGTACGTTTACTCCTAGATTATCAGGTACCTATGGTGATAACTGGGATACCGACCGTGGCGAAGTGGGTGTAGTCTTAAGTGTTAACTATGCTGAGCAAGACGTAACCGCATTTCGTCCTCGTGCAGACCGTGATAATTCTGTTGCTGCTGATAGTGGCGATGCCAGTGCGCAATCATTCGATTTTCTGCCAATTCAGTTTTTTGTGCAAGATTACGATAATTACGAATACGAATCTGTGAATATAGCCGGTTCAATTGAATGGGCACCTCAGGATGAGTTAAAGTTATATTTTGATGTAATTTACAATGATCAAGAGCGTAGACAAGAAAGTTCACGAATTCAAGCATCGGGTTTAAGTGATCTTGCTGGAATATCAGTACCCACTGAATTTGAAACCGTTAATTTTGGGTCTTTAGGCGGCGTAGATCTTGGTAGTATACAAGCGGCAGTTAAAGGTGTAATACCCGTTGAAGATGGTGGTGCCGATCCAAACCTGCGTTTTTCAGGTGATACTAACTCGCGTGTAACCAAAAGTGAAATTTATAGATTTGGTGGAGAATGGACCGCAGAGGATTACAAAGTAAGTGCCGAGCTGTCGTCGTCAAGTTCTGACACGACTACGCCTAGTTTCAACACTACGCTTAACTTTATCAATCCAAACGTAGCGTCAAATGCTTCTAATGAAAATGGCACGCCTTTTATATACGATTTAACCGGTGGTGCGCTTACTTTTGGCATTGCATCGGGCGAAGCTAACGGGCCAGGTACTGCACAACTACTTGATCCTGCTAACGTAGTGTTGCGTGATGTACAAATAGGTCAAGATATCGCTGAAAACAGTGAAGACGCATTTCGTACCGATTTCACCTATTATCTAGACAGCTTCGTGACTTCAGTAGCGGTTGGTTATCGTTTTAGTAAAACAAGTGCTCTGCGTGATGAAATTACCACAAGCGTTGGTTTAAGAAGGATGGCAGACAGTCCCACGGGTGATCTTTTCGCTGACATTCTAGTTGCGGGCCCCACTAATTTTAACGATGCCGATGGCCGAGAATTATACGTACGTGATTTCTTAACGATTGATCCCGAAAAAGCAAATTCCGATCCAGGTGGTGTACTAGACGTACTTAATGCTGCCATAGTGGCAAACAACGCAATTACGGGTTCAACTCGTGGGCCTATTAGTTCACCTACGTCAACATCATCAGCTTTTTTTGATATTCAAGAAGAAACTAACGCACTATATGCGCAAGCCAATTTTGAATATGACATGTTTCGTGGAAATTTTGGTTTACGTTACTTGAAAACCGACGTTACCTCAGTAGGTAACTCTATCACTGAAGTGGATGGTGGTGATGACATTGTACAAAGAGTTACCACTACGGGCGATTATGACTTTATATTACCGCGCATTAACATTGTTGCTGATGTGCACGATGATGTGATTGTTCGCGCAGGTTGGGGTAAAGATATAAGACGTCCAGATTTTGACGATTTGTCAACTTCATTTACATTCTCTACCAGTCCAAACCCTGCTGTTCAACTAGGTAATCCAGGATTAATTCCTGAAGAAGTAACCTCATTTGACCTTGCGGCAGAATGGTATTTTGCACCCGCGAGTATGCTAAGTGTGGGTATTTTCCATAAGAAACGTAGCGATTTACATGTAACGCAACAAACAGACCCGTTTGAAGATTCTGTTACTGGATACCGTGACCTTACTGACCCATGTGAAGCGGGTGGTATTTTTAACCCCATTGCAGATATAAACGTGTTTGGTCCTAATGTTGGTCGGGGTGTATGTGTACCTACCTCGAAGAAAATCAACGATAGTGGCGAAACGACTCAAAAAGGGATTGAAATTGCCGTTCAGTATGACCTTGGTATTTGGGAAGACGAATTAGGTTGGGCATCTGGCTTTGGTGTGCTTGCTAACTATACTAAGCAAGAATTTTCTGGTGGTGAGTCACGTGATACTGCGACAAGTCGTGCTAATACAATATTTGGTCTAACAACCGGCATCGACAACATTAATGTTACCGCTATACAGGGTTTACTAGACCTGTCTGAAAATGCATACAACTTCACCTTATACTATGAAAAGTATGGTATTTCAGCCCGTATGCGCTATACATGGCGTGAAGCGTACCGTTCAGACGACTTTGGTAGTACGTCTAGCTTGCCTTGGGGCTTCCCCGTTGTACAAGAGGATAGAGGACAACTTAATGCCAGTATAAGTTACGATATAACTGACCAATTCAACATTGGACTTGAAGCCGTTAACATCACGGAAGAAGAAGTTCAGCAAAGTTGTATTAATGAAGGTGGTTTACTGTGTTACCAAGGTCTTACCGACCGTAGAATTACCGTGGGAGCTAGTTACCGCTTCTAAGGTGCAAATGACAATTATATAAGATATAGACATGATCAATTGATAGTAGTCAAGCTCCAGTATTTTGCTGGAGTTTGATAATAACCCTACAATAGTCACCTTTTTATAGGTTGCAGAGTTTTACTATCAATAAATTTGCATTGATAAAAATAATTAATAAAATTTACTACGACAGGTAACTTATAAATAATAGTTTTGCCTAAGGTACGTATTTTTTACACTCAAATAAATATACACAAACATATTAGGAGTTAGAAATGACAAAACCTACTATAGGTTTCATCGGTCTTGGCCTTATGGGCAGCAACATGGTTGAAAACTTGCAAAAGAAAGGCTTCAAGCCAGTTGTAATGGATTTAAGTAAGGAAGCTGTTGCAGCAGTGGTTGCGCGCGGCGCGACTGTGGCAAACACTGCTGCAGAACTTGCAGCAGCAAGTGATATTATAATGTTATGTTTGACTACTTCGGCCGTTGTTGAAAAGTTAGTTTATGCTGAAGACGGTATCCTTGCTGGCATCAAAAAAGGCGCAGTGTTGATTGATTTTGGAACGTCAATCCCAGCCTCGACCAGAAGAATTGGTGCAGACCTCGCGAAGAAAGGCGCAGGCATGATTGATGCGCCGCTTGGTCGCACACCTGCACATGCAAAAGATGGCTTGCTTAATATCATGGCGTCGGGCGACCAAGCTACATTTGATAAGGTTAAGCCGGTTCTTGAAATGCAGGGTGAGAACGTTTTCTATTTAGGCGCTTTGGGTTCTGGTCATACAACGAAGCTAATTAATAACTTTATGGGTATGACTACCGTTGCCGCAATGTCGCAAGCTTTTGCTGTGGCTGAACTTGCTGGTGTAGACCGCAAGCAGCTTTTCGAAATAATGTCGACAGGGCCATCGAGTTCGCCATTTATGCAGTTCTGTAAAAATTACGCGGTTGATGGCGTGAGTGACTTAGGTTTCTCAATTGGAAATGCGAATAAAGATTTAGGTTACTTCCTTGAGATGGTGAAAGATTTAGGTACGCGAGCGCAAATTGCTGAAGGCACCTCGGCTAACTTACAAGCTGCATTCGATGCGGGTATGAGCAATGGTAATGTGCCAGAAATTTATGATTACTTTTTACAGTTGAAGAAATAAGTCGAAAGCTTTTTGCGCTTTGTCATCTGCCGCTTATTTGATTGGTGCGCGGTAACAAGCGAAAAATTCAGTTCAAAAAGCCTCTTAATTAGAGGCTTTTTATTAAAAATTACAATCAAGTGCTTTAACAATTAAACGTAGCACACGAATGATATAGAGGAATTAATAATGAGCCAAAGTGAACATTTTTCATATGGTAACGAAACCGAGATTGAAGATATTGGTGGCGGTTTGAAACGTCAAATGTTGGGTTACAACAACGAATTAATGGCGGTAAAGATTTGGTTTGATAAAGGCGCTGAGGGATATGTTCATGCTCATCGTCACTCTCAGGTTTCGCATGTGGTTGAAGGTGAATTTCACGTCAATGTAGATGGCGTGATTAAGGTTTTAAAAGCAGGCGATAGTTTTTTTGTGCCGCCACATGTAGATCATGGTGCCGTTTCACCAACAGGCGGTATTTTAATTGACACCTTTAGTCCGCCACGAGAAGACTTTGTAGAAGGCTTGTAAGCAAGCTGATATTAGTCGATTAAATCTTTGGTCGATCATACTGGCAGCAGCATGTTAGGTGTCGTTGGTACCACAAAATAAACTCGTTTGACTTACTATTTATGCGCGACTTGGGCACAAATTTAGTTTGCTTGTTTATGCGCTTCAACTTCTATAATCCCGTTCTCGTCTTTATCTGAATTGCCTAAACCCGTAATTCTAATAAAACGCGTGTCTGTAGATTCAATTTCAAGCAGCTCAAATCTGCTGTGTCGACCGCTAGAGTTTTTCGCGGCAAGTGCCTCGGTCCAGGGTGTGCTATCAGAGCCACTACCGCAAGCCGGTAACAGTCCCATTATTGCGAAAGCGCAACAAGTTAGTCGAAATTAGTTATTAGCCATTATTTGGATCCATCACAAGGTCGCGAAAACCCTAGCCCCGAATAAACGGGGGCTAGGGTCTTTGCTGTTCTCAATTATTGATAGTAATAAGGACCCGTCCACTCATAGTCCTGTTTATTGATTGACAGTTTATGTTTGGCTGACTTTGAAGGTTCTTTATTCGACAAAATGAATAACTGAATATTACCTTTTACATCTGTAATGCTGACCGCGAGATAGTTCTCGTCGTCATGTACCACTTTTAAATCGGCAATATTACTATTGGAATTCTTAGACAACTCAGACACTGGGCTATAACTTCCGTGCGGCTCAATAACTGAGGCAAATACCGTATTAGTTGCGTCTTTTCTACGGAGCATGAATGCGGCGTCTCTGCGCAAATTAAAGTCTGGATCGTTAGCACCTAAACGAGTAAGCAGAAGCTCATCAGATTTATCTGTAGCCAGGGTTAAGGTATAGAATTTACCATTACCCAACCATGAAAACTGGGTATTGTTAGTAGACGGTGTGCCTTTACCTTCAAGATATAGATGCTGGTAACCATTTTTATCGCCTAATGGCACTAAGCTGGAAGGTGTCTCATATTCGAAATTTCCGGTAAGCACTTGACCCATAAAATAAAAGGGGAGGTCATATTGGTTTTTGGTGTCTGATTTTACTCGCATGATATCGAGCAAAAATGGCTTTTCAAAATGTTCATTTTTAATTAGTGCCATCGTACGGTGCATATGCGTGCCTGGGTAAGCATTAGTTTCAGTGGCACTGACCACCTGAACATCTTGCTTAGCATCATCATAAAAATACAACTGCGAGTGATGTGCGCTGGCGGTTTGATAATCGCCATCAAAATGCAACTTTTCGTTCTGCGAGAGGGTGTTATGTGCAATGGTGGTTTTGGCCCATGTTTTATTTTCTTTTAAATAATTGCCGCCGCCTTTTTGCCCAATATTAACAAAGCGAGCGAGTCCATAATCTTGCAACACTTCATCGCCTTTTTCGTATAAAGAAAAAGATAATTTGTCATAATGGCCGTGACTTAAGCCCTGTGCTGCGTACTTAAATACTAGGGTCAACTCTTCATTACCGTACCGAAGTACACCAACACCACCTTGCTTGCCATTTTGGCCGTCCGATAAATTAATCGAATTTTTAACAAAGGGCTGTGCTTTGCCTTCACGGATGCCAATGGCAACCGACAAGCCAGATTCGTCCAACAGCACTTCACCTTGTTTTTCGGCAATACTGAGCAATTGCGGATTTTGGTTACCGTAATGGTAGGCGATATTAACCGCGGTTACTAATGCTGCGGTGTAATAGGACATTCCTTTCTGGCCGTCATTTAAGGGAAAAAATTCGCCGTCGGCATCAGACAAATTCAACAATGCATTTACGGCTTTTAATAATACATTATCCTTGTGTTGCAACACCCCTAGTTCTGGTTTGGCATTTTCCATGCCTAAAGCAAATATTAAAAAAGGATACATTGCGTAACGCTGGTAGTAAGGGCCTTCAGTGTAATAGCCATCAGGAGAAAAGGGATCTTCTAAATTTGCTAGAAAGCCGGCTTTTTGTCCTGCCACTTTAATAAATCCGCCATCATTATCTTTGGCGCCAATTTCAAGACCATCGTCTTTTATACCGTATAATGCTCTGTGAATAAGTTCTTCATCATCCATTACAAGTCCAATCATGCCAACTGCGGCATTGCCCCAGGTGCTATGATTATGTATTCGATTATAGAACTGCGGACTTTCTAAAGAGATATAATCGGCGAAAGGCCGAAATAAATTTGTTTCTAAGGCGGTACGCTCTTTTTCTGACAGGAAATGATAAATTGTGTCATAGGCTTGGGCCATATAGACCAGCCAATTACTATCATTAAGGCTCTGCCAAAATAATTTACCCCGTGCGTACGATCGCTCTTGAGGATGCATCGGAAGGTCTTTATACATGGCTTCATATTGAAACAACATATCCCTTACATATATCGCGTATTTATCATCTTGTAATACTTGATAGAGCACACCTGCTTTTTGCGCGATAATAAAATTTTGTTTATGCCTGTCATGGGTGTAACCGCCTGAAAAATCTTTAGGGATTGGTGTATCAATACCCATAGCAATTTCAGTATCTACTTCGGCCTTAACATTTTTGAGCGTTGCATCGTATAACGGAACCTTGCCTAAATTGGCTCTAATTTTTTCAACACCAGCCTTGGTAAGGATTAAATTTGGATGTTCATTTGCTAGTGATGCTTGCGCAGTCAAAGTTGTCACTAGTAAGAACATCAATACGCTAATTGGTTTGCTTATATTCATACTTTCTCCTTAGGCTTTTGCGCCCAAGTCGTATCAAATTTTTCTTTCGGCATTATTGCACCTGCGGTTTCAATGACTTGTTTGGCCGCATATCCTGCCAGTTCGGTTGCATATTCAACATTTGCACCACCTAAACGAGCGCCAATGTATATACCGTTAAATGCGTCACCCGCTGAAGTAGTATCCACCACATTGGTACTTGGCTTAATTTTTACCACGTAAGTACCTTCACCATTAATAATATGAACGGCTTTTTCACCTTGTTTCATGACCAATTCTTTAAAGTTAAATTGTTCACAAAATGCGAGGCAAGACTCAACATCCGTTAAGCCGTATAACTTTGCAAAATCGTCGACCCCAGGCATTAACCAATCAGAAATTTCAAAGGCGGTCTGCAGGTTTGCTTTTGCAATTGCTTCGCTTTCCCATAATTTAGCACGATAGTTTGGATCGAAGATAATAAGTGAGCCTGCAGCCTTTACCTTTTCAATATATTTGAAAAATAGTCCACGCTGCTCTGTATTAAGGATGGCTAGCGTAATTCCTGAAAAAAATATGACATCAAAAGGAGCATGCATTTGTTCATC
>RCMY010003846.1_pt1 | contig 13160 bp, 12 predicted proteins | sample 2041341 | NCBI WGS metagenome assembly RCMY01 (sample SAMN09708234, study PRJNA481090) | Marine sediment metagenome, whole genome shotgun sequencing project. | reverse complement strand
TCTATTCAGGCCTATCCCGCTTCGATAAGCTTTAACTAAGGTCCATGCTTAATTAATCAAGTCGTACTGCTTGTCAGCCGTATAGGCTTGCAAACCGAAATGCCCGTAATTGTAGGAGTAGCTTGCATCCTCCCCCTCAAGCCGGGAACTGTGCTTACCGTACACATAACAGGTACCCGACCCGCATACGACTTGATCAACCCAGGACTTTATCGAGTAGCTGCGGGCGGCAAACTTTTTGCCGTATAGCCAACGCAAAAACGGGCTGGATACTGACAAGCCATGCCTGCCGCAGGTCGAGTTCCACACATTGTATGGATATACGCCGCAGGTCAGCAGGCCGCGATAAGCCGCTGCAATGCCGACAAACGCATCGACCTGGCTCGCCCTACCCGCTTTGATGATCTGTTGCGCGGCCAGCGTCACCCCCATGGAATGACTGATGACATCAATTTTGCCGCTACACGATGCGTCGATGGCCCGGCTAATTGCATTTTTCACGGGCGTTTCTTCGGCACCGCGATGATTGTTGCAGGTCACACAATCGCGTGAGCCCCAACTCGGAACATATAACTCTTCGTCGGAGTAACCCCTGGAGCGCAGTAGTGCAACGGTATTGTCCCAGTCCGACGCCTCTCCACCGTTACCATGTACCAACACAACCGCATCGTTGCAGGCTGCCGCATGGGGAGCTGCAAGACTAATCATAGGTAACAGGCAAAAATTCAGCGCAGCAACAAAGGCATACTGCTCAAGTTTTATTATACGCATGGCTGGTCTCCGTGATTACGTATTATTGCCGGCTAACCGCAGCCGGGATTTCTGTCACGACTCAACTTATTTATGACGCTCTACGAATTCGATCATACTCCAATTTCCTGCTGCTTGTCGGCTAACTGTATCCGTTAGTGCATGCAGGCAAATACTGCTGCTGGTAGTTTGCCAATTCTTAGATGATTGACCACCGCGCGCGGCTGCGGTTGAATAGCTGCTCGCCTGAAGGGCAGCTCTATTAATTGAAACGGTTTTTTATGCAACAAAAATGGCTGCTGTTTAGCGCCTTGCTAGTCATTGCTTTTCAGCTGTCGATTTCGTTCCCAATAACGATGTGGGCTGAAAATCAGTTTAACTTCGGCATGGGTCTGGCCGATGCAATTCTTATGGCGGCCCTGGTATTGCTGCTGGTTATTAGCATTATTGCCGTGCTGTGTTTACTCACGCCACGCAAGGTAACAGCATATCTCTTACCTTTGCTCGCCGTTCTCTCGGTACTGATTTATCTGCAGCAGAGTATTTTGATTTGGGACTACGGAATTCTTGACGGTGCGCAGATTGACTTCGCCGCTAATACGCGCTTGGGCTACATCGATTTGGCGCTATGGCTGACCGGGCTGGCGGCCTATGTTTTTTTCAGAAAAACTATCGCAAAAAAAACCGGCTTGATGTTGAGCTTTACAGCTGCTGTCAGCATCATCGCCACGGTAAGCGCTGGCTTAGCGTTTGAAGCGAACCACACAGCGGCCAAAGCGGTACTGACTGACGATAAGAAATTTGCGTTTTCCAAACAGGAAAATATTCTGCTGTTTGTTCTCGATGGCTTTCAGTCAGATTTGTTTTGGGAGATTATCGACACGCACCCTCAAATACGCCAGGATTTTAGTGGCTTTACTTTTTACCCTAACACTTCGGCCGTGTTTGCCAAAACATACCCCAGCATCCCATTATTACTTACGGGAAAAATATATAAAAAGGACGAACCAATCACCGATTTTATTAACGCAGCCTATGCCGACTCCTTGCTGGCACAAATGATTGCGACGGGTTGGGACGTAGGCCTGTACCCCACGGTGCCGGCTACTATTGTCAATAGCGAAAAATATGCCAGCAATGTTACGCAAGGAACACTGTGGTCGGATAAATTCTCAGCGTACCTGCAGGCACTGGACTTGTCACTGTTTCGCGCGGTGCCGCATGCGGCGAAAAAATACATCTACCGCGGCGGCGATTTTGTTGCGCAGCAGTATCTGCGCAAACCCCTCGATTATGTGAGCTCGATATTTACCGGTGAATTGCCCGCCAAGCTGGCAACACCATATCGCCACGAAGGGCTCAACTTTCTTGCCAATTTGCAGCAGACCATCTCAACAGAGCTGACTGGCCCGGCCTTCCGGTTTTACCACCTGAAGATGCCGCATCAGCCCTTTACGTTGAATAGCAAGCTTGACTACGGCCTCATTGGCGAGGACTTTAATGCCTACCGGGAGTACGCTTACGCGACAGTCAAACTAGTGGTCGCTTACCTGGAAGAGCTGCGTAAACACGGCGTGTATGATCGCTCGACTATTGTGATAGCCACCGACCACGGTGGCGGAGAATATAACAGCAAAAAATATGATACCGACAGCGGCCGTTACCGCGAAGATACGCTAGACGGCAGAGCAAAAGCGTCAGCCCGCGCGCTGCTGCTGATGAAGGAACCCGGCGAAAACGGCACTCTCACGTTGTCGGCCAAGCCCGTTTCTCTGCTGGATGTAGCACCTTCCATCGCGGCCTCGGCAGGACTCGACACAGACGACTTTCAGGGCTCGCCGCTGGCCGAGATAAGCACCAGCGAGAACAGAGAACGCGAGTATAACTACTATGAATTCACCGGCTGGGACTCCAAATATCTGGACGATTTTGAAGTATTCACGATTAGCGGCAATGTTTACGACGACAAGGCCTGGCGCAAGACCGGCGTCTTACAGGCAAGCACTGAAACGATCAGCAGTAAACCTTACCAGCTTGGCGATATCGTCAGGTACGGTTCCGATGTCAAAACCAACGCCGATCACAGTAATGCGTTTGTCGTCGGCAGCGAATATAGCTATCAAGGGTCAGCGCTGCAGTTCAAAACCAGGCGTTTTCAGCTAGCCGTTGATTTAGCAGAGCCGCTAGCGAACAACACCTTATACGCTTTGCAGCTGGGACTGGCGACCTATACGCACGCCATGCGTGCCGAATTACGCGTCGGCAATACGTTGCTCGACTCGGTTATGCTGCCCTCGGGTAGCGCGAGGCAACACACGTTTTTCTTCAATTCGCGCATTCTGAAGAAGAAAGACGAGGTGCCAGTTGAGCTTCACATCGTCGATTCATCTGACCCGAAAGGCAAAGTGGCATTGGCTTCGATGAACCTGTTCGAGGCTCGAGTCGGCGCGCTCAACAACGATTCAGTCATACGCTTTAAAGCGAACATTAAACGCTACTACCCTTTCGGGTTTTGGCCCAAGGAGCCTTGGGGTCGGTGGTCTGCACGCGGCAAGTCATATCTGTTCTTTCGACCGGGCGAGGATTTTTGTGCCAAAGGCTACCTGCAGTTACGCATGCAACAATTCTATAAGAATGTGACAGCCGGTGATTTCAGCATTGCAATCAACGAGCACGAGCTAACAGCAGTGCATTTCTCACATAACGACGACAAAGTCCTTTACTATTTCGACTGCTCTGCAAAGGACTTGTTACGCGCCGGCGCAAATAAGCTGGTATTCCAGCCTGGCGAGCGAACAACAGAGGCGCCGTTTGTAGACGCAACCGACAGAAAAACCCAGGGTGCTGCGTTTATCAGTTTGCAGTTTGTTGAACCAACAGCGGCTGACTAATAAGGTAGGATGCGCTATGCGCAGCGGCACCAATGCGTTGATGTAAATCAAGCGCATGTAGGCAGAAGCACACCCTGCCCCTTTTACATCAACGCAATAAACGCTGCTGGATCAGTTGCAGCAGGTTATTCACTGTCCAATACAGCACCATAGCGGCAGGGAAGGGATAAAACAGGAAGAAGAATGCCGCGCTCATCAAATACAGGTTACGTTTTTGCCGACGAGTATCGGCGGCTGAACTGTGCGGCGCGCTGAATGCCAGGGTCGCTAATACGCTGACCAAAAACATAATAAAGGGCAGAAGATTGAGCCCGTCTCCCATGGCCGGCACGGTGAATGGCAGCAGCGCTACTGCGTCGGGATAGGCCAGATTGTTTATCCAGAGAAATTCCGCAGCGTAGAGCTGCGGCATCTCGCCTAACACATTGAATGTGGCGACCAGAACAGGCAGCTGTATTAAGGTGCCCGGTAGCGGTCTTAAAGCAAAAAAGGGCGAAACACCGAGCGACTTATAGGCGGCCATGCTGCGCTGGTGGGCATCCTCGCCGTCATAGTTTGCCTTGATGGCATTTAATTTCGGCTGCAGCTGAGCTTGCAGACGATTGACGTTCGCCTGCGCTTTTGCGGTCAATAAACTAACGGGCAACAGTAATAGCTTGAGGGTGACTGCCAGCAGGATAATCGTAATGCCCCACCCCACTGAGATAGCTCCGTGCAGCAACAACATCAATTTTTCTATGGCCAGGCAAAGCCCCGCAAGCCAACCCCACAAATGCGCGTAACGCAAACTGCTGAAGGCTTGCTGCTGCGTGCCGGCCAGCGTCTCATCGCTTGGCTTGCCCAGAAAAATGCGTACCTGTCGAGCTAAGGTTTCAGAGCGCCAGCGCAGTTCAATGTGCGCCTCAGTCAGCCGAACTGTAGCCGTAGGTGCTGCCACCAGAAACACCTCATAGCGGCCTTGCACGCCGGTCCATTCATTCGCGATCATTGGCATGTCGTCAGTGGGAAGTGCTAGCGGCGTCACCGTTTGTTCGGAATTTAGATTGACCCCTTGCAAACGTTGGTAGTAGCTCGCCAACCCTACGAAGGGATATTGCTCTTGCACATTCGCGGTGGGAATATTCAGTCTGAGCGTGGTTAAATCAGGCAGAGGAGACAAATCAATAGAAATGAAATCACCGTCACAATGCAAAGCAGGCTGGTCGCTGTTTCTCGCACCCCCGATATTGGCCTCAACAGCAGAGTCCGTCAGCATTGCCGACAATTCCGTGCCCAGAATTTGCTTCAGTTCGGTTGCGTTATAGTGGCAGGTTTTGTCTGCGGCATGGAGGGGCTGACTGACAAACGCGAGCAGCATGCTGCAAGAAAAAAAAGCCAAGCCACCAATGATGAACCGTTTACAGATCACTGCACCGCTACCAGCGCAGCCTAAAGGCTGATAATACCCGCCCGAGAAAAGAGTAGAACACGAATGGCACTTCCCTAAGGCCAATCGGAGCCATGAAGGGCTGAATCAAGGGAGAATTTTCGGGACCTTCCCTAGCAGGGATGCTAGGGATAGAGCCTCCATGGATGGATTCACGGCGTGTCCCGAAAATTTTCACTTGATTTAGTCCGGCCTTGCAGGCTACGAAAGCGCCATTCGGATAAAACACTTTTTTAGCGAGATGAGTCATATGCAGCATTGCGTTAACCTGGCATTAAAGCAACGCTAGCAATTGTTCGGCACCCTTGCGGTCGCTTGCACCAACATTAAACACCGATTGCGCACGCAGTGCTGCCAGCGACTCCGCCGTGCGCTCGCGCATTAGCCCTTCTACGGCAGTGCCAACCTGAGCAACATCCTCTACGGCCAACACACCGCCCAGGCGTTCGCGGATCGTGACCTCAAAGGGTTGAATGTTCAACGCAGCGTAGTCAGGATTGTTGACCTTACGCGGCACGTCGATAAAAAGCACCGGTTTTTCCAGCCCAAAAGCATAGTCCAATGCGGCACCGGACCAATCGCTAATCATTAGATCGGAGCGATGTAGAGAGTCTTCACTGGCGACATCAACCTCCAATTCAAACTGTGGGTTGGCACGGTGCTTATGTTGAATCGCCTGCACTTTCTTGCCGGCGAATTTGACGGTTTGTGGATGCGGCCGAAAGGTAACTCGAAAGCCCTGCGCCAGTAGCGCATCGATTAATGGCTCGCCCACTGTTTCACTAATCGACTGCTCGCCCCACGACGGTGCCACCAGTATATGAGGGCTGGCATTGGCCGCCGATTGCCGCAGCTGAGCATTGCTGATAATCGAGTCCAGCCGGGCGTAGCCGTGTTCTACCAAGTGCTTTGGCTCGAAATGACGCTGTTCGGCCAACGCCTGCATCTCGCTAAAGTGGTGCGGCCCGGCGCAGAAGATAGTGTCGTAGTGATCGAACGCGCCGGTTCGATACACCATATGCATGCTGACCAGGGAATGCTGTACGTAGACGTAGCGCACCGGGTGTTTGGAGCGTTTAACCTGATACTGATGCAGGTCGGGCATGGTCATGACCATTAAGTCACAATCGATATTCTCGAATAGCCAGTTGCGAACCGGACCCTCATCTATTTTAAAATGACGCAGCTGCGGGTGGCTAAAGGCCAGGCCAGGATCATCGGCTGCGGATGAGACGTAGCATAGCGGCAGTTCGCAGGCTTCAAGCAGCGCCTGTAACAGGCCTTTAAGGTGTACCCAGTAAGTTTTTCCTTCGGAATAAAAAACAATGCGCCGCTGTGCTTTCGGCAGGCGAGTCAGGTTGGCCACATCGGCAATATGCTGCACGACGGCTGGCATTTTCATAGGGTGTTAACGCTTAACAGCGATGATTCGCGTAATGAATGGGTCTTCTGCTTTGTACTTGGCGAGCCCCTGGCCGGTTATTTGATACTCGATATCAAAGCCATACGCTGTTTGCATTTGCTCGCAGAATTTTTGTGAGTCAATGTAGCGTCGAAAATGATGGCCATAAACCTTGCTGGTCGCCGCATCTTCGCTGCAGCGAAACTCGAAATATACTTTCTCGCCGCGCTGTAGATGCGCTGCCAGGGCGGTTAAAAACTTAAGCTCCTGGTCAGCAGTGAGAGAGTGTAATAGAAACCGGGAATAAATAGTGAGGCCGATTGCGGAGCCGCCAAGTTTTTCGCGCGCGCGTGCTAGCGCACTTTGCACATCGTCTTCACGGCTGACGTCACCGACAATCACGTCAGCATGTTTGATATCGAGCGCTTCCAACTTCGCGCTACCGTTGGCAACCGCTTGCTCGCAAAAGTCGATGGCGACCAACGGAAAACCCTGCTTCGCCAAATAGCATGTGTCTCTGCCATTGCCACAGCCAAACTCCACCAGCACCGCATTGGTTTCCAGCTCGACCGCCATTTGCACACAAAACTGTGAAGGCACGTCGAGTGCCCACTGGCTGTAAAAATCGTTCCAGTAGCTCTTGCCCGGAACCAGGTCCGAGTCAGTCATGCCAGCGTCCAATCTAATTCTCTTCCACCGAGCCTTGCGGCTTCTCGGGCCGCGCTTGCGACTCTTGCTGCTGCTCATCGGCAGGCGAGCTCTTGGTTTCGCTGCGGTTAAACAGTGATTTTATTTTGTACCAATAGGTTTTGACCGCCAGTGAAACAGCGACAAAAAACCCGATGATGGCCGACATGATGGCGCTGCCGGAGCCTGGGTCAATATACGCGTGCGCCGAAACGGAAAGTACAGAGAGCAACAACAACACCGAGTATTTAACATTGCGATTTTGCATAAAATCTCCTGATGTTTGCATCACATGCATAGTAGCGAATAACGGCCCGGCAAGCATAGTCTAAATAGTTACATCGCAAGCTGAAACTCTTGCGCTTCTCCAGGCCCTCATCATAAGCAGTATTTGAAATGTATGTTATGATTTTGAAAAGGCAAAATGACGCAGCGTCTGGCGCACTTTATTACTGTAATGCAGTCAGCAAACTGCACACACCTGTGGCTTTTTTCAAGTTATTAGTCGTACAGTTGATCGGCTACCATTGACGGATTTTATAATGCCCGAGAACATCATAAATCAGGCAGGTAAAAAGCTGGAGATGCCCGCGTTGGCACTAGGCTTTCGACCTTTTTATTTGCTGGCTGCGATATTCGCGGTGCTATCGCTAGCACTTTGGACCGCGAGTTACCTCGGCTTTGCGCAAGTTGGAGCTTATCTGCAGGGCGTCGCCTGGCACAGTCACGAAATGGTCTTTGGCTTTGCAACGGCAGTGATTGCCGGGTTTTTGCTCACCGCTGTGCGCAACTGGACCGGCCTACCGACGGCTAGCGGCGCGACTCTTGCCGCTCTTGTCGGGGTTTGGCTATTGGGTCGAATACTGATGCTGACCGGACCGGCTGCGGCGGCGATACTCGTTGATCTGGCGTTTCTGCCACTGCTGGGTGTGATGCTGGCTATACCCATCATGCGCAGCAACAATATCCGCAACCTGAAGCTACTGGCCTTGCTCGTCGTATTGACGCTAAGCAACCTATGCTACCACCTTGCTTACCTGAATATAATTCCCTCCGAGCTAGCCCGGGTGACGGTCATCGTAGCGCTGGATGCGATCACCATATTGATGGCAATCATTGGCGGTCGGGTCATTCCTGCATTTATCAAGAGCGGCGTCGCCGCGACAAAACCGCGTACGCTGCCCGCAATAGAAAGCGTTGCGTTGGGTTCGCTGCTGCTAATTCTAATCGGCGGAGTGTTGAATTTCTGGCAGCCTCTGGCCTCGTGGCTGTGGCTAAGCCTACTTACAACAGCAGCGCTTGCGCACGGCGTGCGCCTGTTCTTGTGGCAGCCACAGCGCAGCTACCGCAACCCGCTGTTGTGGATGTTGCCGGTTGCCTACGCGTGGATCCCGCTTAGTCTGGCATTGCGCGCTGCTGCCGAGGTGTCTGCAATCCCTCCTGTTGCGGCTATTCACGCGCTGACTCTCGGTGCGATGAGCAGCCTGATGATGGCCATGATGACGCGCAGCGCGCTGGGCCACACCGGACGACCGTTGCATGCCGGTTGGGTGGAGATTGCGGCGTTCGTACTGCTGCAACTCGCCGCTTGCGTGCGCGTTTTTGCGGGCTTGCTCTGGCCGGAGTTATACCGCGAAACGATCGTGCTAGCCGCTGCTTTGTGGTCGCTGGCGTTTGCAGTTTTTCTATTTCGCTATTGGCCAATGTTAACCCGACCGCGGGTCGATGGTTTGCCGGGTTAAAGCAGCGTGCTTTTAGGCCGGGCAGAGCTTACGCTTGAGAAGAATGCACGGTGACGTATGCTGCTCTGAAAATGATCCATATTGGCAGCGTCAGTGTCAGCTATTTGCTATTTTTTTGGCGCGGCATGTTGATGCTGCGCAACGCTGCCGCCCTGCAGCAGCGTTGGGTCAGAATCGTGCCACATATGGTCGATACCGTGTTGCTTACCAGTGCGCTGGCGCTGACTATCAACATACAACAATACCCGCTACATGACGCCTGGTTAAGCGCTAAGGTTGCAGGCCTGCTGCTGTATATTGTGCTAGGTATGGTGGCATTGAGATTTGGCAAAACGCGCAACATCAAAGTGACCGCATGGATAGCGGCCCAGTGCGTGTTTTTTTATATCGTACTAGTGGCGCTGAGTAAACAGCCGCTATTGGGTTTGCTGTAATGGCGCAAATCCACGGTCAGTTAATTCTGCATTCTGCTGGGTTTGCTCCAAATATAGGCCAGCGTTATCGCCACCGTAAGCGTGACACCCAGGCGCACCACATTGCCGACTGGTGCCGCTAACCAAAGATAACTGACACTGGCCGTTATCATCACCGTTGCCAGTAATTTAGCCCGCAGCGGGATAATCCGATATTGATCCCAGGCTCGCAGCAATGGGCCGAAGCGCTCGTGTTGATATAAGCAATTAGCCAGCGTGAGCGAGCTTCTGGAAAATGCGGCGGCGGCCAGCAATAAAAAGGGTGTGGTAGGCAGCACCGGCAAGAAAACGCCGATCAACCCCAGGCCCACGCATAGCCAACCGCAGGTCAATAGTAACCAGCGCACTAGACGCGAGTTCGCCACAACCGCTTTTGGAATTACACCACACCCTGCTCAATCATTGCGTCGGCCACTTTGCGAAAACCAGCGATATTTGCCCCAAGCACAAAATCATGTGCTACGCCGAATTCGTTGGCGGTGTCACGCACAGTGGAATAGACGCCAGCCATAATGAGTTTCAGCCTGGTGTCCACATCTTCGAAACTCCAGCGCTGCATGCTAGCATTTTGCGCCATTTCCAGCTGGCTGGTGGCCACGCCGCCGGCGTTCGCCGCCTTGCCCGGCCCGTAGCAAATTTTGGCGTCAAGAAAAGCATCCACCGCGCTTTGAGTGGAGGGCATATTGGCACCCTCCGACACGGCTATACAGCCATTAGCCAGCAAGGTATTCGCATCGGCTTCGGTCAGTTCATTCTGTGTGGCGCAGGGGAAAGCAAGCTGGCCAGCAATGCGCCATGACGCGTTGCCGTCAGTCGGGTAGTCAGCGACAGGAATAAACTCGGCGTCGGCATGACTATGCACGTACTCATCCAGGCGCGCTTCTTTGACTTCCTTCAAATGTTTCAGCGTTTCAAGGTTAATGCCGGCAGGATGATGAATCGTGCCGCTGGAGTCGGAACAGGTAATCGGACATGCGCCCAGCTGGTAAAGTTTTTCTATGGTGTAAATCGAGACGTTGCCGGAGCCAGAGATGAGGCAGGTTTTCCCCGCCAGTGTGTCGCCCTTATCTTCCAGCATGTTCTGGGCAAAATATACGCAGCCATAGCCAGTGGCTTCCTTGCGCGCTAATGACCCGCCCCATAGCAAGCTCTTACCGGTAAATACACCGTCATAACGGCCGGTTAAACGCTTATATTGACCGAACATATAGCCAATCTCCCGCGCGCCAACGCCAATATCGCCGGCCGGTACGTCGATGGTAGGGCCTATATGCCGATACAGCTCGTTAACAAACGATTGACAAAAACGCATGATTTCCGCGTCTGTTTTGCCCTTAGGGTCAAAATTGGCACCGCCCTTACCGCCGCCAATGGGCAACCCTGTCAGCGCATTCTTGAATATTTGCTCGAACCCTAAAAATTTAACGATGCTGCCATTAACGCTTGGATGAAAACGTAAACCGCCCTTATATGGCCCCAGCGCCGAATTAAATTCGATGCGATAACCCTTGTTGACCTGTACATTACCCTGGTCATCAACCCACGGCACGCGAAACATAATCTGTCGTTCGGGTTCAACAATACGTTCAATAATCGCATGTCGCCGGTACTTCTCATTCTTTTCGAGAAGCGGCTGCAAGGAGTCCAGTACTTCCTCCACCGCCTGGTAAAATTCTGTCTGCGCCGGGCTGCTGTGCTGTAGTTTAATTATCGTTTCATGTATATATGTCATATTGGTAACGGATTCCGGTGGCTGTTAGCTTGGCAGTTTATCGTGGAACTTAGAGTTTTGGCAAAATTACGGGAGCGCACGATGGTCTGGTTAAAAGCATTTTCTAGTGGTTTTCTAGCGACATTACTGTTTCATCAAACTCTGTTCGGAGTTCTCTACCTGGCTGGCATAGCCCCGGCGGCACCGTTTAACATGAACCCGGTGCAACCTCTGGGTGTACCTGCCGTGGTCTCTTTGTCGTTCTTCGGCGGACTGTGGGGGCTGCTATTATGGGCAATCATCAGTCGGTTCTACGCTGCAAAATATTGGTCCTTAGCTGTTCTTGTAGGGGCTATTGGACCGACCGCAGTAGCGATGTTGCTGGTGTTTCCCATGAAAGGAATTGACGTCAGCGCCTCGAGCTGGATCGCCGGGCTGTTGCTGAACGGATTCTGGGGCTTCGGCACAGCTCTGCTAATGAAGTTAATGAAAGCGCGAACAGCGAGTTAGTGCGATGGTAATAAAATAAGCGACTTGTATAAGCGTGGAACCTCGCTTTCGCACACCAAAGTTTACGCGTAACGGTCCACAAACGTAGAAAAGCCCGCTCTCACGAGTGGGCTTTTCTTTACTACGATGTTCGCCACACGTCACTGACCTGCGACGCTCATTGACAGCTTTTGTGTCGGTCTATTAGAGCTGGGCTTGCACAGCTGCAATGGCGCTCATATTGACCAGACCACGCACGGTGACTGACTGGGTAACAATATTGACCGGTTTGGCCGCACCGACTAGGATCGGACCAACAACAGTCGCCTCGGCCCCGGCTTTCATCATGGCATAGGCGATATGCGCTGCGTCACGATTGGGCATGATTAACAGGGTGGCTTGGCCTTGCAGTTTCGAACCGGGCAGCACCCAGTCACGAAATTCGGGACACAAGGCCGCCTCGGCGCTCATTTCGCCGTCCACTTCGAGTTCGGGAGCGATCTCGTGCAGCAGATATGTCGCCGCCCGCATTTTCTCCGCCGACGGGTCGTTGCTGGAGCCAAAGTTGGAGTGGGATACAAACGCAATTTTTGGTTCTATGCCGAAACGTTTGACTTCCCTGGCGGACAATACCGCCATTTCCGCCAATTCTTCGACACTGGGATCCGCTGTGACGTGTGTATCGCAAATAAAATAAGTCCCCGAGGGCAGAATGACGGCGACCAAGGCGGAAAGTGAATTGACGCCCTCTGCCTTCCCAATTAAGTTGGTGATCGTGCCCAGGCGCTGTTTAAACGGTCCACTGGCACCACACAGCAGTGCGTCGACATCGCCGTTGCGTAACAGCAGAGAGGCCAACACAGTGCTTCTTGATCCAACTACGTGTTTCGCACGCGCGGGAGAAACACCGTGCCGCCCCATGATTTCCAAATAATCGGCACTGCGCTGCTTCATCACGGCAGGGTCATCGCGATCTACAATTTCAAACTGCTCGTCGAGTTTCATCTGCAGACCAAGTTCCTTGATCTTGCTTTCGATGGCATGCTTACGACCTACCAGCACGGGAAACGCGATGCCGTCGTCAATCACCTGTTGCACTGCCTGCAGCACGCGATCGTCTTCAGCTTCGGAGAAGCACAACCGCGCCGTGCTCTGCCTGGCGCGCTCGATGATCGGGTACATTACGCCACTGGATTTGAATACAAATTGTGACAGCTGATCTCGGTACTGACGAAAATCTTCGATTGGCCGGGTAGCAACGCCACTGTCCATTGCCGCTTTCGCGACGGCGGAGGCGATTTCGGTAATTAGACGCGGGTCAAACGGTTTTGGAATCAGATACTCAGGACCGAACTTCAGCGACTCACCGGTATAGGTTGTTTTAACGATTTCCGGTGGTACTTCCATCGCCAGTTTGGTTAGCGCCTTAACGCAGGCGATTTTCATCTCTTCGTTGACGGTGGTCGCGCCTACATCCAGTGCGCCACGGAAAATGAAGGGGAAGCAAAGCACGTTGTTGACCTGGTTCGGGTAGTCCGAACGGCCGGTCGCCATGATGACATTTGGATTACCGGCACGTGCCTCTTCGG
>RCMY010003845.1_pt1 | contig 13160 bp, 10 predicted proteins | sample 2041341 | NCBI WGS metagenome assembly RCMY01 (sample SAMN09708234, study PRJNA481090) | Marine sediment metagenome, whole genome shotgun sequencing project. | reverse complement strand
CAAGAACAGACGTGTCCCGATGAACAATCCGAAGTCCCTGACCCCGACGGAGCTGAAGCGATTGCACCGCACCTGGCGTCGCAACACCGAGCTTCGAGTCGGCCTGATTCTCGACGGGGTCCAGAGCCCCTACAACGTCGGATCGCTCTATCGATCCGCTGCGGCCTATCGCTGCGAAGACATGTGGCTCGTTCCACCAACCCCTGACCCCTCCCATGCCAAGGTGGCCAAGACTGCCCTCGGCTGCGAGCGACTGGTCTCCTGGAAGACGGCCGCATCTGGCGTCGAGGCTGTGGAAGCAGCCAAGGCTGCTGGCTATCTCACGGTTGCTGTCGAGTTGACGGGCAACGCCGCGCCGTTGTTCCAGATCGACCTCGGCCCGGCGGTGTGCTTGGTCCTCGGCCACGAAGAGCGAGGCGTGCACAAACAGACGCTCGCGGTCGTCGACCACGTGGCCTTTCTTCCGCAACTGGGCAAGGTCGGGTCCCTCAATGTGGCCCAGGCTGGCACCGCTGCACTCTACGAAACTGCTCGCCAACGCTGGATGGCCGACGACTGACGAATCAGCCACTGAGCGCACGAAGGCTCCGCTGGCCTGCTCCTATGGGACCCCGTCAGACGCGAGGGGGATCGACGGCAACCCGAAGTCGGCCCTTCGGCCTTTTGGTCTCGGCCAGGACGGCTGCCAGGACCTCCGGCGATGGGGCTCGAACCAGGTAGCGGCCGTCTGGCCTTGGGCCGAGGATGTCGACTTCAGGCCGATCCATCATTGGCTCGACGAAGGCTGCCGAAGCTGCCCCCGAGATCTCGGCCAGCGCCGTGGTCGGCGGCCACAACGCTGCGGCTCGGCTCTGTCGCTCCTCGACGGTGAACGCTGCCGGGTTCGATTGCACCGCGGCACGCACTGCCCGGTGGTCGGGCGTTCGTGTCTGAAGGAGCACCACCCCATCGGGCCCGACAAGACGCGCGGCTCGGGCGATCAGCGCCATCGCTTGTGCGGCCGCCCGATAGCGAGGAGCCAGAAGTTCTTGGTCGAAGTCGAGGAACACGACCACATCGGCGTCGCCACCGCGGTGCAGCGCGGCTTCGGTCCCGACCACGATGCGCGCACCCTCGGGGCGGGCGTCTGGATCGGCGCTCAGGTCGAGGACCGGGGCACCTGCAAGCGCAGCGAGCTCCTCCGCTGCTCTGGTGACACCGAGCCGGAGGCGCCGAAGTGACGAGCTCGTGCAGACGGCGCAGATGAGCGGGCGTTCTTCACCCGTTGCGTCGCTCCGCAGGACACCGTCGACCTCGCCCATCAGATGCTCGCCGTTCTCAGTCCGCACGAGCTCGCCACACGTCGCGCATGCCAGCATCTTCGCCCGTCCCTTTCGGTTCAGGACACAGATGACCCGACGGTCGGAACGCACGAGGCCGACAAGTGCGGGACTGAAAAGACCGGCCCGTTTCGGGTCCTCGTCTCGACGATCAGCAACCCGAACCACAGGCCAACCTCTTCGTTCTTCTGCTCTGGAGGGTTCGATGACGCGATCGGCCGCAGCAAGGGCGGCCAGCGACGGCACCGGCGAAACAAGCACGCACGGCACACCGGCCCGCCTGGCCCGCTCGATGGCAACGTCTCGGGCGTGCCAGGTCGGGTTGCGTTCGTCTTGCAGGCTCTCGTCGTGTTCGTCAAGGACGAGAACCGCCGACAGCGACCGAACTCGAGCCCACACCCCAGACCGAGCGCCAATGACTGAACCGGCCGTTGCCGCCTGGGCGAAATCGCGCCCAGCCAGGTAGACGCGTGCGCCAGCGCCACGTAGTCGAGCGCCATGGTGACGAGCATCGTCGACGGTCGGGGCCACGATCACGGCGTCGCCCAACCGGGCTGCAGCCAGAACGTAATCGCCAAGATCTTCGCCAGGCGGGGTCCTCACGACGGTGACACCCGGTCGGCTGAAGGCCTCGATCGAGCGGGGAGACGGCAACGGCAAGGTTGGATCCTCGCCGTCGGGAGGGCGAGGGAGACGATCGACCATGCGGTCAGGCGAAGCCGAGACCAGAACCGACGCCAATCGACCACTCCAGCGGTGCGCCGCCCAGCGTGCGAGCTCGACCACCTCGGATGAAGGCCCGACCGATGACACCTTGGTCAATGGTCGCAGCTCTACCCCAGGAGGTGCGTCGACGTCGACGGCGACCACCCAGCCGGCGACTCGTCGCCCGTTCAGCTCGACACGAACCAAGGACCCGACATCAACCGTGCCGGCCCATCGGGCCGGCACGCTGTAGTCGAACATCTTGTCGATACCCGACACATCGGGAACGACCCGCACCACCCGCTCCGCTGGCGGGATCGCAGGTATGGACGTGATTTGTTCAGCTGAGGCCAAGGGCCGACTTGAGCTCGTCGACACGGTTGGTGCGCTCCCATGTGAAGGCATCATCACTGCCCTTGCGGCCGAAGTGACCGTAGGCCGCGGTCTTCGCGTACATCGGTCGGCGGAGATCGAGGTCACGAAGAATCGCACCGGGTCGAAGGTCAAAGATCTCGCTGACAGCGTTGGAAATGGCCGCAGCGTCGACGGTCTCGGTGCCGAAGGTCTCGACCATGACCGACATCGGGCGTGCCACACCAATGGCGTAGGCGACCTGGACTTCGCAACGTTCTGCGGCACCAGAGGCAACGACGTTCTTGGCCACCCAGCGGGTGGCGTATGCGCCCGAGCGGTCGACTTTCGACGGGTCCTTACCCGAGAACGCACCGCCGCCGTGGCGGGCAGAGCCGCCGTAGGTGTCGACGATGATCTTGCGGCCGGTGAGGCCTGCGTCACCGACGGGGCCTCCGATGACGAAGCGGCCAGTCGGGTTGACGAAGATCTCGAAGTCGTCATCGGCGAACTGCTCGGGAATGACTGGCCGGATGACGTGCTCGATCAGGTCTGGCCGGATCATGGAATCGCGGTCGATGCCGTCATCGTGCTGTGTCGACACGAGCACGGCCCTCAAACGGACAGGCTTACCGCCTTCGTAGTCGAAGGTGACCTGGGTCTTGCCATCGGGGCGAAGGTAAGGAATCGTGCCGGCCCGACGAACCTCGGCGAGCCGCTCAGCCATGCGGTGAGCGATGTGGATCGGCATCGGCATGAGCTCTTCGGTCTCATTCGATGCGTACCCGAACATCATGCCCTGGTCGCCAGCGCCCTGATCGTCGATGGCGTCGCCGGTCGAGCCGTTGTAGCGGACCTCTTCGGACTTGTCGACGCCTTGGGCGATGTCGGCCGACTGCTCGTCAATCGCAACCATCACGCCGCAGGTGTTGCCATCGAAGCCGTAGCTCTCACGGTCGTAACCAATGCGGTTGATGGTGTTGCGCACCACCGAGGGAATGTCGACATAGCTGTCGGTGGTGATCTCGCCTGCGATGAAGGCGAGGCCTGTGGTGACCATGGTCTCACAGGCCACGCGACTCTCGGGGTCCTGCTCGAGGAGAGCATCGAGAATGCTGTCAGAGATCTGGTCAGCCATCTTGTCCGGATGGCCCTCGGTTACAGATTCGGACGAGAAGGTGAAGTTGTCTGGCACAGGGGCTCCAGTGTGAAAGATGAGTCGGAGGGAATCTACCGAGTTTTGTCGGCAGGTACCGCTATTGACCGACCGCCACCGCTGCATCGAGCACGGCGTCGGCAACCGAGAGTTTCGACATCGACGGATGCGATGTCACTCCCGAGCGGCTGACGATGGAGACGGTGTTGGTGTCATGAGCGAAGCCAGCGCCAGGAGCGCCGACATCATTGGCGACGATGAGATCGGCATTCTTTCGTTCGAGCTTGGCGGTCGCGTTGGTCAGAAGATCTGAAGTCTCGGCCGCGAAACCGACCAGCACCTGACCAGCAGGCTTGGATTCGCCCAACGCTGCGAGGATGTCGACGGTGCGTTCGAGTTTGATTTCTGGGACCCCATCGGCCTTCTTGATCTTCCCCGCAGCTACCTCGGACGGGCGGAAATCGGCCACAGCAGCGGCCATGATCACGATCGAGGCCGACGAAGCGGCCGACGTGACAGCCCCATACATCTCCGCTGCCGTCGTGACCGGCACGACTTGCACGCCCAGAGGAGCAGGAAGATCGACCGTCGACACCAGGGTGACGTCGGCCCCGCGGCGAGACGCTGCCCTGGCCAGCGCATATCCCTGCTTACCGGTCGATCGGTTACCGATGAATCGGACCGGATCGAGCGCTTCACGAGTGCCACCTGCCGAGATCACGACCGTCTTCCCGGCAAGGTCCTTCGGCCCGAAGAGGCTCTCGACCGCTTCGACGACGGTCTCAGGCGAAGCCAGACGCCCCTTGCCGATGTCGCCACCAGCAAGCCGACCTTCTTCCGGTGGCACGATCACGACACCGCGTGCGGCCAAAACCGCGAGATTCTCCTCGACGGCCGGGTGCTCCCACATCTCGGTGTGCATTGCCGGGCAGATCACAACCGGTGCCGCGGTGGCGATGAGCGTGGCCGACAGCAAGTCGGCGGAACGGCCAGTGCGCAAGTCCGAGATGATCCGAGCAGTGGCAGGGCACACCACGATGGCATCACAGCTCTGGCCGAGTTTGGTGTGCGGAATCGGCTCGCTGTCGTGCCAAAGCGAAGTCTTCGGACGTTCAGACGCGAGCGCGGCGAAGGTTGTGGCCCCCACCATGTTGAGCGCCGCGTCAGTGAGGATCGGAATCACGTGTGCGCCGGCATCAACGAGCCGGCGACACACTTCGATCGATTTGTAAGCAGCGATGCCGCCGGTGACACCAAGGACGATTCGCTTGCCCTCCAGTGCGGACACGGGACCGGATCAGGCGGCGTCGTCGGTATCGACAGCAGCCTCGGGATCGGGCCGGACCATCACAATCTTGTCAGCAGCAATCTCTTCGAAGGCAATCGACAGTGGCTTGCGAGCCACTGACGTCACCTGTGGGGGGATGCGAGCACCGATGCCCTCGTTCAACTGCCCAAAGTAGGCATTGATCTCACGAGCGCGGGTCGACGCCAGAGTGCAGAGTCCGAACTTCGAACCAGCACGTTCCATCAGTCCTTCGACTTCTGGGGACATCATCGAGTCATACATTTCGGCCATTGGTGGCACCTCCGAACGACTTGAGTATAAGGGCGTCAAGTTCGATCACGGTGCGATCCAGCTGGTCATTCACAATGGTGTGGGCCCCGAGCTCCACAGCGGCCCCCTTCTCCTCGGCCGCTTTTCGCATGCGTTCGACGACCTTTTCCGGCGGATCGCCTCGTCCGGTGAGGCGCTTGTGCTGCTCCTCAGCCGACGGTGCGATCAAGAACACGAGCAAAGCTTCCGGCTCGAGCACTGCAACCTGGCGAGCGCCCTGCACATCGATCTCGTAGATCAGGATCTTGTCCTCAGGAGCGTCAGGTGTCGGGGTGCCATAGAAATTGCCAATGAATTCGGCGTACTCGACAAACCCCCCATCAGCGATGCGGGCTTCGAACTCAGCGGGGGTGACGAACTGGTAGGCATCCTCTGCTTCACCAGGACGGCGGGGGCGAGTGGTCCACGAGCGGCTGAGCCAGTAGCGATCGCTGGTGGCGACCAGTTCCGCTACCACCGTGCCCTTTCCGACGCCGCCCGGCCCGGAAACGACGACAATGTCTGCCATGGTCAGCCGAAGGTCTCGAGCAATGCAGCTCGCTGGCGATCGCCGAGGCCAGCGATGCGACGCGAATCGGCGATGCCGATGTCGTCCATGGTGCGACGAGCGGACACCTTGCCAACACCTGGCAACGACTCGAGCACAGCAAGCACTTTGATCTTTGCGATGATCGGATCAGCAGCGGCCTGATCGAAGAGTTCAGGAAGCGTGACCGAGCCCATCTTGAGCCGGGCCTTCACCTCGGCCCGAACCCGACGAGCGATCGCGGCCTTCTGCAACGCTGCGGCGCGTTGTTCGTCTGTCAGTTTCGGGGGAATGGCCATTGGAAGAATCTACCCGGTCAGAGGTCGGCGAACAGGGCAGCGGCTGCAGCACGGGGATCATCAGCCAACGTCACCGCTCGACCAATGACCAACAGGTCGGCGCCAGCATCGAGCGCTTCCCCAGGCGTGACCGCCTTCGGCTGGTCGTGGCGGTCAGCTCCAGCCGCTCGGATACCTGGCACCACTCGCTTGGTCCGCGGCGCCATTTCCCCGATGTCCTTCAGATCGGAAGCAGCGCACACGATGCCACCGCACCCAGCTTCAATTGCCAGACGGAGTCGGTACGGCACAATGTGATCGGGAGCGTCACCATCTGAGGTGAGCACGGTGATCGCCAGCGCCATGGGATCGGGAAGCCCGGCGTTGCGGGCACCTTCCATCAAGCCGTCGACGCCTGCCTTCAGCATCTGGCTGCCACCCTGGGCGTGCATGGTCAGATAGCTCACGCCGAGTGCACCAGCGACCTTCGCCGCCTTGTGCACGGTGGTGGGAATGTCGTGGAGCTTGAGGTCGAGAAAAATGTCGTAGCCGTTGTCGAACAACGCACCGATGACATCGGGACCGGCAGCGGTGAAGAGTTCGAGGCCGACCTTGGCCACGCCGAACCAGGGGGTCATCTGGCGAGCCAGACGAGTGGCTTGGACGAGATCATCGACATCGAGAGCCAAGGCCATCTTCGACTTCAGCTCAGGCGGGAGACCGACTGCGGCTTCGGGGGCTGCAGTTTCGGGGGCTTCGGTCACGTTTGCTCCTTGGTTGGGCACGGCAGCTCGTTGGTATGTCGCGGGATGGCGGGTGATCAGTAGCGAGCTGCGCCGACGAGCTCGCTGAAGCGGCGAACCCGATGTTTAGCGCACCATCGGGGCAGATCGGTGGTTAGTCGACCACAGGTCCCCGGATCGTCGAACGTCGCGGTACCGACCTGGACTGCGCTGGCCCCGACAAGTGCGAACTCGATCACGTCCTCAATCGTGGCGACGCCACCGGCGGCCACGATCGGCAGCGTGGGGTTCGCGGCTCGAACATCAGCCACAGCTTTGACCGCGAGCGGGTGAATCGCTGGACCGGAAACTCCCCCGGCTCGCCCCGGTCCCCGGCCGTCGAGTCCTGCTCCGATACGCGGGCGGCGGGTCACTGGGTCGACCGACAGCCCAAAGTAGGTGTTCGAGATGGTGACCGCCTCTGCGCCGGCGCCGTGAGCCGCAGCGGCAATGTCTGGCAGGGCCGGTCCGACGTTCGGACTCAGTTTCGCCCAACGGGGTCGCCCACAGGCCTCGGTCGCAGCGATGACTTCCTCGGTCAGGGCGCATGAATGGGCGAACAACTCGTTGCCATGATCAGTGTTTGGGCACGAGATGTTGACCTCGACGGCGACCACGTTGGCCGAGGCGTCCGCCAGCATCTCAGCCGCCCGGCGGTAGTCGTCGACGGTACCGCCCCAGATCGATGCAACGACCGTGGCACCAACTGCTTCGAGATCGGGAAGCTCTTCGGTGAGCCAGCGTTCGACGCCTGGACCCTGGAGACCTACCGAGTTGATCATTCCGGAAGGGGTTTGATGAACCCGGACTGGCGGATTGCCCGCCCATGGATACGGCGCCAAAGACTTCACCACAACGGCGCCGAGCGACGACAGATCGAAGTAGGCCGAGAGCTCTGCCCCGTGGCCCGCCGTACCCGCTGCGGTCATGATCGGCGAAGACAATTCGACCGATCCGACCATGGTCGATACATCAACCGTGTCCGCCCCCGTCCTGGCGAACATCAGTCCTCCTGGCTTGCTGCGCCTGTGGCGAGTCCCGCACTCGTGACTTCTTTGGTCGACATCGTTGCGTGAATCTGCTGCAACGAGCGGACCTCGAGCGCCGACGCCGCCCGGTCGGCCATGCCCCGAGAAAGCGCAGCAGCTGCCGCCACCGTGGTGACGAGGGGCACGCCTTCCTGCGCTGCCGCAGTCCGGATGTATGAACCGTCGGCCCTCGCTCCTCGGCCCCGGGGCGTGTTGATCACGAGCGATACGTCACCGGCTGCGATGAGGTCGAGCGCTGTCGAGCCGGCAGCCTGCTCACCTTCGACGATCTTCGCCAGGATCCGGTCGACCTCGACACCAGCATCGGTCAGCGCCTTCGCCGTGCCTGCGGTGGCAACGATGCGATGACCGAGAGCGACGAACGAACGTCCGATCTCAACGCCGCTTTCCTTGTCCCGATCGGCAAGCGACATGAAGACGACGCCGTTGCCTCCTGGCGCGAGCGCCGTGCCTGCTGCGAGCTGACTCTTGAGGAACGCCAGCCCTGGCGTGACATCGATACCCATCACCTCGCCTGTCGAGCGCATCTCGGGGCCGAGCAATGCATCGGTCTCTGGGAAACGATCGAATGGCAGCACGGCCTCCTTGGCCGAGAAGTGGTCAGTCCGCCACAGCGCGTTCGCAGCGATGCCCTCCTCACGCAGCTCGGCGAGTGTGGACCCTGCCATCACCCGGCTCGCTATCTTCGCCAGTGGGCGACCGGTCGCCTTGGCCACGAACGGAACAGTGCGTGACGCCCGGGGATTGGCCTCGATCACGAACACCTGGCCGTCCTTGACCGCGAACTGCACGTTGATGAGCCCGACGACATCAAGCGCCTCGGCGATCGCCTTGGTGTACTTCTCGAGCACGAGGATCGTGGTGTCGCTGAGATTCGGCGGAGGAATCACACACGCCGAGTCGCCGGAGTGAACGCCCGCCTCTTCGACGTGTTCCATGACACCGCCGATGATGATGGCGCCCGTCTGATCTCGAATGGCGTCGACATCGACCTCTGTGGCGTCCTCCAGGAACCGGTCGACGAGCACCGGCCGCTCGGCGGAGAGCCCGCCCTCACGGCCAAGCGAGCCAGCCGACGCCAACGCCTTCATGGCTGAGATGAGATCGGCATCGTCGTAGACGATCTCCATGGCGCGGCCACCCAGCACGTAGCTGGGACGAACGAGCGCCGGGTAGCCGATCCGGCCGACGACCTCGAGCGCTCCCTCGGTGGTCGTTGCCGTACCGCCAGCCGGCTGCGGAATGTCGAGCTTCGCACACAGCGACGCCCACTGATCCCGATCCTCGGCCGCATCGATGGACGATGGAGCCGTTCCGAGCACGAGTTCAGGCGGTAAACGGTCGGCCAGCTTCAGCGGTGTCTGGCCACCGAGCGACACGATCACACCGATCGGCGACTCTGCGTCGATGACGTTCATGACATCTTCAAAGGTGAGCGGCTCGAAGTAGAGGCGGTCTGACGTGTCGTAATCGGTCGAGACCGTCTCTGGGTTGCAGTTGATCATCACGGTCTCGAAGCCTGCGTCGCGCAACGCATAGCTGGCATGAACGCAGCAGTAGTCGAACTCGATGCCTTGGCCAATCCGGTTCGGCCCCGAACCAAGAATGATGATGCGAGGCTTCACCCCTTCGGTGACCTCATCTTCGTCTTCGTAGGTCGAGTAGTGATACGGCGTGCGGGCTTCGAACTCTGCGGCACACGTGTCAACTGTCTTGAAGGTCGGTAACACACCCATGGTCTTGCGAGTCGCCCTGATGGCGTCTTCGCGATCGACACCGTCGAGCGACGTGTTGACCAACAACGAGGCGAGTTGGGCATCACTGAACCCGAGCCGCTTGGCCCGACGAAGTTCGGCTTTCGACAGTTCATCGAGCGACCGGCCGCTGAGGGTGGCCCGTTCCTCCGTGATCATCGACAGCTGGTCGAGGAACCACGGATCGATCTTCGAGCTGGCGTTGATCGCCTCGATCGACATGCCTCGACGGAGCGCCGCCTCGACCTGGAAGATGCGGTCTGGGGTCGCGATGGCGCAAGCGGCAAGAAGTTCTTCGTCGCTCAGATCATCGAATTGATTGCCGGAGTCGAAACCATCGGCTCCAAGCTCGAGCGAACGGCAGGCCTTCTGCATGCTCTCCGCGAAGGTCCGCCCAATTGCCATGGCCTCTCCGACCGACTGCATCGAGGTGCCAAGACGTCCACTGGTGCCTGGGAACTTCTCGAAAGCCCAACGAGGGAACTTGGTGACGACGTAATCGATCACCGGCTCGAAACTGGCGGGCGTGACCTTGGTGATGTCATTCTCGATCTCGTCGAGGGTGTAGCCAACGGCCAACTTCGCAGCAATCTTGGCGATCGGGAACCCGGTCGCCTTCGACGCCAGCGCCGAGGAGCGACTGACGCGAGGGTTCATCTCGATGATGAGGCGGCGCCCGGTTTTCGGGTCGACCGCGAACTGCACATTGGATCCGCCGGTCTCGATACCGATGCGGCGCAAACAGGCCAGCGCATCGTTTCGCATCTCCTGATATTCGACGTCGCTGAGCGTCTGGATCGGGGCAACCGTGATCGAGTCCCCGGTATGGGTGCCCATCGGATCGAGATTCTCGATGCCGCAAATGATCACCTGATTGTCGTTCTTGTCGCGCATGACCTCGAGCTCGAACTCCTTCCAGCCGTGAATTGACTCCTCGATGAGGATCTCGCCGATCGGGCTGGCAGCGATGCCATTGGCAGCCGCTTGTTCGAACTCCTCCATCGTGTGGGCGGTGCCTGTCCCTCGGCCGCCCAGAATGTAAGCGGGCCGGATCACGATCGGGAGACCTACCTGCTCGACGATGAGCCTGGCTTCCGCCATGTCGTGAGCAACACCGGAGATCGGGCTCTCGAGACCGATCTCCGTCATGGCGATCTTGAACTTCTCCCGATTCTCGGCTGTCTCGATCGCCGCAGCATCCGCTCCGATCAACTCGACGTTGTTCGCCTCGAGCACCCCAGCCTCGACCAGTTCCATGGCGAGGTTGAGTGCGGTCTGGCCCCCGAGGGTCGGGAGCAGTGCATCGGGCTTCTCGACCTCGATGATCTTGGTGAGCACCTCGAGCGTCATCGGCTCGATGTACGTCGCGTCAGCGAACTCGGGGTCGGTCATGATCGTGGCTGGGTTCGAGTTGGCCAGGATCACTCGGAACCCGTCCTCGCGCAGGACCTTGCATGCTTGTGTCCCCGAATAGTCGAACTCGCATGCCTGGCCAATCACGATCGGGCCGGACCCGATCAGAAGAATCGACTGGATGTCGGTGCGCTTTGGCATCAGTTGCCCTCGCTCGTGCCGGTGGTGGGTTTGGACACGCTCATGAGCTGCTCGAATCGATCAAAGAGGTAGGCCGAATCGTGCGGGCCTGGACTGGCTTCGGGATGGTGTTGCACGCTGAACGCTCGCTCGTCCCGCACCGCCATCCCCTCGCACACGCCATCGTTCAGATTGATGTGGGTCACGTCGGCCACGTCCGCGATCGACTCGGCCGTGACCGCGAAATTGTGGTTCTGACTCGTGATCTCGACCTTGCCGGTGGTCTGGTCCATCACGGGATGGTTCGCGCCGTGGTGTCCGAACGGAAGCTTCTCGATCGAGCCTCCAACAGCCATGGAGAGCAACTGGTGCCCGAGGCAGATCCCAAAGATCGGTGTTGTACCGAGGAGGCTCCTGATCGACTCGACGGCATAGGGAACGTTCTCGGGATCGCCTGGCCCGTTCGACAAGAAGATGCCGTCGGGGTCTCTTGCAAGGACGTCGGCAGCCGACGTCGAGGCAGGGACGACATCAACCGATGCGAACCGTCCGAGATGGGCAAGGATGTTGGCTTTGATGCCGAAGTCGTATGCGACGATCGATCGGACACCAGCGCCAGGCTGGAGGCCGATGTGATAGGCGTCGGGAGTGGTGACCTGCGCAACGAGGTCGATGCCGCTGGTACCGGGCTCGGCCAGCGCAGCGGCTGCAAGCTGATCGATTGAGGTGACACCAGGGCCCTCGATCGCGCCGAACGCTCCCGGCATCGCACCGGTGTCGCGGAGCAAGCGGGTGAGGCGACGCGTGTCGATACCGGCGATGCCGGGCATCTCGTGGCGAAGAAGGAAGTCCGAAAGGTGTTCCTCGGCCCGGTAGTTGGAATGGCGACGGGCCAGGTCGCGAACGATGACTCCGCGGGCAAAGGTGCCGCGGCTCTCGTCATCGGAAGGATTCGTGCCGTAGTTGCCGATGTGTGGGTAGGTGAACGTGATGATCTGCCCTGCGTATGAAGGGTCGGTCACGATCTCTTGGTATCCGCTGAGAGCTGTGTGGAACACGACCTCGCCCCGCCCGACGCCGGGCGCACCGATCGACTCACCCTCGAACACGCTCCCGTCGGCCAGCACGAGGGCGGCGGCGCGAATCGGCACGGGCTCGGAAGCGACGCGAGCATCGACCGTGGTTTCGTGGCCCGTCGTTGATCTAGCGAGTGCCGTCATCTGGTGGTCTCTCCGTTCTCCACGACGACTTCGCCGTTGTGGATCGTGTGCCGGACTCGTCCGACGAGTTCTCGCCCCTCGAAGGGTGTATTGCTCGCCTTGCTCGCCATCGAGGCACCCGAGACCGTCCATCGATGTGCTGGATCGATCACGGCGAGGTTCGCCGCATTCCCGACCTGCACCGGCAGACCGTGACGATCACTGAGCCCGCCAATGGCCGCTGGCTGCCAGCTGAGCATCGGGAGAATGGCTGCGAGGTCCATCCCGAGCTCGGCCATTGCCACCGCCATCGCTGTTTCGAGGCCGAGCATTCCCGGCGGGGCCTCGTCGAACGGTCGCTCCTTGCTATCCGGGGTGTGCGGAGCGTGATCGGTCGCGATTGCGTCGATCGTGCCATCACGCAAGCCAGCCTTGATCGCCTCGACGTCGGCCTGGGTGCGGAGCGGCGGGTGAACCTTGAAATTGGCGTTGTAGTCAGCGCAGCACGCATCGGTCAGGCTGAAATGGTGAGGCGTCGCCTCGGCGGTGACGGGGAGCCCGCCCGCTTTGGCTGCTCTGACCATGGCCACGCTGCCGGCAGTCGAGAGGTGCTGGAAGTGAACGCGGACGTTGGTGAGACGGGCCAACGCAATGTCACGCATGACCATGAGCTCCTCGGCCTCGGACGGTTGTCCACCCAGGCCCAGGCGACTCGACCACTCCCCCTCGTGCATCACACCGCCGACGCTGAGCGCAGTCACCTCACAGTGCTGCGACAACACGATGGGCACGCCATCATCGGTGGTGAGGCTGCCGGCGTATTCGAGGGCACGACGCATGAACATGTCATCTTGCACGCCCGTGCCGTCGTCGGTGAACATGCGAACACC
>RCMY010003844.1_pt1 | contig 13161 bp, 17 predicted proteins | sample 2041341 | NCBI WGS metagenome assembly RCMY01 (sample SAMN09708234, study PRJNA481090) | Marine sediment metagenome, whole genome shotgun sequencing project. | reverse complement strand
GAATTCCACGTCTTGCAGGCTACGACCCACAGCGTTGACCGAAGAAATGTTTTCCACTCCACCTAAATTGGTTGGACAACCTGCCGACAAGAATTTGGCCGAGCAATACTCGGTGTTACTGTACGCATAGCGCCCCTGAGCTCCGCCGCGATGGGGCGCGCGTGCGACACATCGAGAGGGATCCGCCGCCCTCGTGTCGCAGAAAGAGCGGACGCTTCAAAGCGTCCGCTCTTTCCAATTTTTCTGAGTAGCTTCACAGGATGAACTCCGACCAGGCAGAACTGTCGACCGTCGCCACACAGATCGATGAGCTCGTCGAGCGGGTCGTCGAGGTTGCCGAGAGGTATCGCGGCACCGATCGTGACGACGTGGCCATCCGTCTGTTCGAGGTTGAACGTTCCCTCCACAGTGCGGGCCGCAACCTGCAGAGCGCGTTCCGGGCGTTTTGATGCCGACCGAGCAGACGCCGCGCAGGTTCGGGCGCCCAAAAGTGCGCGACGACATTGCACTGCGGGCCGGGTATCACTCGCCGCAGTTGGACGTGAGGGTGCGGCTGAACACCAACGAGGCGCCCACAGCGCCGCCGGCTGGTTTTCAGGCTGCGTTGCACGACGCCCTCGACCGAATCGACTGGCATCGATATCCCGACCGCGCTGCAGGCGCATTGCGGGCGGCTTTGGCCGAGCGGTACTCGCGCGCACCGGGCGAAGTCTTCGTCGCCAACGGTTCGAACGAGGTCTTGCAGACGATCATGCTCACGTTCGGGGGTGCTGGGAGAACTGCCGCGGTGTTCGAGCCGACCTACGCGCTGCACTCCCACATCTCCAAGACGACGGGTACCGCCGTTGTGGAAGGCGCACGAAGCGAAGATTTCTCGCTCGACATGGACGAGGTGCGAAGGGTCATCGAAACCCACGAACCTGACGTGCTCTTCTTGTGCTCGCCGAACAACCCGACCGGACTTGTCGATCCTCCCGACACCGTGGACAGGGTGCTCGAGCTGATGGCAGAGACCGACGGGCTCCTGGTCGTCGACGAGGCCTACGGGCAGTTTGCCGAAACCTCTGCGGTCGACCAAGTGGCCGACGACGTGCCACTTGTCGTCAGTCGGACCTTCTCGAAGACCTGGTCGATGGCCGGCGCACGGCTCGGATACCTTCTGGCGCCGTCGTGGATCGTCGACGAACTCGACAAGGTCGCGCTGCCGTATCACCTCGACTCGTTCAAACAGGCGGTGGGTCTCGCGGCGCTCGAATTCGGCGCCGAGATGGACGAACGGGTCGCCCTCATCGTCACCGAACGGACTCGGGTGCTCGAGGAACTCGAGGCTCTCCCCGTGACGACGTGGAGCAGTGGAGCCAACTTCTTTTTGTTTCGCGCCCATGACGTGCCCGGGGACGAGCTGTGGGAGCAGCTCGTCGGACATTCTGTCCTCGTTCGAAACTGTGCGTCCTGGCCACGGCTCCAGGGCTGTTTGCGTGTGACGATCGGGACCCCCGACGAGAACGATCTGTTCCTCGCTTCGTTGGTGGACGCACTTGGTCGCTGACGTTGTGTGTCAATACGTACACTCGATGCATGCGCAACGCTGAAGCACGTCGAGACACCAAAGAGACGCAGATCGAGATCAGTATCGAGCTCGACGGTGAAGGAAACACCAATTGCTCGACGGGACTTCCGTTCTTCGATCACATGCTCGATCAGCTTGGTCGACACGGCGGCTTCGATCTGACGGTCAAGGCTGTTGGTGACTTGGAGATCGATGCTCACCACACGGTGGAAGATACGGGAATTCTCCTTGGCGAGGCATTTCGCTCTGCGATTGGCGACAAGACCGGTGTGCGTCGTTTCGCATCGAACGCGATTCCACTGGATGAAGCGCTCGTCGAGACGGCGCTCGACCTTTCCGGTCGTCCGTTCATGCACTACGACGTCGACTTCCCCGGCGAGAAGATCCTCGGCACGCCGCCATTCGACCCGCAATTGTGCGAGGAGTTCTGGCGAGCGTTTGTGACCGCAGCCGGGATCACGCTGCACGTCACGTCGGTCCGCGGAAAGAACACCCATCACCTCATCGAGGCGACATTCAAGGGTGTCGCCCGCGCACTGCGCGACGCGGTTGCCCTGACCGGAGGCGGGCTCCCTTCGACCAAGGGCGTCTTGTAGCCATGTCGGCTGAGGACAGATCTCGACCGGAAGTGTCGAGAAAAATGCAGATCGCTGTTCTGGACTACGGAATTGGCAACTTGCGGTCTGCACAAAAGACGCTCGAACATGTCGGTGCCGAACCCGTGCTGACCGCAGACCCCGAGATCGTTGCCCAAGCCGATGGTGTCGTGTTGCCTGGCGTTGGGAACTTCGGACGGGTGATGGAAGCGATCCGCGCCGCCGGGATCGACACATTGACCAAGGATGCAGTTGATCGAGGCACCCCATTCATGGGGATCTGCGTCGGGATGCAGGCGCTGTACGAGTCGAGCGAAGAGGTGCCGGGTGTGGCCGGTCTCGGCATTCTCCCCGGGGTCGTTCGGCTCCTCCCAGAAGGCGTCAAACGGCCACAGATGCAATGGAACCAGTTGTCGTTCAGTCGCGAGTCGCCGCTTTTTCGGGACGTGGAAGCGTCGAGCTGGGTGTACTTCGTGCACTCCTATGCGCCAGAGGCCACGCCCGACGTCATTGCGACGTGTGAGTACGGCGGCACGATCACCGCCGCTGTGCAACGAGGCAACGTGTACGCCACGCAGTTCCATCCCGAGAAATCGGGTCTCGTCGGCATCAAGATCATCGAAAACTTCGTCGACATCTGCCGAGCCCGTTCGCGGATCTCGACCGGAAGTGTCGAGGAAGCCAGGGGCGACCAAGCCGGCGTGCCGCGGATCTCGACCGGAAGTGTCGAGGAAAAACAGTGATCTCCGCTCGTGTCATCCCGTGTCTCGACGTCGATCAGGGTCGGGTGGTGAAGGGTGTCAATTTCGTCGACCTCGTCGATGCAGGGGACCCCGTCGAGCTCGCTGCTCGATACGACCGACAGGGCGCTGATGAGCTCGTGTTTCTCGACATCACCGCATCGTCGGACGCACGAGAGACCATCGTCGACGTCGCTCGACGCACAGCTGAAGAGGTCTACATCCCGTTCACGATCGGCGGGGGTATCCGATCGGTCGACGATGCTCGCCGACTGCTCCGGGTCGGGGCTGACAAGACGGCGGTGAACACCGCTGCCGTCGACCGTCCAGAGGTGCTCACCGAGATCGCTCGCGAGTTCGGCTCGCAGTGTGTGGTCGCGTCGATCGATGCTCGACGCAATACCGGCCCCGATGCCCCCGAGAGCGGTTTCGAGGTCTTCGTCCATGGTGGTCGCACGCCAACTGGTCTCGACGCTGTGCAATGGGCCAAGAAGGTCGAACGACTCGGCGCTGGCGAAATCATGTTGACGTCGATGGATCGGGACGGAACGAGAGACGGGTTCGATCTTGAACTGACGAGCATGATCAGCGACGCCGTCGGGGTCCCCGTCATCGCCAGTGGTGGGGTGGGCACGCTCGAGCACCTCGTCGAAGGTGTGATAGACGGACATGCCGATGCGGTGCTCGCAGCATCGATTTTTCACTTTGGCGAACACACGATTGCCGAAGCCAAGGAGCTGATGAGTGCTCGTGGCGTCACCGTTCGACCTCCCCAGTAGCCTGATCCGGTGACCGCATCAACATCGACACCCGCTGAGCCTGCCTCTTCGACGCCGAAACGAAACTCTTCGGGGCAGCACGGACTCGGCCCGGCGAACAGCGACGGCGATCGACTGCCGATCAAGATGCTCAACGATCGAATCCTCGTCCGAATCGGTGATGCAGAGGGGGAACGCCGGTCCACGGGCGGAATTCTCATTCCTGCGACCGCGCAGGTGGGTAAACGTCTGACGTGGGCCGTGATCGTCGCGTCGGGTCCGAACGTGCGCAACATGGAAATCGGCGACCGGGTGCTCTTCAACCCCGAGGATCGTTATGAAGTCGAGGTCGGTGGCACCGACTACATCATTCTTCGTGAACGCGACGTCCATGCGGTCGCAGCCGAACGGCTCGAAGAGGGCTCGACCGGCCTGTATCTCTAGGCGATTGTCATGACGATCCAGCCGACGTTCGACGAGTTCAAGACACTTGCCGTCCATCACCGCATCATCCCGCTCTGGCGTTCACTTCTGGCCGACCAGGTCACGCCGGTGTCGATCTTTGCCCGTTGTGTTGGCGAGGACGATGGTTTTCTCCTCGAGTCGGTCGAAAATGGCGAACGGTGGAGCCGCTGGTCGTTCCTGGGTCGCAATGCCCTTGCGACGATCGTGTCGGTGGGTGGCACCATCTCGGTGATCGGTCCGCTGGCTGAACACATACCGTCGGCAGACGGCATGCTCGACACACTCGAGGAGCTCCTGGCAACGTTCACTGCGCCCTCGCTCGACGACCTGCCGCCCTTGCATTCGGGCGTCATGGGTTACCTCGGGTACGACGTGGTTCGCGAGGTCGAGCATCTCCCCAACGTGCCCCCCGACGACACGGGTCATGCAGATGGGGTGATGGCGATGATCGGCGAGTTGGTTGCCTTCGATCACTGGAAACAGCAGGTCACGCTGATCGCCAACACCGTCATTCCTGAAGGTGCCGACGACGAGGCCTTACGCTCGTGTTACGACGACGCAATCATCCGGCTCACCACGCTGCAGAACGATGGTGCGAGACCGCTCGACGAGCCGTTGGTTTCGCCGCCTCCGCTCAACGCCGACCTTCCGGCCGTCACCTCGACGATGGGTGCTGACGACTACTGCCGAGCGGTCGAGACCGCGAAGGAGTACATCCTCGCCGGCGACATATTTCAAGTCGTCCTTGCGCAGCGGTTCGACTTCGATCTCGATGCTGAACCATTCGATGTCTACCGAGTGTTGCGGCAGGTCAACCCGAGTCCGTACATGTACTTTCTCCGAATTGGCGAGCTGAGCATCGTCGGCGCCTCGCCCGAACCCATGGTGCAACTTCGCGACGGCAAGGTCATCTCACGCCCGATCGCAGGAACTCGTCCTCGCGGTGCCACCGACATCGAGGACCGACGACTCGGAGCCGAGCTCCAAGAACATCCAAAAGAAGTGGCCGAACATGTCATGCTCGTCGATCTGGCGCGAAACGACATCGGTCGCGTGATCAGCTTCGGAAGTGAGACGCGTGATCAGCTGATGAAACTCGAGAGGTACAGCCACGTCATGCATCTCACGTCGCAGGTATCGGGTGACCTGGCGCCGGGCAAGACCGCCATCGACGTGCTTCGGGCGACGCTGCCGGCCGGAACGGTTTCGGGGGCGCCAAAGGTCCGTGCGATGCAGATCATCGACGAGCTCGAACCCGTGAAACGTGGCCCGTATGCGGGGATCGTTGGCTACATCGACTTCTCCGGAAACATCGACACGGCAATTGCGATTCGCACGATGTTCGTTCGTGGCAATCGTGCATCGGTACAGGCCGGAGCAGGAATCGTTGCAGACAGCGTGCCCATCGATGAGCATGAGGAGTGCATCAACAAGTCAAAGGCGCTGCTCGCAGCGGTGCCGGGTGCAAGGATCATGACCGCACAACGAAAGGCAGCCTCAGCATGAGTGTGTATGTGGGCGAACGTGACGTGTTGTCGGTTTCGGGCGCAGACGCCGAGTCGTATCTCCAGGGTCAGGTCAGCCAGGACGTCGCCACGCTGGCCGTTGGCGAGAGCGCGTGGAGTTTGGTTCTGCAGCCACAAGGCAAGGTCGATGCATGGTTTCGTGTCACGCGCGTCGCCGACGATGGGTTCTTGCTCGACGTCGATGCCGGCTTCGGCGAGGTGCTGCTTGCACGTATCAAACGTTTCATGATGCGGGTGAAGGTCGACCTCCAGCTCGCCACGTGGATACTGCATGCCTACGACGGCGAGATCGACCGGACGACCGTCGATGCTCCGATCGTCGCGGTGTCGGCTGACGGGGTCGGAGTGGATGTGATCGGACCTGACCTCGCTTCGCCCACGGCACAGGAGCTCTCGACTGCCGACTACCTCCGCCGTCGAATCGAAGGCGGGATTCCCGCCATGGGAAGTGAGCTCGGAGAGTCGACGATCCCGGCCGAGGCAGGCATCGTCAACCGGTCGGTTTCGTTCACGAAAGGTTGTTACACCGGGCAGGAGCTCGTGGCGCGGGTCGACTCGAGAGGCGACAACACCCCCCGTCGGCTCCGCATCGTGTCCGGATCGGGCACCGCATCGGTGGGTGATGAACTTCTCAACGACGGTTCTGTGGCCGGCACCATCACCTCTGTGGCCCCCACTTCTGAGGGGTGGGTGGCGCTTGCGTACGTCAAACGATCGTCGTTCGATGCATCCGAGCTCGAATTCGATGGAGGCTCCGTGGCGGTTCGACCCGTTCCCGGCGACGCAGCGTGACCATGTACCTGGACGGGATCCTTGCCTCGCATCGAGCGAGCGCTGCCGAGGATGACCGTTCACTCGATCGATTAATCGAAGATGTCGTGGGGCTTGCCCCGGCACGCGGCTTCGCCGATTCGCTCGACGCCGCATCACCGCTCGGTGTGATCGCAGAGGTGAAACGTCGTTCACCATCGAAGGGCGATCTTGCGCCCGACCTCGACCCCGGTGCGCTCGCAACGAGTTATGTGGCTGGTGGCGCAACCTGCTGTTCGGTGCTGACCGACCAGGAGTACTTCGGGGGGTCGGTGGCCGATCTTCACGCTGTTCATCAGGCCGTCAAGAGTCCAATTCTGCGCAAGGATTTCACGGTTTCGGCGAACGACGTCGTCGATGCCCGGTTGATGGGAGCGGACTGCGTGTTGTTGATCGTCGCTGCGCTCGATGACGCCGAACTCGCCGATTTCTTCGCGCTCGCCACCGAGGTCGGACTCGATGCGCTCATCGAGGTGCACGACGAAGCTGAGGCAGAACGAGCGATCGCGGTGGGTGGTCGTCTGATCGGCGTGAACCAGCGGGATCTGCGAACCTTCGAGGTCGACACCGCCCGAGCAGCACGCGTGGCGACATCGTTGCCTTCAGGTTCAATTCGAGTCGCCGAGTCGGGAATTCGAGGACCGCACGACATTCCGGCGCTCGTCGAGGCCGGCTTCGATGCAGTTCTCGTGGGTGAATCACTCGTCAAACACGACGGACCAGCCGACGGTGTCCGAGCACTCATCGACGCCGCCAGGAGCGAGCTGCCCGCGACTGTCCCCGAAGAATCGGGCGGCCTGACCCAACGGTTGGGCAAATAACGTGTTCGTGAAGATCTGTGGGGTCACCGATGTCGACGACGCGCTGCTCGCCGTCGCGCTCGGCGCCGATTCGCTCGGTCTCAATTTTGTATCTGGGTCGACCCGTCAGATCGCAACGACACGAGCTCGAGACATCGCCACTCGAATCCCACGTGAAACTCTGACGGTGGGAATCTTCCGCAATGAGTCCAAGGAGCGTGTCGTCGACATCGTCCACACGGCTGGACTTCAAGCGGCCCAGCTCCATGGCAACGAAAGCCCCGAGGAGGTCGCGTGGGTCGCAGAGCGTGTTCCGACGGTGATCAAAGCCGTGGCGGCCGGAACCGAGCAGGCACGGCGGGCACAGGAGTTCGTCGTTCCGATCATTCTCGTTGATGCTCCGACCCCGGGTGCAGGTGAGGTCTTCGACTGGAGGCTCACTGAGTCGTTGCCCATGGATCGACGAATTCTCCTCGCCGGGGGTCTGACCCCAGAGAACGTTGCCGATGCAATCGCTGCGGTGAAACCGTGGGGTGTCGACGTTGCCAGTGGCGTCGAGCGTGCGCCCGGCAAGAAAGATCCTTCGGCGCTGCGACGATTCATCCAGAACGCGAAAGCCGCCGGCGAACTGCTCGATGCGGACCACCACGAGCCCAGTGAAGAAGGCTTTTACAACTGGGAAATCGAATAAAACGAGCTCGATCCGCTTGGCGTCTAAGGTTTGAAGCCGCCAGGCGAGAAACTCGGTTAGTGAGCGAAGCGAACGGCGGCGACGGATTGCGACCGCGGAAAGACTAATGGATGGCTCGGGCGCCGAACCAGGCGAGGTTGAGCATCGCGAGGCCGTAGATGAAGAGTCTCGTATCCTTCTGCATCTTCCTCGTGAGCACGATCACGATCAGCCAGACGGGTGCCATGATCGCCCACTGGATCGTCACCGCACGATCGGTCTTCGGCAACAAGAGATCGAGCAGGAATTCAGGCACAACGGGTGAAACACCTGCACAGGAGCCACGATTCCGCAGCCTCCCCAGGGAAGAAGCCCTGTCATGAAAGGGTTGCTGCTGCATGGCACACGATCTGATCATCATCGGTGGAGGTTCTGCGGGGCTCGGCGCAGCCCGTGGCGCGAGCACACACGGTGCCAAGCCGCTGCTGATCACTGACGGACCGATCGGCGGTGATTGCACGTTCACCGGCTGTATTCCGTCCAAGACGCTGATCGCACAGAGTCGGCGAGGTGTGTCGTTTGGTGATGCCATGCGCGCAGTTCACGAGACCGTGGCAACCGTCGCCGCAACCGAAAACGCAGATGTGCTTCGTTCCGAGGGAATCGAGGTGATCGACGGGCGCGCGACGATTTCGGCGCCGGACACCGTCGATGTCAACGGATCCTCGCATTCGGCGCCGCACATTCTCATCGCCACAGGAGCGCGTGCTGCCATCCCACCGATCCCGGGTCTGAACAATGTCGAGTTCTTGACCAACGAGACCCTTTTCGAGCTCGAGAGCCTGCCGCCGCGCCTGGGAATCATCGGTGGGGGACCGATCGGCTGCGAGATGGCCATGGCCTTCGCAGGATTCGGTAGCGCCGTCACGATCTTCGAAGGTGCGTCAGTACTGATCCCCAACGAGGAACCCGAGGCTTCCGCCGTCATTGAGCGGGCAATGGAAACCGCCGGAGTCGACGTGAAGACCGGATCGTTCGTGTCCGATGTTGCGGCTGCCAGCGGTGGCATCGCACTCACGATCGATGGACAAGTCGTCGAGGTCGACACGCTGCTGGTGGCCACCGGCCGTACGGCAAACACTGCGGGGTTCGGCCTCGAGGTTCTCGGAGTCGAGCTGCGTCCGTCAGGGCACATCACCGTCGACGACAGATTGCGAACGTCGGTCAAGGGCATCATCGCTGCGGGTGACGTGACGGGGCTGTTGCCCTTCACCCATGCCGCCGATGAACAGGCACGCCTTGCGGTTGGACATGCCCTCGGGAAGGGGTCGAGATGGAAGTACAGCACCGCCGCGACGCCATGGGTGACGTTCACATCGCCCGAGGTTGCACGTGTTGGTGTTCTCGAATCCGACGCACCCAGGGACGCGATGGTTGCCCACCTACCGCTCTCTCACGTCGACAGAGCGATCACCGAGGGGCGTACCGACGGTTTCGTGAAACTGATCGCCGGGCCCAAGACGATCACCAGAGGACTGTTCGGTGGTCGGATCGTTGGTGCAACAATCGTGGCAGACCGTGCCGGTGAGATGATTCACGGCCCGACCCTTGCAGCGAGTCTCGGCATGTTCGTTGGTCGATTGGCGCAGGTGACGACGCCGTACCCGACTTGGTCGACAGCCATTCAACAGGCCGCCGCGCAGTTCTTTCAGCCGGTCAACGGCCTGGAGGCTCGTCCAGCCCAGCGTCGGTGAGCTGCTCGCTGAACGCGCGCAGACGGGCGAGCGCTTCGGCATTCACGGGTCTGATGTGTTGTGCGAGATCGTTCTTGATGGTCGTGAACACCTCGGCTTCGAGGCCACAATGCACACACGCTTCGAGGTGGTTGCGAATGTTCGCCATCCGATCGGCGTCGAGTTCGTCGTCAAGGTACGTTTGCAGACGAAGCGCAACGTCTCGGCAGGTCATGGTTTTGTTCGACATCAGCTCTCCTCCTCCTGGGAAGCCTCGAGGTGCTGTCGAATATTCCGTCTCGCTCGATGCAATCTCGACATCACGGTGCCGACCGGAATGCCCAGCGCGTCCGCCGCTTCTTGATACGAGAGCTGGTTGAGATCGACAAGGTCGACCACCTGCCGAAACTTGACTGGCAACGCGTTGAGGGCGTTCTCGATCGGGGCTTCGAACTCTTTGTCGAGCAGCTGGCTTTCGGCATCGGCTGCGTCGGGAGATTCGTCGGCCACCCGAGACATCGTTTCGTCGGGGTCGCGCATCAGCTCTGGTCGCTTTCGGCGAACACGATTGATCTGTGCGTTGCGCATGATCGTCAGGAGCCAGGCCCGGGGATACCGACCGTCGAAGCGTTCGATGGCGCGGTACGCACGGATCAACGTGTCCTGGACAAGGTCCTCGGCGTCGGTCGGGTTTCGGGTGATCGACTGCGCGACCCGGTACATGACCTCCAACTCGGGAACCACGTATTCGGCGAAACGTGCATCCTGACCAACGGGTCCGGAGATCTTATCGGAGGACATCGCAAACACACTAGTGGCGCTCGACGATGTGTCGAGAATCGTCGTGCCTGAGTCGGCGAGTTCGCGCGTCATGTTGCGATCTACCCAAGATTGTAATTTGTGTCGGACAACCGACGGCCGAAGAGCGCCGATCGGCATCGTTGGAATTCCAACGAATTTTCATCGGAACACCGCCACTTGGGAATAATCGTCCACTACAGTGTCGCGTACTTGTAATTCGCAACGTTCCGCCAAGTTGGTGGCTCAGGAGGCACAGAAGATGAACAAGAGTGAATTGGTAGCAGAGATCGCTTCGAAGGCGGGAGTAACCCAGTCAGATGCGGGTTCGTGCGTCGACGCAATGATGGAGATCGTGTCGTCGCAGGTTCGCGCTGGTGGCGAGGTAAACATCCCCGGATACATGAAGTTCTCTCGCAAGGACACCAAGGAGCGCATGGGTCGCAACCCGCGTACCGGTGAAGCCCGCATGATTCCTGCCGGCACCGCCGTCAAGATTCAGGCTGGCTCGAAGTTGAAGGCTGCCGGCAAGGGCGCTTGATTCTTCGGTTCAATCCAATAATTTGAGACATGGGGCGGTGCTTCGGCGCCGCTCCATTCTCGTTTTGGCCCTAGAGTTCTGAGCCTATGACGTCGTTTCCTGCGCCTCGCGAGATCCTCCCGCATCGCCCGCCGTTCCTGTTTCTCGATGAGATCGTGGAGCTACGGCCAAGCGAGTACGGCAAGGCGACGTGGAAAATGACTGGCGATGAGTTCTGGTTTGCTGGCCACTTTCCCGGCCGGCCGACGTTGCCGGGTGTCTTGATGTGTGAAGCGATCGCCCAGATGGGCGCCTACACCGTATTGGTCGACCCCGAGCAGTACGTGGGAAAACTGCCGCTTTTCGGCGGACTCGACAAGGCTCGTTTTCGACGCCAAGTTGGTCCAGGAGACCTGGTCGAAGTCGAAGCCGAGATCAACCAGCTGTCTGCGCGTGCCGGCAAAGGCAAAGGCGCGGTCCTGCTCGATGGAAAGGTTGCGTGTAGCGCGGACATTATGTTCGTCGTCGTCGACGCGTAAAAGCGCTTGCTGGTTTCGCGCCGACTACAACGTGGTGGCGAACAGTGTGAGCATCGAATCCCATGTTTTCGACGCCAGCGCCTCGTCGTAGGTTCCGAACGGATTTTCCTCGTTCGTGAATGCGTGTCCAGACCCTGGGTGGACCGTGAACGACACATTCTTGCCCATACCCGCCAATTTCTCGCCGAGCGCCATGACGGCGTCTGGAGGGAAGAAGTCGTCGTTTTCGGCGAATTGGCCCACAACCGTGGCCGACAGGGCTGACCAGTCGGGTTCGCCGTCACCGAGCGGAGCTCCATAAAACGTCGCCACCGCGGCGACTCGGTCACCTTCGTGGGACCCGATCAGCAGCGACAGCATGCCTCCCATGCAATAACCGACGACACCGATCGCCTCGCTCGTCACACTGTCCATCGACAGCAGATGGGAGATCGCCCCTCCCATATCGACCACGGCACGTTCGATGTCGAGCGTGGTCATGAGGTGGCTGGCCTTGTCCATCTCGTCGTGCTCTGCGAGCTCGCCGTGGTAGAGGTCGGGCGCCAGAGCGACATAGCCGGCATCGGCGAGTCGGTCGCACACGGATTTGATCTGGGGGACGAGACCCCACCATTCCTGGATGACCATGACCCCGGGCCCGCTGCCCGATTCGGGCACGGCGAGATAACCACCAGCGCGGTCACCATTCGATGCGAATTCGATCATCTGTCCCACTGGGTACTCCTCGTCGACGTCATTGTCGATCGTAGGCGAAGATCTCAGTCGCAGGTCGTGTTAGTTTGTATGCCGCCCATGCTCGAGCGAATGACGTACGTATCGCCGACAGCTGCGTCGTTGTCGGTGTATGTCAGCAGGTTGCCCGGTGTGGCCAGCCACCCATTGTTCCGGCGAACGACGTAGGTGTTCTCGCCAGCGATGGCAGTCCAATCCAGCGCGACCGACCCGTCGCCGTTCACCGTTGCCGTGCATGTCTGTGCAGGAGGTGGTGGCGTGTCGATGGTGATGTCGGGGTTGCATGTGGTGTTGGTTTGTACCCCGCCCATGCTCGATCGGATGACGTAGGTGAAGGTGCCGTTTCCGGGGCTGTCGTCGAATGTGAGTGTGTTTCCTGCGGTGGCGACGTAGCTGTTGTTGCGGCGAACGATGTAGTTGTCTTCACCGGCGATTGCCGTCCATGTGAGGGAGACGAGGCCGCCATCTTCGGTAGCCGAACATGTCTGGCCCGGAGGCGGCGGCGCGTCGACCGTCACGGTCGGTTCACACGTCGTGTCCCATTCCACACCATTGATCGCGGTGCGTATCCGGTAGGTGTAGGTCCCATTGTCGGGAGAATCGGTATAGGAGGTCGCATTGCCCGCATCGGCAAGGAACACACCATCTCGCCGCACCACGTAGCTGTCGCCGTCGACTCCGCCGGGAACCGCGGTCCAGGTGAGGTTGACGTCGAAGTTGGCGTCGACCACCGCCGTGCAGGTCTGGTCTTCACGAGGGTCTGGCGCAGCACCGAAATCGAAGAAGGCTGTGGCGCCGACTCGGCGATTGTTGACTCGGTCGCCGTCGTAGCCAATAAGGAGGCCGCGACTGACGACAGTGACGGCGGTGGCTCCGCGGAAGGCATCGTTGCCCGGATTCCAGT
>RCMY010003843.1_pt1 | contig 13161 bp, 14 predicted proteins | sample 2041341 | NCBI WGS metagenome assembly RCMY01 (sample SAMN09708234, study PRJNA481090) | Marine sediment metagenome, whole genome shotgun sequencing project. | reverse complement strand
TAAATATTTTCTAGAGGTAATTTTGTTTTCTTTGGGGATAGGCAAATCCAATCCCAATTTCCACTTAATGGATAGGCACCTGAAGTTTCTATATGAATTTTTATTTGTTCTTTCTTCAATGCTTTGGTTATAAAATCCATATTCCACATTAATGGCTCACCTCCAGTAATGACAACAGTATTTGCATACTTTTTTACATTTTTAACAATTTCTAATGCACTTGTTGCTGGATGTAAATCAGCATTCCAACTTTCTTTAACATCACACCAATGACACCCAACATCACAACCACCTACTCGAATAAAATATGCTGCCTTACCTGTATGAAATCCTTCGCCTTGAATGGTGTAAAATTCTTCCATCAATGGGAGCATTTCTCCTCTTTCTAATAATAATTCCAGTTTCTTCTCCAAATTTGTATTTTTAAAGTGCAAAGTTAACGAAATGATTTGCCAAAATTTTTAATTTAAAATATTAAAAACTACTTTTATCAAAAAATTCAAAGATGTCAACAAAACAAGAATTTATTGATCTGATTTCTGCAGGTTACACTTCGAAAGGAGATTCAATTACTTTAGGGGCGGCTATGCTCGGTCAAGAAACTATTACAAATTCTTATGTAAATATTCCACTAAAGACAATTAACCGCCACGGTTTGATTGCCGGAGCAACTGGTACTGGTAAAACAAAAACGTTACAGGTATTTGCTGAGAACTTATCTGACAAGGGTATTCCAGTTTTACTCATGGATGTAAAAGGTGATTTAAGTGGATTGGCTCAATCAGGAGAAGAAAATAAGCATATTACGCAACGGCACGAAAAGATTGGTTTAGCGTATTCTCCAAAAAAGTTTCCGGTAGAAATTCTGACAATATCTGAACAAAAAGGAACACGACTTCGAGCAACAGTTTCAGAATTCGGACCTACATTACTGTGTAGAATTTTGGATTTAAATGATGTGCAAACGGGTATTGTTGCCATTTTATTCCAATATTGTGATGATAATAAACTGCCGTTATTAGATCTTAAAGATTTTAAAAAAATATTACAGTACGCAACCCAAGAAGGTAAAGAGGAAATTGAATCAAAATACGGTAGAATTTCAACTGCATCAACAGGCTCTATTTTACGACAAATTGTTGCTTTAGAACAGCAAGGTGGAGATTTATTTTTTGGAGAAAAATCTTTTGATGTGCAAGATCTTGTTCGTGTAAATGAGAGCGGAATGGGAATTATTTCCATTTTGAGATTAACAGATATACAAGATAAACCAAAACTATTTTCAACCTTTATGCTACAATTGTTAGCTGAAATTTATAGTACCTTTCCGGAACAAGGAGATAGTGACCGACCGGAATTAGTTTTGTTTATTGACGAAGCACATTTGGTTTTTGAAAATGCATCGAAGACTTTGTTAAATCAAATAGAAAGTATTGTTAAATTAATTCGTTCTAAAGGAATTGGAGTTTATTTTGTTACTCAAAACCCGAAAGATATTCCGGAAGATGTTTTAGCGCAATTAGGTTTAAAAATACAACATGCTTTGCGGGCATTTACTGCAAAGGATAGAAAAGCGATTAAATTGGCTGCCGAAAATTATCCTGATTCTCCCTATTACGATACGGATGAAGAATTAACTCAATTAGGAATTGGAGAAGCATTAGTTTCCGCTTTAAGCGAAAAAGGAATTCCTACACCTTTGGCAAAGACTATGTTGCGGGCACCAATGAGTAGGATGGATATTTTAAGTGAAAAAGAATTAGAAGATGTACTAAATTCTTCGCACATTGCAGACAAATATAACGAGCAAATTGATAGGGATAGCGCCTATGAAATTTTGAATAAAAAGATTGTTACCATATCGGAAGAAAATAAGGAAAAGAAAGAAGAAAAAACAAGCTCGTCAAAACGAAAAAGTACAGCAATGAATCCGGTTTTAAAATTAGTCACTAGCGCCACTTTTATTCGCGGAATATTTGGAATTTTAAATAAAGTAATGAAAAAATAAATGTTATGAAAAAAGCACTAATTCTATTATTTATAAGTATATTTTTTATTCAATGTACTAATGAAAACGACACCAAAATAGCTAAAAATCAGCTTGGTAAGTTGAATGAAAATACTAAAATTGAAGATTTGGATGTAATTTTCAAGAAAGACTCTTTGGTTAAATTACCTTTGGAAGCAGATGTTTTTAATAAATATGAGGTTTATAATAAAGAGGGGAAACTTTTGCTGAAGATCAAACCAAAATTTAAGGGAGATACCGTAAAAGGGATTGAAAATATTCAAATATTTGACGCAAAATATAAAACAGAAAAAGGACTCTCAACAGACTCAACTTTCAAAGATATTGTAAGTCATTATTCTATCAATAAAATTGAACCTTCGTTTACTTCTGCAATTGTTTTTTTGGATGAATTAAATGGAACTGTGGCTTTGGATAAAAAAGATTTAAAATTAGCCGAATTCGACATGAATAAAATCGATAAAGGTCAGGTGCCAGACATGGCGAAAATCAAATTTATCACCCTTTGGTTTGATTAATTAGGGTCCGAAACTGTATGAAAACCGAAAAAACAAAAGTGAAAAGAGCTCCGAAAAGAGGGTTTTATGATGCCAAAACAATTTTCGGTATTCTCGATAAAGATTTTATTTGTCAGATTGGTTTTGTGTACAATAATTATCCGGTTGTCATCCCAACGATATACGGAAGAAAAAATGATTGTTTGTATTTTCATGGTGCCAGTGTTAGCAGAATGCTAACAAACATGGAAAAAGGTATTCCTATTTCGCTAAATGTAACCCAAACAAATGGTATTGTTTTGGCGCGTTCTGCCTTTCATCATTCGTTGAATTATCATTCGGTAACCGTTTTTGGTCAAGCCGAAGTTGTCACAGATAAAAAAGAAAGAATGGAAGCCTTGAAAGTAATTTCCGACCAAATTATTCCATTGCGATGGGAAGAATCTCGACTTCCGAATGCCAAAGAAATGAAAGCCACTAAAATTTTGAAACTTCAAATTACAGAGGCTTCCGCAAAGATTAGAACAGGTCCTCCAAATGATGATATGCCGGATTATGAATTACCAATTTGGGCAGGAGTTTTACCCATTGAAAAAAGTTATGGAGAGCCGATTGCCGATCCAAAATTAAAATCAGGAATAGCTATCCCTCAAAGCGTTAAAAATCTTACCAAAAAGAAATTTTAATCTAAATAATACTCATTATCTGGTTTTGCAATGGTGCATTTCCAATGTAATTCTGATTTTATTTTTGTTCGAAGTGCTTGACTTTCATGAGCTTCTCCGTGATTAACAAAGGTAAGTGTTGGAGGGTTTTTAATATGACTTAACCAATCCATAATTTCACTTTGATCCGCGTGTCCTGAAAAATCAGTTATTTCAAAAACTTCGGCTCTTATAGGGTGGTATTCTCCAAAAAACTTGACTTCAGAATCTCCAGAAATAAGAGCTCGACCTCGTGTTCCTTCTGCTTGATAACCAACAATAAGTATACTGTTTTTTTTGTTTTCAATTGTTTTATCCAAATAGTGTAAAACTCTGCCGCCAGTCACCATACCACTTCCTGCTAGTACAATTTTAGGGTTTGTGTCAGTAACTATAGCTTTCGAATCTTTAATATCAGTGATTAGCTCTACTGTTTCGAGCATACTTTTAATATCATCATCGGTTAATTTGTGAATATTTTTATATTTTAAATATATTTTTGTGGCATTCACACCCATCGGACTGTCTAAATAAATAGGAATTTTTGGCAATAAATTTTCACGTTTTAAAATACTCAATAAATAAATTATTTCTTGTGCTCTTTCAACTGCAAAAGTTGGTATTATTAGAATTCCACCTTTCGAAAAAGTATGGTTTATGCAGTTTAAAAGTTCATTTTTTATTAAAATATTTTTATGTAATCGGTTACCATAGGTCGATTCAACAATAACATAATCTGCATGATTTATATATTGGTAATTATGCAAAAATATAGGTTTTTTTCTACCAAGATCTCCAGAGAAGACTATTGTTTTTTTATTTACCAGAAGCTCAATAAAGGCGCTTCCTAATATATGTCCGCTATTTTTAAATTGAAATTTGATGGTTTCATTAAAATCATGCCAAGTATCTAATTTTATTATTGAAAATTGCGCTATTGCACTTTGAGCATCCTCAATGGTATATAATGGCTCTGCCGGATCGTGTTTGGAATAGTGATGTTTATTAGCTCGTTTGGCATCTTCCTCTTGTATTTTTCCACTATCTAACAAAATAATTTCGGCTAAATCTTTAGTTGCTTGTGTGCTATAAATATTTCCTGTAAAGCCATTTTTAACTAATTTTGGTAGATATCCCGAGTGATCTAGATGGGCATGGGTTAATAAAACCGCATCGATTGATTTAGCATCAATGGATAGCTTATCCCAATTTTTTTTTCTTAATTCATCCAGACCTTGAAATAACCCACAATCGATTAAAATATTCGTATTATCTACCTCTAATAAAATTTTTGAACCTGTTACCGTTCCTGCACCTCCTAGAAATTTGATTTTCATATGTTAAAACTTTAAGAGATTAAATTACTAACATAAATCGGATTTAAAAATGATCTGGATCAGTTGTTTTTAAATAGACTTTTTGTTATTTTGGAGATATAAAATTATATATATCATGGGAGAAATTGCAACTTCAAAACGCCAAGTAACCTTATTTTATAATTCTAACTCTACTAGGGCAAAACAGACTTTGGCTTTGGCGAAAGCGGAAGGTTTACCTATTTTAGAAATTGATATGCTTAAAACTAAACTTACGGGAACACAGATTTTAGAATTGGCCGGCAAATTGAATTTGGAAGTTAAAGATTTAGTTAACCAGAATCATCCGAGTTATTCGAAAAAATTTGAACATCATGATTTTTCAGAAGAGGATTGGATTATAATGATTAAAAATAATCCTGAAATTATGAAGCAGCCTATAGCTATTCGCGGAGAAATTACTATTTTAGTAAATACACCTACGGATATAATTAAAATATGAAAAAATATACGATACAAAAATCACCATTTATAGTCCCAACTACAGATGGTAAGTTAATTGAAGAACATTTTGGCTTAGCTTCGAATGACAACGCACCTTTAAGTTTAGCACACATGATTGCCCCACCAAAATGGAGTGAACCTTTTCAGACTCCAGAATTTGATGAATATACCTATATAATTAGAGGGCGAAAACAGTTTACCATAGATGATGAAACTATTGTTTTAGAGGCTGGTCAATCAATTAAAATATCGGGAAATACAAGAGTTCAATATGCGAATCCATTTTTGGAAGAATGTGAATATATTTCTGTTTGCATGCCTGCATTTAGTATTAATAAAGTTCATCGAGATGTATGAAAAAAATTCAACCGTTTCATATTGCAATACCCGTTCATAATTTAGAAAAGTGCAGAATATTTTATAGAGAAATTATGGGTTGCGAGGAAGGAAGAAATAGCGATCATTGGGTAGACTTTAATTTTTTCGGACACCAATTGGTCATTCATTATAAGCCAAAAGCAACGGAAGATGTGCATACGAATTCCGTTGACGGAAAAAATGTTCCTGTACCACATTATGGGGTTGTTCTCGAATGGGAGACATTTCAAGCATTGGCAGAAGAATTAAAAAGAAAAGGAGTTATTTTTATTATTAAACCTTATATTCGGTTTCAAGGTAAAGTTGGAGAGCAAGCAACCATGTTCTTTTTCGACCCTGCTGGAAATGCTTTAGAATTTAAGTCATTTAAAGATATGTCTCAGTTATTTGCTAAATAGGATGTTATTGAAAAGGTGTTTACCAAACTATTTTTCTTTTCTAAAAGTTCCGGTTTTAGCTATTTTTCTTAGAATTTCTTTCACAAGCTAGCAAAGTGTTTTTTAAAAGCATAGCGATAGTCATTGGCCCAACACCTCCAGGAACCGGAGTTATAAAAGAAGATTTTGCACTAACACTTTCAAAGTGAACATCTCCTGCTAATCGATATCCAGCCTTTTTTGTAGTATCATCAATTCTAGTAATTCCCACATCGATAATGGTAACACCATCTTTAACCATATCTCCTGTTAAAAATTCAGGAATACCGAGAGCTGCGACAATAATATCTGCTTGTAATGTTAACTCTTTTAAATTTTTTGTCCGGCTATGTGCCACTGTTACTGTTGCGTCACCTGCCTTTCTTTTTTGACTCATTAAAATACTCATTGGCCTCCCAACAATATGACTTCGGCCAATTATAACAACATGTTTTCCGGAAGTTTCTACTTGATAGCGTTCTAATAATTCTAAAATCCCGAAAGGTGTTGCAGGTAAAAAAGTAGGAAGATCTAAAGTCATTTTTCCAACATTTACCGGATGAAAACCGTCAACATCTTTATCAGGATTTACCGCCATCAATACTTTTTGTTCGTCAATATGTTTTGGTAAAGGTAACTGAACAATAAAACCGTCAATATTTTTATTTTTATTTAGTTTATCAATTTCTTGGAGTAGTTTTTCTTCCGAAGTTTCTGCAGGTAATTCTATCAAGGTAGAATGAAACCCAACAAACTCACAAGCTTTAACTTTTGCTCCGACATAAGTCATGCTGGCTCCATCAGAACCAACCAAAACAGCAGCTAAATGAGGTGTTTTTTCACCTTTTGCTTTCAATTTTACTACGCTTTCGGCGATTTCTTTTTTAATGGCCTTTGAGGTGGCTTTTCCGTCGAGAATTATCATGTTGAATTAAGTATTAGAAGGTTTATTTTACCATAATGGGTTAAAGCGTATTCTAAAATTGGTTTATTTCATTCCTTTCATCATCTGCATTAATTTTTTGCCACCACCACCTTGCATCATTTTCATCATTTTGCTCATCTGATCAAATTGTTTCATAAGCTGATTTACTTCTTGCACCGTTGTACCCGATCCTTTTGCAATTCTTTTTTTTCGATTCGAATTTATAACTTCGGGTTTGCTTCTTTCTTCAGGTGTCATCGAGTAAATCATAGATTCGATACCCTTAAAAGCGTCATCATCAATATCAACATCTTTCATCATTTTTCCGGCACCAGGAATCATACCAACCAAATCTTTCATGTTACCCATTTTTTTGATTTGGTGAATTTGCTTTAAAAAGTCGTCAAAACCAAATTCATTTTTGGCAATTTTTTTCTGAATCTTTCTTGCTTCCTCTTCGTCATATTGCTCTTGTGCTCTTTCAACTAAAGAAACAACATCTCCCATTCCTAAAATCCTGTCCGCCATACGGTCTGGATGGAAAACATCAATTGCTTCCATTTTTTCACCGGTACCAATAAATTTAATTGGCTTGTTGACAACAGTTTTTATCGATAGAGCTGCCCCACCTCGAGTGTCACCATCTAATTTGGTAAGAATAACACCATCAAAATTTAAAATATCATTAAAGGCTTTTGCCGTGTTCACAGCATCTTGACCAGTCATAGAATCGACTACAAATAAAGTCTCTTCTGGATTTACCGCTTTATGAATGTTTGAAATTTCGGTCATCATTTCAGTATCAACAGCTAAACGACCTGCGGTATCAATAATTACGACATTTTTACCATTTGCTTTTGCATAAGCAATGGCATTTTTTGAAATTTCAACCGGATTTTTATTTTCTTCTTCTGCATATACCTCAACGCCTACTTGTTCTCCAACAACTTTTAACTGGTTTATCGCAGCAGGGCGATACACATCACAACCAACAAGTAAAACTTGCTTGGTTTTTTTAGTTTTTAAAAAATGGGCTAATTTTCCAGAAAAAGTTGTTTTACCCGAACCTTGTAAACCGGACATTAAAATTACTGTTGGAGAACCTTTTAAATTGATTCCAACAGTTTCACCACCCATCAACTCTGTTAATTCATCTTTAACAATTTTAATCATTAACTGCCCTGGATTCAAGGTGGTTAATACGTTTTGACCTAGTGCTTTTTCTTTTACTCTGTTCGTAAAATCTTTTGCAATTTTAAAGTTAACGTCGGCATCTAATAAAGCTCTTCGTACTTCTTTAAGGGTTTCTGCAATGTTGATTTCAGTAATACTGCCATGACCTTTCAGTACATGAAACGCCTTATCTAACTTCTCACTTAAATTATTAAACATAATAGTATCTAAATTTTAATTTTGCCTTGTTTTTGATAGGTTGCAAAGATAATAAAATAGCTTAAAGTTTATAAAAGGAATCCATGTATAATAAAATACTTTTCCTAAGAAGGATTTAAAAAAACCTTTTTCAAGTTTTTCTTATTTTTTTGTTTTTTCAAATCGGATAGAGGTTGTGTTTACACAATATCTTTTACCAGTAGTTTCTCTAGGGCCATCATCAAAAATATGGCCCAAATGCCCACCACAATTCGTACAAGTAATTTCGGTACGAACCATACCATGCGTATTGTCAGGAGTGAGTTCAACCGTTCCCTCTATAGCGTCATCAAAGGAAGGCCATCCACAATGAGATTCATATTTTGAATCCGATTTAAAAAGTTGGGTATCGCAAGCGGCACAATAATAGCTTCCTTTTTCAAAATGTTTGGTATAGCCATCATCTCCCGGTCTATCGGTACCTTTTTGTCTTAAAACATAATATTGTTCTGGTGTTAGAATTGCTTTCCACTCCTCTTCCGTTTTTTGTCCATCTTTAGTCATTGTTTCTTTTTCTTGAGCTTTTAATGTTAAACTTAGTGTTAAAAATACGATTAAAAAAATACCTGATTTTCTCATTTTATAAAGTTAATTATTCGTTCAATTATACTTTTATCTTTAAAAATTTTATGATGACCCAAACCATTTGTGATTAAAAGTTCACCATGTTTTAAATTTTGACGTATTTCAATTGCACTACTTACAGGCACATACTTATCTTGCGTATCATGAATTACCAAGGTTGGAATCATGATTTTTTTTGCCGCTTCACAAGAGGCATAATTATCTAATTTATCCTGTAACTTTTTCTCAAAATAAGTTTTCAAATTTGACGCGATTTTAGGTTGAAGATCCAAATTGGAAACGAAACTTTTTAAAACTTCTGTAACCGAATTGTCGGCACCAAGTGTAACTAATTTTTGTGTCCGAACATGATTTCTAGCGACTGCATTCAGTAAAGACATTGCCCCAAAGGAGTGACCAATTACAACATCAAACGGACCATATTTTTCATCAATTACTTGGATGGTGGCTAAAAATTCGAGCATATTTGTTGTTTTACCCTCTGATAACCCATGTGCCGGACCATCAAAAGAGATAACCATCATTTTATTTTCTAAAATTTTATCAGATAATTCATAAAGTTGCGTACCTCTGCCAGCCCAGCCATGCACAATCAATACTTTTTTTGGAGAATACCCATAGGCATAAACCATCACTTTTTGATCTAATTTTGGAATTAGAACCAGCTCGTTTTTTGCACTTTTTCGAAACATTAGCTCCCTTTCAGGGGTTTTGAAATTTAATGGAGTAGAAAAAATTCGTGCACAAAATTTAGTCACCAAAAAGGGAGAGAAAAACTGTAATACTTTTCCAAGTTGACTAATATTTTTCAATTTTTTTTGCACTATTGAAATGGCTTCCTTATTATTCTGATTTGATTTTGTCATGCAATATAAATTTTCACTGTAAAGATAGAATTTGTAATTTTACAAAAAATATAATCCTTAAAGTAAATGAAAAAAATAATTTTTTTAGCGGTAATTCTAGTTGTTTTAATAGCGTGTAGTACAGTTCCAATTACGGGAAGACAACGTGTAAATATTGTAGATGATTCACAGGTTTTGGCTTCAAGTTTTGCCCAATATCAAGGGTTTTTAAAAGAGAATAAAGTCTCTGCCAATTCAGATATGGCTAATGAAGTAAAAGCTGTCGGTGCTCGAATTTCAATAGCTGTAGATAAATTTATGCGTGCAAATGGAATGGTTAATGAGGCAAATAGTTATAAATGGGAATTTAATTTGATAGAAGATAGTACAGTTAACGCTTGGTGCTTACCGGGTGGAAAAGTCGTGTTTTATACCGGAATTTTGCCTATTTGTGAAAATACAGATGGAATTGCTGCTGTAATGGGACATGAGATTGCACATGCATTTGCAAAACATGGACAAGAACGAATGACAACTGCCTATGGTCAACAATTAGGAGGAGTATTGCTAGATGTTGGTACAGCAAACCAAGATGCAAAAACACGTGAAATGTGGAATCAAATCTATGGTTTAGGTTCACAACTCGGAGTTATATTACCTTACAGTAGATTGCACGAAACCGAAGCTGATAAATTGGGTATGGTTTTTATGATTATGGCAGGATATAATCCTGAAGAAGCAGTGAATGTTTGGGTAAGAATGAGTCAAAGAAAGGATGGAGCAGCTCCACCTGAATTTTTTAGTACACACCCAGCAAATGAAACTCGAATTCGAGATTTAAAAGCTTATTTGCCTACGGCGAAAAAATTGGCTGAAAAATATAACTAGTATTAATTTGAACTCATTTTTTTTAGAATGATTCGCTTTTTAGGCTTTTTTTTGAGAGAATAGGAAAAACTAAAAAATATTGTAAATTGAACCACTTAATAAATAAATTTAACAATGAATTATGCTCGAAAAGGGGGATAAGAAACTTGTAAATAGTTGGGCATTTTACGATTGGGCTAATTCGGTTTATTCCTTAGTAATAAGTACGGCGGTTTTTCCGATGTATTATGAATCCGTTACGCGAACTGATAGCGGTTTGATTACTTTTTTAGGTATGCAGTTTAATAGTACTTCTTTATATACCTATGCACTTTCATTTTCCTTTTTAATAGTAGCGATAATTTCGCCAATTCTTTCTGGTATTGCTGATTACGTTGGAAACAAGAAGGATTATTTGCGTTTTTTCTGTTATTTCGGATCCTTTTCGGTTATGGCATTGTATTTTTTTCAGGGTATTGATACCTTATGGGTTGGTATACTTTTTTCGGTATTCGCTAGTATTGGTTTTTGGGGTAGCTTGGTTTTTTACAATGCATATTTACCTGAAATTGCTTTTAATGACCAAATAGATGAAGTAAGTGCTAAAGGTTATATTTATGGATATAGCGGATCTGTGTTATTGCTCTTATTTAATTTATCGATGGTATTAAAACCTGAATTTTATGGAATTACTGATGCCGCTATGGCTTCGCGTATTTCATTTATTACTGTTGGAATTTGGTGGATGGGTTTTGCTCAAATTACATTTAAAAGATTGCCATATAACACCTATGATAAAAAACCTGCAAAAGACTATCTTTTTAAAGGATTCTTAGAGTTGAGAAAAGTTATTAATGAATTACGTAAATTACCCATATTATTAAATTTTTTAATTTCATTCTTTCTATATAGTGTTGGTGTTCAATCTATTATATTACTAGCGACTATTTATGGTAAAACGGAAATCGGATTATCAACAAGTAGTTTAATCATAACCATAATTGTGATACAATTGGTTGGAATTGTAGGAGCTCATTTTTTCTCGAGATTATCAAAAAAAATAGGAAATATTACAACTTTAAAAATAACGATTGTAATATGGGCATTAGCAAGTTTAAGTGCTTACTTTTTAGAACCTGACGATCCTAATGTTCTAATAAAATTTTATACTATTAGTGCGTTTTTAGGTTTGGTTTTAGGCGCAATTCAAACTTTATCACGATCAACTTACTCAAAATTACTACCGGAAGACACAGAAGATCATACTACTTTTTTTAGTTTTTTCGATGTTACCGAAAAACTAGCTATTGTTTGGGGAACATTTATTTTCGGTATTGCAGTTGCAATAACAAATTCTATGCGCTTATCTATTTTATTATTGGTTTTATTTTTTGTTGCCAGCTTTATTGTTTTAAGCTTGATGAAAAAAACAAAGTATGTAAATTAATGATAAATTATAATTCAAATCTTCTACTTTTTCAGTGGTAGTTATTTAGTTACTACATATGATACATGGTTTAGTATAAATTTTATAATTATAGCAACACATATGCATTGTAATCTCCAACTGTTTTTTGCGAAATTATCTCATAAAAAAAGCTGTCTTTCGACAGCCTTTTATATATATTCTAAAAGTATTAATTGTTGTGCACATGAACATCCATTTGCGGGAAAGGAATATTTAATCCTTCTTTATTGAAGGCATTATAAACGTTTTCATTCATGGCAAAAAACACACCCCAGTAATCAGCGCCTTTTACCCAAGCGCGAACGGTAAAATTAACCGAACTATCCCCTAAACCAGAAACAGCAATTAAAGATGCCGGTTCATTTAAAATTCGATTATCATTTTTAATCAATTCGCCTAATACTTTTTTAGCGGTTTCTACACTATCTCCATAGGCAATTCCGAATGTCCAATCAACTCTTCTTATAGGCTCTGTTGAATAATTTACCATCGAAGAAGTTGACAAACCTCCATTTGGTAAAATAATTGTTTTGTTGTCCAAATCTGTTAGAATAGTATTAAAAATTTGAATTTCTTTAACGCTACCTTTATGACCTTGAGCATCAATAAAATCCCCAACTTTAAATGGTTTGAACAATAAAATTACGACACCACCTGCAAAATTTTGTAAAGTGCCTGAAAGTGCCATTCCAACTGCTAGACCAGCAGCACCAAGGAGGGCAATAAAAGAGGTCATTTCAACACCTATCATTCCAAGAACACTAATTACTAATAAAATTTTTAACAAGACAGAAACCAAACTTCTTAAGAATGGTTTTAGAGATTTATCCATATCTCTTTTATCTAAAACCCGAGTAAATGCTTTTGAAATTGTTTTTATAACAATCGATCCAATAATCCATACAATAATAGCTCCAACTAATTTTGGACCATATTCGATTAGAATTTGACTGCTTTTTTCTAAAATGTTATTCATGCTTAAATTCATTATAATTTTAATATTTTTTTAATTATTTTTAGTCAAATATGATTTAATGTCTCGTTCTTGTCGGACTTGCTTTCGATGGTGATTGTCTAGAGTAAGAAGAAGAGCTAGGTTTTGATCTATTAGAACTGCTTGATGATTTTGATGCAGGTTGAGTACTTTGCTTTGTTGCCGTTCTTGTTGAAGACGTCTTCTTTGTTGGCTTTGTTGT
>RCMY010003842.1_pt1 | contig 13164 bp, 10 predicted proteins | sample 2041341 | NCBI WGS metagenome assembly RCMY01 (sample SAMN09708234, study PRJNA481090) | Marine sediment metagenome, whole genome shotgun sequencing project. | reverse complement strand
GCTGGCATTGATAAAGCCAGATTTAAAACGCCAGTTGTGCCCGGTGATCGACTAGATATGAGTGTTCAGTTACTTAAAGAACGCCGCGGTATCTGGAAGTTCGAAGGTATTGCTAGCGTTGATGGCAAAGACGCTTGCATAGCCGAATTTATGTGCGCTATGAGGGATTATAATTAATGATCCATCCGTCGTCAGTCATTTCTGAAAATGCAAAAATAGCCAGCAATGTCGAAATTGGACCGTTTTGTTTAATTGGTGATAACGTTGAGATTGCCGAAGGTTGTGTACTAAAAAGCCACGTAGTGGTGAAAGGGCACACTAAAATAGGTAAGAACAATCAATTTTTTCAGTTTTGCTCAATAGGCGAAGATTGCCAAGATAAAAAATATGCAGGTGAACAAACTTTTCTAGAAATTGGCGATAACAACGTTTTTAGAGAGTCTTGTACGGTGCATCGAGGCACCACGCAAGATCATGCTATTACCAAAGTTGGCAACGGCAATTTATGCATGGTAAATGTGCATATTGCGCATGACTGCATAATAGGTAATGACAACATCATGGCGAATAACGTCACGCTAGCCGGGCACGTTCATATAGGCAATGCGGCAATTTTAGGCGGCCTTGCGGCGGTACATCAATTTTGTCATATCGGCTCGCATGTATTTGTGGGTGGTGGCGCTATAGTACTTAAAGACATTCCCCCTTACGTTATGGTAAGTGGCACAAAACATATTCCGCAAGGTATTAATAGCGAAGGTTTAAAACGTCGCGGATATTCTAGTGAATCAATCAGTGCTATTAAAAAGGCATATAAAGTATTATACCGACAAGGTAATTCATTTGACGCTGCACTGGCTTTAATTGCCGAATTGGGCGAATCTGAGCCTGCTGTTAGGGTAATGTCTGACTTTTTAGCGGCATCTAATCGCGGCATTATACGTTAGTCATTCATACTAGGGTTTTTAGCTTTTGCTTTAATGCGGGATTAAGTAAGGTGGTATGTCACTAAGGTCACTTTACTCGCGTACACAATAGACCATAAAAATGTACGGGTATTGAAAATGACAACAACTATTACGATGCAGCCAAGTCAGGCCGCACAACATAAACCATTGCGAATAGGCTTAATTGTTGGCGAAACATCAGGTGCTATTATTGCGCTTGGCATGGTAAAGCAACTGCGCATAATATATCCTGACTGTGAAATTGTTGGCATTGGATCTGAGTCCTTAGTCAAATTAGGCATGAAGTCTTTATTTGATATGAACGAACTGTCCATAATGGGGTTAGTCGAAGTACTCAAGCACCTGCCGCGCCTACTGCATATTCGTAAAACAATTGTACGTTATTTTCTAGATAATCCGCCTGATGTTTTTATTGGTGTAGACGCCCCTGATTTTAACCTGCGCGTAGAAAGTGACTTAAAAGCCGCGGGTATTCCCACCGTGCATTACGTTAGCCCAACGGTATGGGCATGGCGCGAAAAACGTATTTACAAAATAGCAAAAGCCACCAATCTTGTACTGGGTATCTTTCCCTTTGAGCAAGCAATATATCAAAAGTACAAAGTGCCTTTTCAATTTGTTGGGCACACTATGGCCGATGATATTCCTCTAGAGGTTGATCAACTCGCTGCGCGCAAAAAGTTAGGCATAGAGGTACATAATAGCGACAGTGATACGCTGGAACATCAGCCTATTATTGCTTTGCTACCAGGCTCCAGAACCCGTGAAATAGCTAGCTTGCTCGATATATTTTTAGCTACCTTTATTGAATTGCAGGCTAAAACACCAAATATAAAAGCGATTATTCCCGCGGTAAACGACGATCGCGAGATACAAATTAAAGATATTTTAAGTCATCGCAAGCTCGATAATGCGGTAACAGTAACCCGAGCTTCAGCGCGTGACGTTATGATTGCCGCTGATGCGGTGCTTTTAGCCTCGGGCACTGCAGCCTTAGAAGCCTTACTGTGCAAACGCCCTATGGTGGTGGCTTATATTATGTCGGGTATGACCCATATGATGATGAAACGCATGTATAAGCCTAAATATTTTTCATTACCTAACATTTTAGCCAATGAACTAATTGTGCCCGAATTTTTGCAAGAAGATGTAAACGCCCCAAATTTGGCCGCGCATTTATATAAAGTGTGGAAGCAGGATAGTGCGACCACACAAAAGCTGATGCAACGATTTACCGATATTCATAAAAGCTTAGGAAAAAATGCAGATGTAGAGTCTGCAAAAGCGGTATTGTCGCTTATTGGGCGGTATCCTAAACAAGCTGATGTTAGCAAGCCAACAATGGCTCAGCCATTATCGGGTAATATAAATGAATAAAGCCATACTGATTGCCGGTGTTGATGAAGTTGGGCGGGGCCCGCTAGTAGGCGATGTGGTAACCGCCGCCGTTATACTCAACCCTAGTCGTCCTATTATAGGCTTAACAGACTCAAAAAAGCTGAGTGAAAAAAAGCGAGAGGCTTTATTTGAAATTATTATGCGCCAAGCGCTAGCATGGTCAATTGGCCGTGCAAGTCCAGCTGAAATTGATAAGCTAAATATTCTGCAAGCAACTATGCTAGCAATGACACGAGCAGTAGAGCAATTATCAATTACCCCCAGTTTTGTAAGAGTAGACGGTAACAGGTGTCCTAATTGGTCGTACAAAAGTGAAGCTATTATAAAAGGTGATCTCCTGCATAGTGAAATTTCAGCCGCTTCTATTCTTGCCAAAGTGACTCGTGACCGCGAGATGGAAGCGCTAGATAAATTGCATCCAGAATATGGCTTTAGCGCTCATAAAGGGTATCCAACCAAACAGCATTTAGCCGCGCTGGCGAAACATGGCCCAATAAAACAGCATAGATTTAGCTTTAAACCGGTTCAGCTTATTGCTGCAACAAGGTAGTATTAGCACATTGATATGCGCAACCATTGACAATATTATGGAGTAGTTAACTTAGTGACGGCAAATTTCGTTCATTTACGCGTACACAGTGATTTTTCAATGCAGGATGGTCTGAATAAGGTCAATCCTTTACTGGATGCTAGTGTCAATTTACACAGTAGTGCGCTCGCATTAACCGATATTATGAATATGTGTGGTTTGGTTAAATTCTATTCGTCGGCTAAAAAGAAAAAGATTAAACCCATCGTAGGATGCGATATTTGGCTGTTAAATGAGCAGCTTGCCAGCACTAAAAAAGAATCTCGTGCCGACAGTAAAGACAGCCAAATTGTCCAAATAGGCTTGTTAGCAATGAATGACGTGGGTTATAAAAATATAACCAACTGTATTTCAGATGCTTATCTGCAGGGCCATATTCAGCACAAAGTAGTGGTAACACAAGACATACTGAGTAAGTACAAAGAAGGCGTGATCGTGCTATCGGGCGCACTTGACGGCGATTTAGGGAAGGCCATAGCGGGTAATAAACCTGACATTATAAACGGCGTACTTGAATTTTATAAAACGCATTTCCCCGACCGCTTTTATATTGAATTACAACGAACCGGCCACATTGGTCAAAATGATTATATTGAGGCCGCAGTTGCTTTAGCAGCTGAGCATGATTTACCTGTGGTGGCGACCAATAATGTCCGCTTTTTAAGGCCAGAAAACTTCGAAGCACACGAAGTGCGAGTGTGTATCAGTGAAGGTTTCACATTAGAAGACACGCGAAGAGTAAAGCGTTATACCGAGCAGCAGTACTTACGCAGCCCTGCAGAAATGACCGAACTATTTTCGGATATCCCTGAAGCGATAGAAAATAGCCTTGAAATTGCTAAGCGCTGCAACGTCAAACTTATCTTGGGCGAGTACTTTTTGCCTAATTTTCCAACCGGTGATATGACGGTTGAAGACTTTTTAGTTAAGCAGTCTGAAATAGGCTTAGAAAAGCGCTTAGTTCAGTTATTCCCAAACGAGCAAGAGCGCATAGAAAAACGTCCAGAATACGATGACCGTTTACAAATTGAACTAAAAGTAATCAATCAAATGGGCTTTCCCGGTTACTTTTTAATCGTAATGGAATTTATTCAATGGAGTAAAGATAACAACATCCCAGTTGGCCCCGGGCGCGGGTCTGGTGCAGGTTCGTTAGTGGCTTATGCGCTTGATATTACCGATCTTGATCCACTTGAATTTGATTTACTATTTGAGCGTTTTTTAAATCCAGAGCGTGTATCTATGCCCGATTTTGATATCGATTTTTGCATGGACAGACGCGATGAAGTGATTGATCACGTAGCAGAAATTTATGGGCGCGACGCGGTATCACAAATTATTACCTTTGGCACAATGGCCGCCAAAGCCGTTATTCGAGACGTTGGCCGAGTAATGGGGCATCCTTATGGATTTGTTGATCGTATTTCTAAAATGATCCCCGGCGATCCGGGCATGACGCTTGCGAAAGCCTTTGAGGTAGAGCCGCGCTTGCCTGAACTATACGCCGATGACGAGGAAGTCAAAGAGCTGATAGATATGGCTCGAATATTAGAAGGAGTCACACGAAACGCGGGCAAACACGCTGGCGGTGTGGTCATTTCACCTACTACTATTACTGATTTTGCACCTTTGTATTGTGATGAAACTGGGGCAAATCCGGTTACCCAATTTGATAAAAATGACGTAGAAACGGCAGGCTTAGTTAAATTCGACTTTTTAGGATTGCGCACACTCACCATTATTCAGTGGGCCCTTGACATGATTAAAGAAGTCCAAGGTAAAACCATAGATATTGCGGCGATACCGCTAGAAGACCGTAAATCGTTTGCCCTTTTGAAAAAAGCAGAAACAACGGCTGTGTTTCAACTTGAATCGCGCGGTATGAAAGATTTAATAAAACGTTTACAACCCGATATTTTTGAAGAGATTATCGCATTAGTAGCGTTGTTTAGACCCGGTCCATTGCAGTCGGGCATGGTTGATAACTTTATTGATCGTAAGCATGGTCGTGAAGCCGTCTCTTACCCCGATGAAACCTATCAACACGAGTGTTTGCACGAAATTCTAGAGCCTACTTACGGGATTATTTTATATCAAGAGCAAGTTATGCAGATTGCTCAGGTGATGTCAGGCTATTCCTTGGGAGGTGCCGACATGCTGCGCCGCGCCATGGGTAAAAAGAAACCTGAAGAAATGGAAAAGCAGCGATCAATATTTAAGCAAGGTGCAATTGATAACAATATTGATCCTGAACTTGCGATGAAAATATTTGATCTTGTTGAAAAATTTGCGGGCTATGGTTTTAACAAATCACATTCTGCCGCTTATGCGTTGGTGTCTTATCAAACACTATGGTTAAAAGCGCATTATCCGGCAGAGTTTATGGCCGCGGTATTATCAGCAGATATGGACAACACTGAAAAGGTGGTGACCCTTATAGACGAATGTAATAACATGGGATTGACCGTGCGACCTCCCGATCTCAATAGTGGACAACACAAATTCACGGTAAACCCAGAAGGTCATATAGTGTATGGCATAGGCGCAATAAAAGGGGTTGGCGAAGGCCCAGTTGAAGCGATTATTGAAGCCCGACAAGCGCAAGGTCAATTTGATGACTTGTTCGATTTTTGTGCAAAAGTTGACTTGAAGAAAATTAATAAAAGAGTACTTGAAAAACTTATCTTAGCGGGCGCATTAGATAAGCTTGGTCCGCACAGAGCCGCCTTAATGGCCAGTTTAAAAGAAGCCATGGACGCTGCTTCTCAAAATGCAAAGGCTGCGCTAGCAGGACAAGGAGACCTGTTTGGAATGGAAGACTTTACCCAGGAACAATCTAAACACAGTTTTCAGCAAGTGCCTCCTTGGCCCGAACGCGTATGGTTAGATGGTGAAAAAGAGACGCTTGGACTATATTTAACCGGGCACCCTATGAGTCAGTATATTTCGGAATGTAAACACTACATAGATTGTACCATTAAAGACTTAATGCCTCAGCGTCGTGATGTACATACCCGAACGGCTGGCTTAATATATGCGCTAAGGGTGTTAACTAATAAGCAAGGGCGTCGTTGGGCTTTGATCACGCTAGATGACAAGTCGGCGCGCATGGAAATGCGCGTGAGCCCTGACATATTTGAACAGTTTGAAGACGTGCTTGCGGTAGATAATCTTATATGGATTAAGGGACAGGTCAGCTTTGATAGGTATACCGAAGGCACTACAATGAGTATACTAGAGGTAATGACCTTAGTTGAGGCTCGCAATCGATTTGCTAAGCAACTTACGCTAAATTTAGTTGCATCACAGTGTAGTGTCTCGTCAGTATCGAAATTACAAGATATACTACACAAATACAAAGGGGGAACGTGTCCTTTACATCTGCATGTAGAACATGCCGATGCCGCATTAGCGCTATCAACCAGTATGCATTGGTCGCTAACCTTAGAAGATGAATTAGTGACAGAGTTGTCACACATGCTGGGTGCTAAGAACGTTAACCTTGCATTTAATTAACAATAGAAACGGGTAATAAAAATGGCCTTACAATTTCTTGATTTCGAGCAACCAATTGCCGAGTTGGAAGCTAAAATAGAAGAACTTCGTATCGTGAATCAAGGCGGAGACTTTGATGTGGGTATTGAAGAAGAAATCGCCAAACTACGCGAGAAAAACGGCGAACGTACGCGCAAAATTTTCGATCATTTAGGTGCGTGGCAAATATCGCAAGTGGCTCGCCATCCCATGCGCCCCTATACCCAAGACTATATAGACAATATGCTTACCGACTTTGATGAGTTGGCAGGCGATAGAGCATACGCCGACGACAAGGCCATAATTGGTGGTTTAGCAAGGCTTGACGGAATACCGGTAATGGTCATTGGGCATGAGAAAGGTCGAGATACACAAGGCAAAATAAAACGTAATTTTGGCATGCCTAAACCAGAAGGTTATCGTAAAGCACTGCGTTTAATGCGCATGGCCGAACGTTTTAATTTACCTATTTTGACTTTTATTGATACGCCGGGTGCCTACCCTGGCGTTGGCGCTGAAGAGCGCGGTCAAAGTGAAGCCATTGCCATGAATCTTAAAGTGATGTCAGAACTAACCGTGCCGATTATTTGCACTGTCATTGGCGAAGGCGGTTCAGGTGGAGCCTTGGCAATTGGTGTGGGTGATCGCGTTAATATGCTACAGTTTTCAACGTATTCGGTTATCTCGCCAGAAGGGTGCGCCTCTATCTTATGGAAAAGTGCCGATAAAGCACCAATAGCCGCAGAAGCTATGGGTGTAACAGCCAAGCAAATAAAGGCCTTGGGATTAATTAATACGATTGTTGAAGAACCACTTGGTGGCGCTCATCGTGATTATAAGGGTGTGGCAGCAAACTTAAAAGCAACCATCAAGCAACAGCTTGCTCAGTTGCAAAGTTTAAGCCAGCAAACCTTAATGGACGAGCGTTATGATAGATTAATGTCGTTTGGATATTGTTAATCAAGGCTAGCTTGAACGCAACAATAAATGGGTCATGCTTTGCAACACAAACTTAGCGAAACATTCCAACAAGCATTACATAGAACCCTTAAAAAGGGCGACTCTCAACACAAACATAGCGTTGATGCCCTTTATAAGGGGGCATCAAGTAACGCAGCAACAAACATCCAGCAATTGTGTGTCGCGTATAGCGGCGGACTTGATTCCACCGTACTCCTTCACGTTGCCTATCAATACTGCATGCTTAATCCTCATGTTTCACTGTCGGCGTTTCATGTTAATCATGGCATTAATAAAGGTGCAAATGACTGGCAACGGCACTGTCAACAGCAGTGCGACAAACTCAAAATCCCCATGTTTAGCAAGCAACTTAGGTTAAGCAAAAAGCCGCAACAAAGCCTAGAAGCAGATGCCCGTGATGCGCGTTATTTAGCATTAGACGAATACGCCAGTACGCAAAAAATTGTGTTATTAGGTCAACATCAAGATGATCAAGCAGAAACCTTTCTGTTACAGTTAAAACGTGGTGGCGGTGTTCAGGGATTAGCGTCTATGAGCCAATCGTTTCAGCGCATGGCCAAAAATGCGCAAGTGAGTAATCAAAAAAACACTTATAATCATTCAGTATGCTACATTCGACCGCTACTTGATTGTACACGCGCAGAATTACACGCATATGCACAGCATCATCACCTTAGTTGGATTGAAGATGAATCTAACCAAGACCAAATTTACGAACGAAATTTTTTGCGCTCAAGCATATTGCCGGTTTTTCAACAGCGTTGGCCACATTTTTCCAAGATGGTAGCGCGAAGTGCTGCAAATTGTGCAGATGCTGCCAATGCAAATGCCGAATATATGGCACTATTAAGTGAATCACTGTTAGTTGAGCCTAATCAACAAGTGTTTATGCAAAACAATTGGCCTAGTTTGAAACTAGAAGCGTTTCGACATTGTTCGTTATCAGTACAACGAACTTTCTTAAGGTATTGGTTATTGACCAGCAGTGGCCTAACCCCATCTATGAGACAGTTAGATCAAATTATGGAACTGGCTCATGAAAAATCCTTTTCAAGCGTTAAAAAGGCCACTGAAGGTGCTACTAAACAGTCGGTAAATCCGTCGCCACATTTGCAGTTTGGTAAAATCGTAATTGAACGCTACCTACAGTATTTACAAATAATGCAGGTTGAATCAGCACATGTTTTGCAACATAAGCCACAGTCTATTAAATTAGATTTTTCACAAAGCTCTACCTTCATGCTAAATGATCGATTAATGCTGTCAAGAGCTGAAGATACTGCACAGTCACCAAAATTACCATTTCATAGTCAAGTATTTAGGCTACCGAAGACAGCGTTTCTTTGTGAGTTTGGGGCAAGTCATTTAGTGTTTAAGCATCAGCACAATAGACCCACTAAAAAGCTCAAAGTATGGTATCAGGAATGGGCTGTGTCGCCATTGCAGCGGCAATTTGTGCCGGTCTTCAGCCAACACAATAGTGCATTAGTAGTGGGGCTCAAATACCCTAAACTTTGCGCAGTTCCTATTGCGGACAGTGTGTTAGCTCGTTTAACTTTTTCGGAAAATTAAGCCGCTATAATTAAGCGGCTTTGAACATATTTTTTCCCGCTTGTTTAGCTTGGTATAAGGCTTTGTCGGCTCTTTCAAATAAGCTTCGAGCATCATCGCTTTGGATAAATGAAGTAGAACCCACACTACATGAAACACCGTGTTGATTAAAAGTTGCGTGTTTCGCTAAAGCCTTAGTAATTCGATCGGCAACTCGTTTGTTAGCTTTTGCATTACTGTCAATAAGTAAACAACAAAACTCGTCCCCACCAAAACGAAATGCATAGTCTGAGTCTCGCAAGCAACTTTGTAATACTTCACCAAATGCAATTAAAACTTGATCACCTTCTTGATGACCAAAGCGATCATTAACTAACTTAAAATTATCTAAATCAAATACCAATAAACCAAAGCTTTCTTCATTTCGTTTGCAAATACTAATTAGCTTACTGACAGACTCCTCAAAGCTTGTACGATTTCCCAAACCCGTCAGCATGTCTTTAGTCGCTAATTGGCTAATACGATAGTACTCCAATGCATGGCGTAAACTCATGGCAAAAATGCCGTGCATTTCAGAAAGCAATTTGCGCTGAACGGGCGTCAATACTCTTGAAAAGGAATAAGCAAGTTGCGCATGCTGAGGGGTACCAAAAGGGTGCCCATAGTAAATTGATATTTTCATAGTACGAGCATTCGCATTAGACTTACCTGTACGCAGTATTTGGTCAGCAAATGACAATTTTAATCCGCTGCACGGTAGTCTTACCGCCAACAGCTCGAAGTAGGCGCTTGCTAATTCGCTTAAATCAATTGAGGACAGCATCGTACGCATAATTTGTGCTGTTTCAGCAATCGTTAAAACATCAGTATCACTCGCGATCATGTGTGTATCTAGATGCGTTGATGCATCTTGGGATATTGTGCTGATATCCATTTTTTACTCCAATTGGCCGTCAAATTCTTGGCAATACTTGCGTAAATAGACATAATAAATAGCAATTTAAGACATAATCTCTTATTATTAAATAACCTTTCTTACGCTTTTTAAACGCGCCACGCCTAACGTTGGTGTTGATTAATCGTTTATCATTGTGCAAAAGAGCACAAATAGATAGTACAACACTTTCCGTTTTAGCAATTACCGTGCCATTCATGTTCGCCTATATAGGGATAAACAGTGGATAATACGTTTGTTAGTATCATTTCGTTAATGGCCATTTCCGTATTTTTAGTATGGTTATTTAAGCGAGTAGGATTGCCGCCTATTTTGGCTTACTTAGTTGCGGGTGTTATTGCTGGCCCGGAATTACTTAAATTGTTTACTAGTTCTGAAGACATGCATTTGGCGGCTGAAGTCGGTATTGTCTTTTTACTATTTACGCTAGGACTAGAATTTAGTTTGGCACGCATGCTTGCCATGCGAAAGCTGGTGTTTGGTGTGGGGGCTGGACAAATGCTTCTGTCCACATCAATTTTTGCCGCTTTAAGTTTGTTAGTGGGGCAATCTATTACCGCCTCCATTATAATAGGCGGCTGTGTGGCGTTGTCGTCAACTGCGATTGTTATCAAAACTATTGATGAGCAGGGCAAGCTTAATACACAACGCTCGCAATTAGCCGTGAGTATTTTGCTTTTTCAAGACCTTGCCGTAGTGCCATTACTTATCATTATCCCCTTACTTGCAGCAAGCAATGATGCCAGTATAGGCATGGCTATTCTTATCGCCATGATAAAGGGCGTACTAGTTGTGGTTTTCTTATTGTCGGTGGGGAAATGGGTATTGCCACGAGTGTTTAATGAAATAGCCAGAACGCGAACCGATGAACTTTTCGTATTAAGCTCAATATTAATCGCCTTACTAGCGGCGGGCACAACCTATGCTTTTGGTTTGTCGATGGCACTTGGCGCATTCTTGGCGGGTATGATGCTAAGCGAATCGCAGTATAGGCATCAACTGGAAGCTGATATCCGACCGTTTCGAGATATCTTGATGGGCTTGTTTTTTATTACCGTGGGTATGAAACTCGAATTGTCGATAGTAATAAATGAAATTCATATCATTTTACTTGGCGTTGCTGTGTTGCTCGTTATAAAAACGAGCATGGTGCGATTAGCGACTTGGATCTCAAAAGAAAGTGCAGAAGATGGCTGGGCTGCTGGTTTTAAACTCGCACAAATGGGCGAATTCAGTTTCGTCATTTTGGCTTTAGCCTTGGCCAATAATTTAATCACGCACGAAGTGTCTAGTGTTTTGGTCAGTATTGGCTTATTTAGCATGGCACTCACACCTTTAATGATTCAAAAAAGCGGTCAATTTGCCGCCAAAATTGTGGGTAATAAGGCGCAGATTGCGCTTGAACAAACAAACGCGCCGAAAACAAATCAATTACGTGATCATATTGTCATTTTAGGCTTTGGTCGAGTGGGTCAATCAGTGGCTAGAATGCTCAAATTAGAAGCTTTGCCGTTTCAGGCAATTGATAGCGATCCTCTTCGGGTTCAAAAAAGCAGAACAGCCGGTGAGCATGTTATTTTTGGTGATGTAACACAAAAAGACATACTAAAAATTGCAAATATTGAACAAGCAAGATCGGCTATTATAACCTTTGATGAACACGCCAAGGCAATTAAAGTAGTTAATACCATTAAAACTTTAAATCCAAACATTGCGATATTAGTTCGAACTCGAAAAGACGATAAAATGCAGGACTTGTTTGACGCTGGCGCCTTGCAAGTCATACCTGAAATCCAAGAAGGCAGTTTAATGTTGATCTCGCAAGTACTGCACTATTCAGGTATTCCCATGTCGCGGATTTTAAGACGTATTCGCAACGAACGAAAAGAGGGTTATATGCATATGCATGGTTTTTTTCCTGGGGAGACCACCGAAATTACCTACAAAACTACAGATAAATTAGAGTTTATGCACGCCATCGTAATGACGAAAGAAGCCTATGCCGTAGGTAAAACCATTGCGCAACTCGCTATAACAAGCAGGCGTGTTGATTTAATTTCAATCAGGCGTAATGGTATAGAGCAAGAAAACCCAAGCGAACAATTCATCATAGAAACAAGAGACGTCGTGATTATTTCAGGTAAACCAAGACGCGTTGAACGCATTGAACTATATTTATTAAACGGTATATAAAAAGATAAAGAAAATGCGCAAGTTTTTAACATAAATTTATGTTCATTCACAGGCAAACTAATCTTTGAGTGAGTCAAATTCTTTATTTAAATGATACTTTTCATCCGTAACAATTTTTTCTAATATGGCTAGCCGTTCTGCCATCATGCTTATGTCTTGTCGCATCTTTTCATGTTCAGCGGCTAATTGACTTTGTTTAGCGTTATTCTTTTTGTTAGGCGTGCGGTTTTTACTCAAAGACACTATTGCCCCACACACTATAGCTACAATTATTATCGCTGTTAAATTCATACTTTTTCCCCTACACCAATCGGCTATTCAAATACATAATGAAGAACTCTAAAATTTTTTTATACTATCGCGAGTTCAGGTTATAATAATGCAAGCTATTCAATAGCACTAGCATCGTGTTACAGTTTTTCTTATTGATTAACTACCTTGTCTCTATTTTAATAGCAAAATAACTGCCAATTATGTAACTGACTGTAATTATTGATGTTTTAATAATTTTAGCCACTTTGTAAAAAATAGTGTTAGCGAAAAATACTAAAAAATGAAGTTTAAACTTATTGATTGGTGAAAAACGCTATTAATGTATAAAAACCATCACACTCGTTTAAAGGCAAATTCATTACTCATATGACACAAGTATCACAACAAATTAGCCAGCTTAATACGCATGAATATTTTATGCAAAAAGCCATGCTGCAAGCCAATTTAGCTGAGCAACTTAATGAAGTGCCGGTAGGCGCTGTCGTTGTGTTAAATAATGAAATTATAGGGCTGGGACACAACCAGTGCATTAGTAGACAAGATCCATCGTTACACGCAGAGGTAGTGGCTATAAGACAAGCCGCTCAACATATTCAAAACTATCGCTTAACCAAGGCTACTGTGTATGTAACGCTTGAACCCTGCAGTATGTGCGCGGGCCTTATGGTACATAGCCGTATTGCGCATTTGGTATTTGGCGCAAGCGATCCTAAAACAGGTGC
>RCMY010003841.1_pt1 | contig 13164 bp, 15 predicted proteins | sample 2041341 | NCBI WGS metagenome assembly RCMY01 (sample SAMN09708234, study PRJNA481090) | Marine sediment metagenome, whole genome shotgun sequencing project. | reverse complement strand
AACTTGACCGCGTCGACCTTCCGCTTGAACGACTTCTTGCGGGAACGCCCGTCGGGACCGCGGTACCGAACGTCGTACCGGGTGTCGCCGGTGGGAGTGGGTCTCGGATGGATCGATGCCATCGTGATGCCTTTCGAAATTCTCGTACTCAGCTCGACTAGCTGTCGCCGGGTTCGTCGTGAGAGGTCGCCGAGGCGACGAGTGCTGGACAACAATGCCTCGAAGGTGTGACACAGCGATCGTCACACTAGTGATCGTGCACCTGCGAGATCTTCTGTTTTTGAATCCAGTCGTCGATGTCATCGGGATGGAATCGAACGAACTTGCCGATCTTGTGGAACGGCACGCGTCGTTCCTCGACAAGTCGTCGAACGAATCGTTCCGTCACAGCGAGGTAGGCGGCGAGGGTCGGAATGTCGAGCAGTAGGCGATGCGATTCAGTCGCCTCAGCAGGCCGTTCCGGAACTGATCGCAGCCGCGTCTTCGGCACGAGCTGGGTGACATCTGCGATAGAGGGAGTATTCGAGTCCATGCAGGAACGAGGGACACGTCGACGATGCCAGCGGGACACGCCCGCACAAGAAAGGTCCGAATGCCGAGAGGAAGTTCGTCCTCGAGCCAACGACACTTGATTGGTTCAGCTAGCGATGGTGTCGCTGGCTGCGCCTCGATGCGTATCGTGTCGTGACATGGTCGCTTCGTCCATCAGACACACAGTCCGGGTCGCCGGCCTCACCATCGTGACTTTGCTCGCTCTCGCGGGTTGTAGCGACTCTGAGACTCGCCAGATCACGCGGGCAGAACTAGACGAGCTGCGCGAGCTGATCGAGGAAACCACTTACCCCGGCGTTCCAGCACCGAAGGGCATTGGCATTAGCCTGGTCGGTGAGAACGCACCGTTCATCACGATCGCCGTCCCCCTGCCAGATCAGCTTGACGAGGCGTCCACGTGGAGTGTCGAGGACTTTCGCACCGAAACACACGACCTCACCCGCCGGTTTCTCGATGAACTCGACCTGCAAGGCGTCGAAACAAACGAGACGGTAGTGATCGAACAAGTCGAGATGGAACCGCCCGACTAACGCAAGCGCGAACCCGGCGACTCGCAGCGACATGACACGCCGCACTAGAACGCCCGAGATCCGCCAACGCCCGAAGCCTGGGAGCCGAACAGCACACGACTACAGCCAAAGGCCGCCCGAATGGGCAGCCTGCTTCGCGCTCCTTAACCCGCCAACTGCCACCGAGGCACGGAGGCGCTCGGGTCCCGAGCGCTCGGTCAACTCACCTCACAAAACGGGCTGGGAAAGAGGCATGACACAACTGGAGATATCGGAATCTCCGTAGGTGCCTGCGATTTCCGCGGCGCGAATGGAGCGAAGGCACCTCGCCTTCGCTCGACATGTTAGAACGCCGTTGGAACGAAATCCACGGCGTCTCGCCGGAGCCGCCGCGGCATACACCCAATCCGACCCCAAGCGCCTGGCCGTCAATATCGAGCGCATCCACGATCGGAGGGCGGACCCTCAGCCCGAAGCTGTTTGCCGGATCTCGGACGGGTCTGACGCTGTCGCGGCGCCGCGAATATCGAGCACGGCATAGGGGCCGAACTGTGCGGCCGAGTCACGCTCAGCATCATGATTTCGTGCGGCTGTAATCGAGTGGGTTCGGGGGCATGGGCACATTGCGATGTGCGCTCCAGCAGATACGTCTGGCCGGAGACCGAGCAGTTCATCGGAACTGTGCGGCTGCAGCTTCCACTTGATCACAGAAACGGGACCGCTCGCCTAGGTCGTGGATATGGATGTTGTCGGCGCCGCGCATCAATCCAACGGAGCCATCGATCTGTTCACGAAGGATGTCTGCATGTCCGGCGTGGCGCTGAGTGTCGGCGGTGACAGGCACCAAGATGTGATGCAGCGTGACGGGAGCATCTCCCCACCACCACACGTTCCCGACAGCGTCCAAGTCGAGTTCGTTGATCGTTGTGTCTGCAAACTCACCAGCCTCGAGGTAGCCGTCGACGATGTCTTGCTTTGATTCTTCCGCAGTTGCCCAGAACTCAGCGGCCGGATCTGCATCGTTGGAGAATCGGTCTCCTGATGCGTTGTCCGAACGCCCGAATACCTCACCGAAGTACCCGAGGTGAGTTGCGGTACTGTGCTTGACTAGGCCGAGCAGGTTGGTCCCCGTTGGGGTCAGGGGGCGCCGGATGTCGTACTCGCTCAGTCCTTCGAGCTTCCAGATCAGCGTCTCGCGTGCGTCGCGCAAGTAGCCGCGCAAGTCCTCCTTTGCATTCGATTTCGTCATGACAGGCCCCTTCGTTTCAGAAATGATTGCATGTCTGCGTAGGTGGGCCGCCGCGCCCGAGCGCAAGGCCGATGCGGCCGGACACCAACCGCCGACGGAGCGGGCGTTGCCGATCGCGCTGACCGCAGAACGCTCTACGGAACCACATTTTGGACATCGTCCCACGTGCCAGTGAACCTGCGGCGCTGCGCTTGGGCCGTGATGCGGCGCGTTGAGCGTTTCTGACCGCGTGATTAATGTGCTGCTGGTATGTACAAGAGCGGCGCTCTTCTCATCTGAGAACTAGTGGTTCACCCCAGCCGTCAGCGCTCGGGTTCGCCGAAATTGAGAGGAAGCCGTAATGCAGACAAAGCGTGCGACACTTACTGTGTGGGCACCGACATCAGTTTCGTAGTTGAGCAGCAGGTTGATCCCGACGGGCCATGGGTGCTCGCTACTCGCCCTGGATCGTCGAGCCTGGATTGGTACGAGGAGGGCAAATACGAGTGCTTCTCGCTGCTGACAGGCCTCGATTTCAGCGCCCGAACGCTCCGGCCACTCGCACCAGTTGCTGCTCTTCGTGGTTGGCCCCCTGACCTGTCAAAAAGCGCTAGGGAGAGGCTGGTCTCTTGGTCCGACGACTCATCGTTTGGCAGATCGTGGCTCGATGTGTCCGACTTAGGTGCCTACGACTGGGACGCCAACATGACGTGGACCTTCATGGCAGCCCCGCCCGGGGAGGTTCTCGTCACCGATCAGGTGACCAAGGAGGTCAAGGCTTACCTCGAAGAGCATCGGCACCTACCGTCCGGTTGGAGTCCCGCCGGTTGGTCACGTGACGGCTTCGATGTTTGTGCGGAGACGACGCCTCGAGAACAACTTGATCAGTTTCTTGATGTCATGAAAGACATGACCAAGCTGGCAGGAGAGAATCCCGGCTCGGTGCGATGCGTCTTTGAGTTCACTCGGTAACGACAATGCCGGTGAGAGCCACTCGCGCCACATCACCGGCCGCAGTCGGTCGGGTCGCGAGGCTGATTCGGTAGCTCGTAATCACACCGTCTGCCAGCGGTCGAGTCCGAGCGCTATCGGCACATGAGACCGGGTCGCGGTCGACGACTCGTCCGCCGCCCATATCGGCGCCGCCTCCCGCCCGGTGGGTTGCGGCCCCTCAAAGCGGCTCGTCTTCTGTGGTTGGCCGGTGCTGTGTTCGAGTTGGCGGTGCCATGGACCGTGTCGGCTGTCTCTGGTGAGCTTTGCTGCTGCTTCGGTTGCCTCAGTGGTTTGTTCGGTGCCGGTGACGTAGTTGGCGATGTCTTGAGCTGCGCTGGCTCCCATTCCGGGCATGACGTGTGAGTAGACGTTCAGCGTGACAGAGGTATTGGTGTGGCCGAGTCGTTCCGACACGACGTTGATCGGCACACCAGTCGCCAACGCAATCGTGGCGTGGGTATGCCGTAGGTCATGGAAGCGGATGCGAGGCAACCCGAGGTGCGAGCTGATGAGCAAGAACCGCTCCGACAGGTAATCCGGACGGACCGGCGCGAAGTCAGGATTGAGGAATACGAACCGTTCGGGGTTGACCAAGCCAAGCCGGCTCGCGGCGAGGCACTGACGGTCACCGTGCTCGACGAGTCGACGTGTTGTGTCGACGTCCAGGTCGATGAGGCGGCCGTATCCGCTCTTGGGTGAACTCAGAACCATCTCAGTTCCAATCCGCGACCTGGTCTGTCGGATGTAGACACGTTGGTTGGCGGCGTCGATGTCGTCCCAGCGAAGCGCAGCTATCTCGCCTCGCCGCATCCCGGTGAGCGCAGCGAGGTGCCAGGCAGCTTCGAGATGCTCTCCCTCTACTGCCGCGAGGAAGAGACGGAGTTGGTGTGGCTGCCAGAACCGCATCGGCGCCGTCCGGGGCGACCGCCTCGGTGGCGGCGTCGCGACTTCAGCAACATTGCGGGCGATCAGCCCGGCCGAGCAAGCGTCTCGCAGGAGAAGATGCACGATGACGTGGACGTTGCGGACCGTATGGGAGCTGAGGCCACCTTGACCGTCTACCCGGCCACTTCGTAGCAGCCGGGTGTAAAGCCGGTTCAGGTGTTCAGCCCGCAGACTGGTGAGTCGGATGCGCCCAAGCGAGGGCAGGACGTGATGGCGAAGGTTCGCTTCATAGGCGGCTGCCGTTGACGCCTTCACCCGATCTCGAAGCAACGCCCACCAACCGCCAGTGACCCACTCGTCAAGCATCACCGCGCTCGGCTCCGTGTACGTCCCTGCATTCATCTCTGCGACCAGGGACACACGGTGCGTTTCGGCCTCAGCCCGGGTGGCGAACCCGCCGTGCCACTTCTGACGCCGCTTCCCGTCCAGATCACGGCCGATGTCGAGCACGACATACCAACCGGTCTTCGTACCTGATTTCGTCTGCCATTGACGTCTCGCCACATGGCCTTTCACGACACCACCGCCGACAACAACAGACATCGGCTTGAACGGTCCCAGACGCCCCAAAAGCGACAAAGCGTTAGATCAACGTTGGAAGACTCGGCCCTGACCGCCGACATCGCGTCGATTCGCACCACCTCCCCCCAAACATTCGAGCGCCGAAATCGGCGCAAACACAGGAGTCTGTAGCGGGGCAAGTCCACGGTCATCTCATCTCATGATCTGGCCACGGGAAAAGGCATGACACAGCTGGAGGTCCTGCGGACCTCCCGAAATCGTGAGTTGGCGACCCATCTCACAACAGGGACGAACTGACACCAATGTCCATCTCACAAAACGATCCTCGGAGCTGCCTAACGGGCAGCTCCAGATGTGTCATGCCTCTCTCGTACGCCTCTTACATCTCACAATTGGTGTCCGCTTTCGCACCCGCGGGCTTGCGGCTTGAATCGGTCGGGCCTGTCAGTGCAGCGTCGGCTCGGACCGGCGCAGTCGGGACGAATTGGCTTAAGACTCAGTGTCGCCTTGAAGCACGGACAGTACGTACTCTTCGCCGGTTGTTGCGCTACTTGCCGCAGCTGCGCGGGCAATGGGAGCGGTCGTGAACCTTGCTGCTCCGAAGCCAATGCCAGCAATGCGTCCGGCCTCGTCGACGGCTATCACGTATTCGACGAGTCCGTCGCGCGGAGAATCAGCGCAATCGTGGCTAACGAGAAGACGCATTCCCTCTTCGGCCGCTCTAGTCATCTGCCTAGCGGTGTTACCCCAGGTGCGACCGATGATCACATCGTCGGGTGGCCCGCGAAGAGTGTCCTGGATCTCCATGAATATCTCTCCGACGTCTGGTTCACCGTCGACGCCAGATTCATAACTCCAGCTCGTTGGATCGATCTCCGCCCAGCAAAACACTTGCATAGTTCGGACCGTGAGGTCACCGCCGCAATCTCCAGGGTCACACGGATTTCCCTCGCCCCATTTCGATGAGTCAGGTATCACGAACGCTTTTTCTGCGTCGGAGAGCCCATCGAGCGCACCCCCGCCACATGAAACAAGTAGCGCAATGAGTGCAGAAGCGAACGCTAGTTGTATGAGGAATTTGATCAGCCGCGACATCTCGAGACTGTAGCTCCCGACCCATTCCTGTCTTGGCGGCCGACGTTGCGGTGGGCGTCCCGAGATCTCAGTGAGGCTCCTCGGGTTTCGTGGAGATTGTGATGTATCCCGATGCCGGACTCTGAGAACATCCTCGGGAAGCGGTCGGACGGCCGGTCAACGTTCGCGCGATCCCGTTGGGGGCTCGTTCGCGACCTTGAGAGTTGCGGGGGCCGCACCCTACAGACCGTCTCTTGGACAACCGATACCGTCGATGGTGATCCCGACGGAATCAGGAGACGTGGAAGCCATGGCATGTTGAGGGGGGTTTGCCAGCTGTGCTTGATCGCCTTCCTGTTGGTCGCTTGCGGATCTGATCTAACTACGAGCAGCTCCACTACAACCGCGGTGAGCGACGCTTCTTCCTCAGTGGCGCCAACCATTGAATCAACGACGATCGCTCGGAGTGTGACTACGACAAGCGCAGCCAGTCTTGACAGCACCACTGAATTGCCGCCTACGACCGATCCTTCGGAGCGTGAACTTGGAACAACACTTGATGGCCGGTTCACCTACTACGCCCAGCTCGGCGATGGGCGGGTCGGAAGTCGTTGGGTGATAACCGTCGACGCCGACGGCGAGCGCGTTCGTGCGCTCAGAGATGATCGTGACGAGTTCGACCAGATCGAGCAGTTCGTCTTCGGAGACGATGGACTCGTGGGCTGGGTCTGGGCTGACTACAACTTCGGGTACCGGGCAATGGTCGGCCGGATAGACGTCGCTGGCCGGATTGTTGACACCCACCCGCTTCACGGACGAGCACGGGCAGCGTTCGAGGATGACCCCAGTCTTGCGCCGATCATCGCGGACCCGGGAGCCTTTGGACTCGACCTGGAGTCCGACCCATTCGCCGTCATGTCCGCCAACCCTGCGGTCTTGATCCAAACGGAGACCCCGTTGATACCTGAGCTCGAAACCGAGGGCGCCTGGGCACGCGACGACGCCGGTAGCTGGTATCGCGGCGAAACGCTCGGCAATGAACCGGCGTGTGGAGGGAGCACTCTCTACAAAGATGACGCAGACGGCTTCGCCCGAGTGCTCACTGCAGACATTGAGCTCGACACTGTGGTCGAAGTGCACGCCTCCGAAGCGAACATCGCCGGCCACGTCGACACGGCGGGGGTCAGCCGGTTCGTTGTGCTGTCAACAGAATGCCCCGAGCTGTACGAAGGACTCCGAGTCTTCGTCGGGAAGGAGAGCGTCAACGACGGCGATGGCGGTCCCAGATGGGAATTTCCACTTTCAGTGGAGCCACTCTCCGATTTCGAAGTCACCCACGTGACCGGCATCGAAACGACATCAGTCGGGAACGATGACTGCTGCGGCCAAACGAGGGTCTCGATCCACATGGAACTGCTCGACGGGCAAACAGAAACGATCCTCTGGCCCCGATCAAACGACATGTCATAGAACACGTGAGGCTCGACTGCTCGAGGTGACGCCGACTCGTCACAAGCAATGTGCCAGCGCACAGGAAAGTTTGAAGTTGACGCTGGCCAATCAAATCCCACTACTGTAGTTAACCCATGGCATCAGCAGTTTCGAAAGCACAAAAGACGAAACAGATCGACGACAGGCCGCTCGAGACCTTCTTTACGCAGGTCCGCAAGGATGCCAAGGGTTCCTCGTCAGCAACATCTGCCGAGGTGGCCGAAATCATTCGTCGCGACCGTGACGCTGCCACATAGGACATCTGATGCCGTGTTAGTCGTGGCGGACGCGTCGGTTCTCGTTCAGGCCCTGACCAAGTTCGATGTTGAGGGAGACGCGATCCGAGACTGGTTGACTTCTTTAACCGATGGACGCCCGGTTGAGGTTCTCCAGAATTTCACGCAACTCGAATTCCTCAGCGCTCTTCGCAAGCTCAATCGTCAAGAGGAACTTTCCGACGACGTTGCTGAGCGTGCCATCAAAGCATTCGCTGAGCTGCCATCGCGAAGGAGACAGATCACTCAGCCGATGGCCGTGCGAATATGGGAACTTCGCAACAACATCACGGCCTATGACGCCGCATACGTAGCGTTGGTTGAAACGCTGCAATCCAAGGAGGGCCACACCGTTTTAGCCACAACAGACATCCGACTCGCCAGGGCGCCCACACTCTCGATCCGCGTCGAGCTATTTCAGTTCTGACCGCAGGCGAGGGCAGACAGTGCATCTGGCATCTCTCAGATGCCGAATACCACAACACCTCTGCCCCACGGCCGAGGTCGCCACCACTCGTGGCGGATCTGATCGGGAGAACTCACTGAACGAGGAACGCCCTCGGGTTCGATGCTCAACCGGGTCACAGATTGATCTCGTCATGGGGCGGCGGTATCAACCTGATCAGATCGTCCGCCGACGCGGGCAATCTTCAGCTAACCGAAGGCGAGTGGTTCGTTGATGATGTCGAAGGTGAAGGCCCGAGGGCCCTTCTTTGGGGTACCACCAGTAGTCGACCACGGCCCATCGAGGTTCTCCGGCGAGAGTAGTGAAGTCGGTCGTGAACTCGGCGCCGGGGCACGCCCATCGGCGGCGACCAGGCTCGCTGGTAACGCGCTCCTGGATAGGGCAGAACGCTGGCAGTGAGCCGGTGCGCATCGTACTTTCATCCCTACTATTGCTCTGGAATAGGGATACACAGCGGTAACCAGCGGGTACCACCGGTCGTCGTTTTTGTTGAAAAATCAGCAGAAAAGTGACCAACGGTCACCAGAGGATGAGTTCAAATCAGACCCACGACATCTTCGAAGGCACCGAACAGATCCAGCAGCTCGTGATCAGCCGGGCGATCTCGGGCATGCGAATTCAGTAACGTTGGTAGTTATGACTCCAGCGCTGACTTCGTGTGGCTGAGAGCCACTCTGCGCGAGCGGTCGCGCTGATTGTGCTGGGTTTAATCGCTGCATGTGGGAGCGATGGTTTCGTCGTGGCCGACTTCGATGGAGACTGCCGCAGTCTGCAGGGCCCGGGAGCAGCTGTCGGTATCGACGCCGGTAGCGGCGAGGTTGTTTGGGAGCGCACCATCGGGGATGCGACAGGCGTTGGCCTGGCCGACGGTGTCGTCGCTGGCGCAGGGTCCTCAGGAGCTGCGCTCGGGATCGATGTGGTGTCGGGCGATCTCCTGTGGTGCGAGGACTTTGGCCGGGTGGATCAGGAAGGCAACATCGTGCAGCCTGGTTTCGCTGGGTCAGGTGACGTGTTGGCGACGGCTGTTGCGGGCGGTGATGTGATCGGTATCGAGCCGAGGTCGGGAGCTGAGTTGTGGCGGACCGGCGTGGGCGTGGTCGAAGGTCTCCACGTCGAGTCGGGGAGTGGCACCTTCGTGGTGAGTGACTTCGATGCAGCGGACTCGCACCTGGTCGACCTCGACCCGAAGACCGGAGCTGCGAGCGATGGCGAGACCGAGCCCGCGGCCGACACGAGTTTCGTCCTCGAAGTCGAGCAGCCCTACGTCGAGGGCCGCCAAGAGGCGGTCGTAACCGTCGTGCGGGACAGCCAGAAGCTCTGGAGCGGAACTCTTCCCGGATTCGTGGTCACAAAGCACGGAGACCTCGTCGTGATCATCGATCAGACAGGCGGCACGGGGTTATACGAAGGTGAGGTTGACACGCGGGTCACGGCCTACGAGGTGCAGACGGGCGCGCTGCGGTGGCAAGTTCCTCTACCAGGCACTCCGCAGCTGACGTTCCACGCTGCATCGATCATCGTGGTTCCGGTCGGAACGGAGCTCTATGCGATCGATGCCCTCTCTGGAGCGACCGTGTGGCAGACCGACGCTGGTAGCCCAGGTCGGGGCGGGCGATTCTCGACCCCCGGGACCCTTCGGTTCCTCGATTTGGACGACTCCGCGCCCGGCACCCTCGTTGGTGTGATCGTCGCAGAGGAGCCGTACCGAGACTGAAGTCGGCTCAGCGAAGTCGCGAAAGCGCCGGACCGTCGCCGGGTACCGGCAAGCTCGCATCCGCGTCGAACTCTCGGCTCCGGTCCGCTGAGGATGTGTCCCTAGTTTTGTCCCTAGAAACCGATCAGACGGGGTGTTACGCAACGTTCCCGACTGGACGGCAACGTTGAAAACACAGCACTGCGCGGCACCCAACAACACCACGTAGACCCCCATGCAGGACCCGCCTCATCTTCGCAGGCATCGACCAAATCAAGCTAGCTCACGGTCATGGTCTCTACCGTCGAACCAAGGGCCGTGACCCGGAAACGTTCTACGATCGGCTGAATCGGTCTCGGGCTGAGGCTTAGTATCGGTTCGCTTGTTGCTGTGTGCGCCAGGAGTGGATGTGGAGAGTTATCTAGGCCGAATGATTTGTGGCGGTGTTGGATTGCGCCGTTTAGCGCTCCTTTTCGTCTTCCTGACGTTTGCTGCGGGGTGTAGCAGCGAGGGAAATCCCGGCTCAGGAGGTCCCGAGAACGTCCCGAGTTCGTCCTCTTCAACCATCGTCTCGACCAGGCCGGTGACTTTCGGAGACTTCGAGACTGTTGGAGATGGAGAGTCGCTAAGTCTCTTGGTAGATGTCTGCGATGTGGACCTCGCAGACGTGGACATCGTCGAAACCGACGAGATAATCACCGTTGCGATCACCGAGTTCTTCACGCCGCCTACGACGAACCAACTCGGCGAAGCGGACATCGTGGACGATTGCCAGGGCGTCGTCAACGTCGACCTTCAGCAGCCCTTCGACGGGCGAGAGGTCATCGACGCCGCCACCGGCGAGAGTGCACAACGCTCCTAGCGTGACTGACCGTTGCACACGACAGAGGTGTGCCAGGTCAAACTTTCAGCGCGAAGCCAGAATCGACACGATGTCGAAGCTTCTCTGATCCGACGATTACTATCTCGAAAGTGAGCCAAGCACGGCCATTCCGGATGGGTCCATCATTCAGTGTGTTCTTCGACGCTGCGGTGCAGGTCGCCATCGGGCTTGGACTCGTGGTGGCCGCTCTGAATGGTGACGTCTCTCCCATTCTCCTGACTCTTGGTGTAGCGCTTTGGGGCATCGCTGCTCTACTTCTCCGTCCGCGCATCGAGATTGGCGACACTGAGGTTGTTGTCAGGAACCTGCGGTCTGTCACGGTGCGAACAGCCGATTGCATCGAGTTTGTTCCGGTGGGTAGACCGTGGGCTGGTGCATCACTTCTCGTTCATGAGCAATTCGAGATTCGCGCACGCGCGTCTCGCGTGTTCCCCCTGTTCAGCCATGGGACGAAGGAGTACGCCGAATCGTTCGATCGAAGGCTCGTAGTACTCAACGATGAACTGGATCGACGCCGGCCAGCGATACCCGATTGAGTTGGTGACCTACAAACCTCCTGGCACCTCGAACTCGAACAGGCGGTGTGTCGACGATTCGCAGCGCGAAAGATGGTTGCGGTCGGACGGGATCAGTCGGCTGCGGCAGCCTGGGTCGATCCCTGCATTAAGACCTTGAGCATTGCCGGGCAATTTCACTACCAGGACCAGGTGGGCGAATCGATGGAGTTCTATCGCCGAACGCTCGAGAGTGACCCTTCGGCGATGTCGTGTTGTTGGTTATTGCGATGCCGTTCAGAATTCCAGCGATACATCCGAATCGACGCAACTCATTAGGACGGTGGCATCCCGATGGTCCTATTGCAGTTGGTCCTCGAACTGTTGGCATGCGTCAGCGGTGCCGACCATGCGAAGACTTTCCCATTCTAGCTTCGTGAGGTGCCGTCGACGGACACGTCGATCGTGAAGTCCTTCACGTAGCTGACACCGTCATCGCCTGGTGGCGGGATGATGACGACCACGCTTCCTGTCATCTCCGGGGCCACTTCTGCTGGAGGTGCAGCCCTGTTGTCCCATGCAGCTTCCAAGATTGGATTAGAACCAGCCGGATCCGAGAGGAGCGTTGTCCCAAAACCAATCGTCTCAGCGACAGGAGTGGACAGGATGTACGCCTCAACTGATTCGAGCGAGGCGTCTACTACCTCCACACTTGTGATCTCAATCGGATACTGCCCCGGATTGTCAAAGACAACGATCGCAGCAACGATGGCGCCCTGTGAGGGAGACGAGCACGTCACGGCTGAGGAGACGCCGCGACTCAGCCCAAGCGATTCCTCATACCCGGAGGGCAAACCGCCGCAAGACATCAAACACAGCGCCATTGGAAGGACAAGCAACAGTCGGCGGCGCACAGGAGCATTCTTGCATCCAACTACGCCAATCACAGGACGGTCTGAACCGTTGGGATTGGAGAACTCGGCGGTCCGTGTTTTAAACGGTCTAGGCGGCGAGGTCGAAGGACGATTTCGCATCGGTCGGACCGTTGTAGCGAAACCGGACACCACTGACGGTGACTGCCCTTTTTCGTGTAATCCAATCCTTCGGGCGAGATCCCATGGCACACAGATGGCACGTCACAACCGCAAACAGCGGTAAACGACGGGGAGCAAAGGGGAGAATCTGGGGGCCTGAGATCCCAATGCTCGAGCGGATTTTTGGCGGTTTTGTTTGGCCTGCGAGGGACCCCAGAAATCGTGGTCGTCGGTCTCATAACCCGAAGGTCGCAGGTTCAAATCCTGCCCCCGCCACCAAACGAAAGGCCCGGAAACACAAGGTTTCCGGGTCTTTGTCGTTGGCGGCTGTATTGGTCGATCTACCGGGGTATCTACCGGCGGCGGCCGCGATCGCTGTGTTGGTGGGGTCCGGGTCGGTAGATGGATCTACCGGCGCCGTCGATGAGCGCTGCGAACTGACTCGCAGCTGACGCGCCCATACCTGGGAGCAGGTGCTGGTAGGTGTGCATGGTGAAGCCAGGGTGGGCGTGGCCGAGGCGTTCGGCGACCACTTTGATCGGCACGCCGGCTGCAACCAGGAGTGACGCGTGGGTGTGGCGTAGATCGTGGAATCTGATGCGGGGTAGGCCGGCTTCGACGCTGGAGCGGGTGAAGAGTTGGGAGAACGATTCGGGCGACGGTGCTTCGTGGTGGGTGTTCAGGAACATGGGCGTGTCGGGTTCGATCGTTGCGCCTTCTCGGGTAATTCGTCGTCTCCACCCGGTCAGGATTTCTACGGTGTTGGTGTCGAGGTCGACGGATCGGCGGCTGGTGCGGGTCTTGACGGGTGCTTCGACGGTACGCCCGTCGGCGACCTGACGGGTCCGATCATCGTGACCGTGGATGGCTCGGAGGCGTCCGAGTCGGTCCTCTCGTTGGCAGCGGCATGGGGTATCGAACTGGGTGCTGAACCCTGGGTCGTCGAGGTCGTCGAACCCGATGCCGAGACGCACGCCGACGTGTCGGAGTCCGCCTACCCAAGTC
>RCMY010003840.1_pt1 | contig 13166 bp, 9 predicted proteins | sample 2041341 | NCBI WGS metagenome assembly RCMY01 (sample SAMN09708234, study PRJNA481090) | Marine sediment metagenome, whole genome shotgun sequencing project. | reverse complement strand
ATGGGGTTTGGCGGCTATCGCTTCGCGTAGCGGATAGTTGTGACGGTAATACTCCCTGATGCCTTTCCGTAATGTTCGATATAGTTCGGTCGCCCCATGGGTCTCTATCCACTGATGTTCATCGGGCGGAACCCCCTGTTGGGTCAATTGCCCCCCGATCCAATCGGTCTCTTCGGTCAATACTACGGTCAGGCCATTTCTAAGGGCTGCAAAAGCTGCGGCACAACCGCCCAGGCCTCCTCCGGCTATTATTAAATCGGCGGTAAGGCTGTTCGATGTAACATTAACCCCTATGCTTCTTGCCCTTTCTGGAATGATAGAAGAATATGCTGAAAAAGGGTATGCGATTGCCGTCCCCGCCGCCGTTAGATTCCCAATAAAATTTCTTCGTTTCATGTTCGATTTTTAGTGACGCTACATACTAATTTTCAATACACAATGGAATCGGAAGCGATCGCAGGCAGTTCGTAATCGCCATAATCGACCGCAATCTGTCCGTCTTTTAGGCTTTTGCTACCCTTGGCATCCAGCTGGGTATTAAAGACATAGACCTTTTTCAATTTTTTAAAATCCGTCAGTTTTTGAAGATAAGGTTCCTGAAATTCAGTATCTGTGAGGTTGATAGCTTTTAGATGTTCGGATGATACGGCGAGTTTTTCGATACCCTTTCCGGTGATGCCAGTATCATCCAAATTCAAAATAGTCAAATGGGGGAGCGTTGCCAACTTCTCGAAGATCTCGTCCGTGACTTGGGTGCCCCCCAGGTCTAAGATGGCTATCTGTTTTTTCAAGGGATTCAAAAGGGCAAAATCCGAATCGGAAAATGAGGGTTTGTTGAGGCAGGAGACCCTAAGAAAATTAACGGATGTACTGATTTTATCGATATGGATGCCCTTATCCTTCATGGCGTCGATACTGTCTTGGGATGCCTCGCCGATTTCGATATTGGGATAATCATTATCCACTATTTCAGGAAAAAATGAGCGGAACAGTTCTTTTTTCAAACCGCTTTCCGCAATCGTTCCGCCGAAGGGATGCCCGGCATCCAACCAGGCCCCGATCAGGGCGATCTCGTCCTTTGAGGGCTGGGTCTTGCCATCTGGCGGCATGTGGTCATCATTATCCTTGGGCAGGTTCATACGGATAAAGATTTCACTATCGGAAGCATTGTTGATCACGACCACCTCGCCGTTTTCACCTCCCGTCAAAATGCCTTCCTCCGAATTTAAAATCAACTCGCCCTTAGTTTTTTTTTGATTATGGCAGCTTACGCACTTGTTGTTCAAAATAGGATGGATTACCTCCTCATAAAGTTGCGCTTCCTCCCAACTTTGTTCGTTCAGCACGATTTCCATTTCCTCGAAAGTCTCGTAGCCCAAAGCTGATTTTATGGAATTGGGCAAAGGCTCCACCAGATAATCCTCACCATGGGTAATATTCCCCCCTTGGTGTCCCGTAAATGAGATCAATACAAAAAAGACGATGGAAAATGCGACCATCGGAATCTTGGAAAGGAAATCCACTGGTTTCCATTTCCGCAAGCGGGCATACATTATGAATGAAAAAAGGGCGGTTACAATACCGGACCACAAATGCCACTTTACGGTATCGAAGCCATAGCCTTCCCCCAAATACTGCAAATAGCCCGTGCTACAGGCCAAAACGGCACTGATGCCCGCCCAAAAAAAGATGAGCCCTATTACTTTGCCGTACTGCCGGGTTTTTCGATCGTACCATTGCAAAAGGAGACCCAGAAGGATAAACCCGATGGGAAGGTGCACGATTAAAGGATGTAAACGGCCTATAAGTTGTTTTATGACATCCATTGGGGGGCACAATCAAATTTTCGCATTCTTCCTGTTAAGGATTGTGGTTTTGAGAAGGTTGAAACGAATGTAGTGAAAAGTTCCAATTTTATGCGGATAATTGTCTGCCTGTACAAAACCATTGGAATAGGATTCTGTTCTGAGATCGAGTTTTTATTGGTCGTATTCAATCCAACTATGTACTTTGGCTGTTGTAATACACGGGATATCTGCTGATACTTAAATTGCATTTGTCATATCCTAATACTCGAATATGGCCAGAATAGGTAAATGATCAGAAGCGTAGGTTTCATCAATAACCTTATGGCTATTTACTTTAAATGCTTTTTCCGGCTTAAAGATAATAAAATCAATAGCCTTTTCAGGATGGTCGACCGGAATGGTAGGTTCACAGTCCGTACAGGTTCTTTTAAAAACTTGATCCAAGATCGTGATAACCTCTGAATCTGGAGATGCGTTAAAATCTCCAGCAATTATCATCGGCAAATCTTCTTTAGAGGCAATTTTCCGAATTTCCTTTATTTGAAGAATACGATTGGTATCCTCTTTCTGGGAATCAAGATGCGTACTTCCGAACCGGATGAATTTATTATTGGACAAAGCTATCTTAACGGTAGCCAAGACCCTTTTTTCCCCGTTGGTACCAGAATCCGTGGGAAGCCTATGAACGGTTCCCTCCGAAATGAGGAATTTGGACAAGATGGCGACACCGTAATCGCCGCCTTCATGATCGATAGACTTCCCAAAGAATACTTGCATACCAAGACTGTCGGCTATGATTTCAGCCTGATTTCCCGGTCCCGATCTTTCGGTGTTCGCATCGATTTCCTGTAAGGCCACAAGATCAGGATTCTGTGCCCTTATGGTACGGACAATGGCCGGAATGTCAATGGAATCCTGTTGGGAAGGCGGATTTGCATGGTGAATGTTGTAGGCCATAACCCGTAAAAGCCGTTTTTGCTCGGGTACGGTGTCATTGGGCACGGCACTAGCCATTTCATTGGAACCGGAGCATTTTGAAAATCCCGTCAAGGTAGCGGTACCGACGGCGCCAAAAATAAAGATCAGGTATAGATATTTCATAATTTGGCTGGTATTAAGCCATATTAAGGATATAAACAAGGCCCTACATATCCCTGCCCATATATTAATCCGTGATTATAAGCTGACCAGGAGCCAACTTTAATACTACTTCGCATAATGAACCCGATACCGCCAAAAACTGATTCCTCCTATAATCAAGGCGCCTAAGGCTATATACCAAACATAATCGGGCGTAATCGCCGCTCCGCCACTTTGGCCGTAGCTGTGGAGACCTACCAAGTAATAGTTCACGCCGAGATAGGTCATCATGATACTGGCGATGGCAATCATACTCAGGAAGTTGAACGTCCATTTTCCGCGAAGTCCGGGTACTAAACGTGTGTGGATGACAAAGGCATAGACCATAATGGAAATAAGGGCCCAGGTTTCCTTGGGATCCCAGCCCCAATAGCGTCCCCAGCTTTCATTGGCCCACTGGCCGCCCAAGAAATTACCGATAGTCAGCAGAATAAGACCTAAAGTGAGGGATATTTCGTTTATAATGGTTAACTCCCTGATGTTAAGGTCCATCTTGGCCTTGTTCTTGTCAGTGGTCATAATAATCAATAGTAAGCTGACCAGACCGAGGATAGCACCAACAATCAACGGACCATAACTGGCGACAATTATGGCAACATGCACCATTAACCAATAACTATCAAGCACGGGAACAAGAGTGCCAATGGCAGGGTCTACCCAATTTCCATGGGCAATCATTAAAAGAATTGATGCCACAAAGGTAGTCGCAGCGACCGTCATATCGTTTTTTCTTATAAATAGAAGTCCGATACCCATGGTTGCCCAAGATACATAAAGAATACTTTCATAGGCATTGGTCCATGGGGCGTAGCCAGAAATGTACCAACGCAAGAGCAATCCCGCGGTATGCCACAGGAACAGAAGCACTATAGTACCTTTAAAAAAGTAAACGGCCACTCGCCAAATAGATCGATCTTTAAAAATTTGGAATATCAAAACGAAGAACATCAATAGCCCAACCACTGCGTAAGATTTCCATAACCAACTGTAAATGTTAAGTTTATTATAGATTACTTCGGTGTTTATCTTTGCTTCTGAGGGCAGAACTTCACCACCATGGTTTCTTTGGTTTTGTTTAAAGGCCTCCAACAGTTTATCGGCGTCGCTATAGTCACCAGTTTCATTGGCCTTTCGCAAGGTCATAAGATAATAGGGAATGGAATTTTTAATAAAGTTAGCGTACAACGAATCGGGAACTTGATACTGTCCACCCCGATACTCGATGGCGGATATCCACTTGTTGTTATCATCGTTTAATAATGGAAAAATTTTAATGATACGGCCACTCAAGGCCTGATCCAGAAGTCCGATCCGTTCATTCGCACTCTTGTAATCCCTCTCGAATTGGGTGGGAACGTTAGTAGTAGTAGCTTTCCTCAAAAAAGGCTCAAGTTTGTACGAACCATCCTTAGTGAAAAAATCGGTCGCCTTTACATATCTTTGGTTTTCAGGCACCCCCAATACATGTCGGAGGCTATCGTTCTGTCCTTTTTTATCCAAAGCTAAAAACTCAGCGTTGTACCAAGCAGCGGGTGTCAACATCATGGATAGAAAAACCTGATCGGCATTCATGTCCTTGAATTTATCGGTAAGGCTCAGCTTTCGCAATACTTCCGATGAAAAAGTATGGATGGGTTTCATCCGTCCCCCATCATCTTGAATGACCAATTTCCCGAATTTCTCGGCGTGCTCTTCTGACACGATGGTGGTGCTCAACAAGGAGTCGATCTGCGCCTGGGTAGGCATCATCGCATTATGCTCATGACCATCACCCTCGACGTGCTCCTGCAAATCGGCCGCCTGCTCTACAGATATCTGTTCCGGTTTGCTACCTGCCGTGGTTTCTTGTAGTTGCTGCCCCTGAATCCCGAATAAACCGAAAATCATCAAAATCGTGGTCAGTGCCGTTTTTTTGGATTTTAATTTTTCAAGGGATTTACCCAAGTCCTTAAAACGGGTCTTCCCGAAAAACATAATGCCCATTAACCCCGCATATAGCAAGAAATAGCCTATATACGTAATCCAGGTACCCCATTGATCATGATTTACGGATAAGACAGTGCCTTTTTCATCAGGGTGGAAACTGGCTTGAAAAAAGCGGTATCCGCCTTGATCAAGAATATTGTTCATAAAGATATCGTAATCGTACGGCCGGTCATTTTCAACGGTTACCTTACTCATGAAGGATTTATATCCTTTTTCGGTTCCTGGATATTTTTCGGCGATAAAGTCGTTCAATTTAATTCCGAACGGCAGTTCATAGATTTTCGAACCATAGCTTAAGCTAAAATCAAGTCCGCCAACCTTGAATTTTTCCGAAAAATCAGCCGTGCCCTTACTTCCCAAAATTTTCTTTTGAACGGACTCTCCATTTGCCATAACTTCGACCACCAATGCATCCAAAGTGCCTTCATTCATTTCTTCAGCAGGCACTTTGACCACTCCATATGAACCTTTTATAATAGGTTCTGGAACGACAAACTGCATACCGGCCATATTGTAAAGCGACCGCAGCTGAAACTCTTGCAGGCTGTCCTTGGCGACCTGGCCTTGAAACTGATCGGCCATCCGCATAAAACTGCCTTCGAAAGGAGAGGTTATCTGGAAGGAATTATCGGTAGAACTAATATTTATGGCCCCGTCAGTAGGTTTGTTCAAGGCAAAAAGCACCCCGTGGATACTGGCCACCTGACCGTTTTCCAAAAAATGCTCGTGGCGTTGGCCATCGCCGGCTTCGACAATTTTCAAATACTGCTTACCATTCTCATCGGGAATCAAGCCTTCTTTGGCACCATCAATGAAATCCACATACGAAATTTTGAAGGCCTCCCCGTTATAATCCGACTTCAGGGGTAGGTTTGACTTGATGGCCTCGGCGGTAACGATCAAATCTTCTTGGACCGTCTTACGTAGCGGTTCTCCGTCGATTTTACCATCTACATAGGCCGTCAGATAGGTCTTATCGGAATAGAACACGTTTTCTGTTTCGCCCTCACGGATGGGCATCATACCCTCGAAACTGATGTAACGGGTAATGAAAGCACCTATGATAATCAATATCCACGAAAGGTGTAAGGTCAATACGGGCCACTTTTCCCATCGGAAAAGACGGTAACGAAACATATTGCCCATAAAATTGATTACAAAAAATACCATGATGGCTTCGAACCACCAAGCATTGTAGACCCAAATCCGGGCGGTCTCCGTGCTATACTTACTTTCGATAAACGTACCAAAGGCCATAGCGGTAGCAAAAGTGATAAAAAGGATGGCCATTAGGCGGGTGGAAAAGAAAAAATTTTTAAGTAAATCCTTCATCAGCAGCTGAATTGGTTTTCAGTGTGCAAAAATACGGGTCTTTTTGAGATTTATGAGGATGATGATGCCATTTTCGGTTGAACGAAACTGTTAATTGTAAGTGAAAATTGATGGATTCAGAAATATCGAAAACTTTTACTTCAACCACGTATCGAACCATGCGAACGCATCGGATTGCATTTTCAGGTCGAACTTATGGCCTCCCCCATAAAATTTTGCCCGGTATTTATCTTCAGCTCCGGCTTTGTCATACACCTCTTTTAAAATAACATCGGCCTTTTTCATTTCTGCCAGCGTATACAAGGAATCTTGATTATTGTTCTGGATCATGACCGGGAGTGGCACACGCAAACCCAAAATTTCGGGGAATTCAAGGTATTTCGGTAGCAAGGGGGTGTAGACCATCCAAGTATGGGTGAAAGATTTGTTGAGGATAAAATCCCGCCAGGTCGTCATAAATCCGACACAGACGGCACATTTTATCCGATGGTCCATTCCGCCAAGATATACGCTGCGCAGTCCTCCCCCTGAAAGTCCTGCGCAACCCACATTTTCGGCATCTACATCAGCACGTTCGCAGAGCACGTCGAGTGCTGCACGGTCTTCGGCTAAAGTAACGCCCGGCCATGTCGTTCCTGAGGAAAACAGGGATTTCGCCATGATGTGTTCGTGATGGCCGGCCCAATCGTTATAGATAGCAATGTTTTCGGATTTCTCGGAATTTTCATCCGTTTTATTGGATACCGCACATTCGCCCCATGAAATACCCTCGACATCGCCATATCTCACGCGCCTACTTCCAAAAGTGAACGTATCGTGTACAAGCACCACAAAGCCTTTTTTGGCGATTTCATTTGCCCAGGCCCTATCCTCATAATAGGCTGCCTGATGCGCTTCTATCAAGGGATGCGAATCGTTGGAAACCTTTGTGATCTTGCGTTTTCCAAAATATTTGTTGCCTCCATGATCGTGGAGTCCCAATACTGCCGGCAATTTGCCTTTAACACCCTCGGGCCTTAAGAGAATAGCTTCCGTACGTGGTCCGCCGTTGGATAATTGCCAGGAAAGCTCCTCCACTTCCAGACCGTCGTAAACGTATTTCTTATGCACCTCAACCTCGGAAATTCTTTGGATATCGGGCTCCGAAACGAGTTCATTTGCCTTACCAGAAGCCTCCTTCTTCCAAGGTTCAAGATCTGTCCATTCTGTATTTCTGAAGGATAGTTTAGGAGGAACGTTCGCAAGATTGGCCGCCCAATCTCCGTAGGCGCCGATTATACTTTTGTCAGAAAAAGTCATAGGTATCGTACTTTTTTTCAAAGGTTTGGTGAAATTGGTCTCAGATGACATCCCTCGGGTCAAAAATGGGAAGGCCGCACAGGCAAAGGCCGTTTTCTTGATAAAGTTTCTCCGTGAACCTTGATTCGGAAATTGCTCTTTTTTCATAAGACATAAAAATACGAAAGATCTGCTTGAAGGAGGATATATCCTTATTTTTGCGTCATGCTTAACGTCGTTATTATCGGAACGGGCAATCTTGCCCGGCATTTGTTCGATTCTTTTTCGGCCTGCCCTAAAATCGATATTGTTCAAGTCGTCGGCCGTAACTCAAAAGCACTGGGCTACTTTGAAAAATCAGCAGCCACCTCGACAGATTTCAAAAATATCGCGGACGCAGCTATTTTTATCATTGCCGTTAGCGATACGGCGATACCATCGGTTTCAAAATATCTTGCAAATAAAAAAGGATTAGTCTTACACACTTCGGGAAGCGTTTCTATAAACGCCTTGTCCGGCCATCATCGTTACGGTGTTTTCTATCCGTTACAGACCTTCACCAAAGACCGAAAAGTAGCCATGGATTCCGTTCCCTTTTGTTTGGAAGCCCATGATGAAACGGATTTGGATCTGCTAAAGAAACTAACCGCCCAACTATCGGAAAAAGCATACGAAGTGGATTCCGAACAACGGAAGGTTCTTCATTTGGCAGCGGTCTTTGTCAATAATTTCACGAACCATCTGTACCATATCGGGAACGAAATCTGCAATGAAAAGGGATTAGCGTTTGAGATTCTGCAACCTTTAATCCAAGAAACTATGGCTAAAACCGTGCAATTGACGCCTTATGAAGCGCAGACTGGACCGGCGCGTCGAGGAGATTTGGAAACGATTGAAAAGCATTTGGAACAGTTGGAAAATTCTGGGTATAAAGAGGTTTATGGGATTTTGAGCAAATCAATAGGAAAGTTATATGGGAATGATATTATCCCACAGCACATTTAACCTGAAACCATTATATGGAAAAAAGTTACAAAGAAAGTCTAAAGCATATCAATACGTTCGTCTTCGATGTAGACGGCGTTTTTACCGACAGCACCTTGATCATTACTACCGAGGGCGAAATGCTGCGCACAATGAGCGTTAAAGATGGGTATGCCCTAAAGACCGCCCTTCAAAAAGGATATAATGTCTGCATCATCTCAGGCGGTACCAACGAGGGTGTCCGCAAGCGTTTGAAAGCTTTGGGCGTTACGGATATTTTTTTAGGGGCACACCATAAAATGGATGCCTTGTCAGCATATATGGACAACCATGAAATATCGGCAAGTACTATGTTGTATATGGGCGACGATATACCAGATATTCCCGCTATGCAAACGGTCGCGTTACCGACTTGTCCTCAAAACGCAGTTCCCGAAGTAAAGGCGATTTCAAAATATGTCTCCCATAAAAACGGGGGCGAAGGCTGTGTTCGCGATGTAATCGAGCAGGTTCTGAAAGTCAGGGGGGACTGGATGAAGAATTTTGATGCGGCTAACGATTAGAAAAATATGTGTCTCCCAACCATCCCAAACACCTTGAAAGATGCTTCAAGAAGAACTAAAAAACCATAAAATTATTCTAGCCTCCGCTTCCCCGAGAAGGCAGCAGTTATTCCGGGAAATGGGATTGGATTTTGAAATCCGTCTTAAACCTTTGGAGGAAGTATATCCAAAAAAACTGAAAGGAAGCGCTATTTCCGATTATTTAGCCGCACTAAAGGCATCCGCTTTTAATGGAACTTTGGCTCCAAATGAAATCTTGATCACATCGGATACCGTTGTCTGGCACAACAATGAATCATTGGCAAAAGCGAAAAATGCCGAGGAAGCTTTCGGTATGCTAAGAACGCTGTCGGGCGATTGGCATGAAGTTATCACTTCGGTCTGTTTTACAACGGATAAAAACCAAAAGACCGTCAACCATACCACCAAAGTCAAGTTTAAAGTATTGGAGGACAAAGAAATAAGCTTTTATATAGAGAACTACAAGCCGTTCGATAAAGCGGGTGCGTACGGCATTCAAGAATGGATCGGCCTGATCGGCATCGAGAAAATTGAAGGGTCTTATCCGAATGTGGTCGGGTTGCCGACGCATTTGGTTAATGAAACGCTTTTGGATATAGTGACTTAAAGCTAATTTCGTAAATTCGCTGTAGCTAGAAAATTCTACGTGATTTCCATTAATTCTGCGAATCCCAGTGTCATAACTCTGTAATCTTTTACACACGGATCCACAGAAAAACACAAAGCTTCACAGAGAAATAAAATATAGAATCAATGAAAACCTACTCCAAATTAAATATAATACTCTTAGCCCTGGCCGTCCTTTCGCTATCGGTAACATCTTGTAGCGAAAAAAAATCCTCTTCTAAGAAAGAAGAAGCGTCTAAAGGGCGAAAAGCCGGTTCGACACCGAAAAAATCATTATCCGAAGCCTTCAAAACCTACTGGTACGCCAGCGAGGCGGAAATTACCTCATACAAACTGCAACAGGCCCGTTACGGTGAAACCCGTGATGGTGAAGCGGTGCTTATTTACGTCACAGAACCTTTTTTGCCCGAGGTGCAGGTAAAAGCGGATGCAAGCCATCCAGATAATGTTTCCGTGCTTAAATTGAACGCCACCAAGAACTACCTGACGGGCATCTACCCCTACTCCATTATGACCAGCACCTTTTATCCGGTACACGATACCCAACACGCGATTAAGGTCGCTTTTTCATCTCAGGAATGGTGCGGACAGGTCTATGCGCAATTGAACAATAGGGAACAGTTCGATGTGATGTCGCATTCTTATTTTGAAAGCGAGGCCGATCAAGACCTGAAACTGAATAAGACCATTCTGGAAGACGAGCTTTGGACTAAAATCCGGATCGATCCCAAAGGTCTACCGGTCGGTGATTTCGAAGTGGTTCCGTCTTTGGAGTATATACGGCTATCCCATAAAGAATTAAAGGCCTATAAAGCTAGTTTGGCCCTTACCGATACTGAAGGAATCAGCACGTATGAAATCACCTACCCTGAACTTGAACGCACACTAAAAATTAATTTTTCTACTGATTTTCCCTACGCCATTCAAGGCTGGTCGGAAACAGCTACGAGCGGGTTCGGTGCGAATGCAAAGCAGATGACATCAACGGCTACAAAAATGAAAACTTTAAAGACCCCATATTGGCAACAGAACGGAAATAAGGATTTATCTTTGCGCGATAGCTTAAGATTATGATGTCATTTGATGAATTTTTTGCCGCCTACAAACATGAGTTACTGGCCACTACCATTTTATTCGTAGTTTGGTTGGTCTCGAAATTGGCGCTTACAAAGACTATTCGCAGGGTAGGTCGACTCAGTGATATTGTCGAGGCCCGCACGCTGTTAATCACCAAGTATGTATCCATTTTACTTACCATACTGGCCTTTGGTATATTAACCTTCATCTGGAACATTAAATTTAGGGATGTCGGTATCGCTTTCGCTTCGGTCTTTACCATTATCGGGGTCGCCCTTTTTGCGAGCTGGTCCATTTTGAGCAATATTACGGCCGGGGTCGTACTCTTCTTCTCTTTTCCATTCAAAATAGGCGATCGCGTTAAAATTATGGATAAGGATATCGAAGGCGAAGAACCCTACCTCATCGAAGATATCAGGGCTTTTCATGTAAGTCTTCGAAAAGATAATGGCGAACTACTGGTCTACCCCAACAATCTGATGATGCAGAAAGCGGTGACCTTACTGTACGATAGTGAGGTACTGTACGATAGTGAAGTACTTGACGAGGGGAGTATCGAATAGCGTATTGTGAATTAGGTTTACGCTGTGCGTTCTTCGCGTTTCGATTTTCGCGTTTTTTTTCGTCTTTCGTTTTGCACCTTAGAGCTATACATAATGTGCTTAGCGCCAGTTCTACAACGTTTGGCGAAAAACCGCGACGTTGCATTTAATAGACTCGGAGCGATTTTTGTTAAAGAACTAAAATAAAATAGGCTCTCCCGCTATTCTTGTTATCTTTGAAAAGGTACACGAAATTTTATTTCATCCGTAATAAACCAATCCCTATGCGTCATTTTTTGATGTGTTTTTTAGGAATTTTGTTCCTTCTCAATACCTCTTATGCCCAAAAGCCCAATCAACCTTCTTCTTCAGAGATTTATCATTCCCTTCAAAAACTTAACTTTTTGGGTACCGCGCTTTATGTCGCGGCACATCCCGATGATGAGAATACGCGGCTCATATCCTATTTATCGAATGGCTTGCATGCCCGAACGGGATACCTTTCACTGACACGCGGCGACGGAGGGCAGAACCTTATTGGCCCCGAACTTCGTGAACTTTTGGGCGTACTACGCACCGAAGAACTTCTGGCCGCCAGACGTGTCGACGGTGGGGAACAGTTTTTTACGCGGGCCAACGATTTCGGGTATTCCAAAACCCCGGATGAAACCTTAAAAATCTGGAACAAAGAGGCCGTGCTCGGCGATGTGGTATGGGCTATTCGCCATTTTAAGCCTGACGTAATCATCAACCGTTTCGATCATCGGAGTCCCGGGTCTACCCACGGACACCACACGGCTTCCGCTATGTTGAGCGTCGAAGCCTTTGACCTTGCCGATGATAAATCCGCTTACCCAGATCAACTGGAACTCACCGAGACCTGGCAACCTCAACGTCTCTTCTTCAATACCTCGTGGTGGTTCTATGGCAGTGAGGAGAAATTTAAAAAAGCCGACAAATCGAGTATGTTGAATTTGGATGTCGGTGGATACTATCCTATTTTAGGGATATCCAACAACGAAATTGCGGCTTTGGCCAGTAGCCAGCACTTGTCCCAAGGTTTTGGAAGACTTTCGGAACGCGGTACACAAGACGAATATCTGGAACTGTTAAAGGGAGACCTTCCGGGGGATAAAACGGATATTTTCGATGGTATCGATACCTCTTGGTCCCGTATCGACGGAGGCGAAGCAATCGGGACTATCCTGAATACCGTGGAGAAAAACTTCGATTTCGCAAATCCTTCAAAACATCTGTCCCAATTTTTGGAAGCGTATACCCTACTTCAAAATGTAAAGGACGGGCACTGGAAAAAAATAAAATCCAAAGCATTGAAAGAACTTATTGCCGATGTTACCGGACTCTATCTGGAAGCCTCCGCCGAATCAGCTGTTACCAATCCCGGGGGAGAGGTCCAGGTTACTATCGAGGCCATCAACCGAAGCGATGCCGGTATGGTTCTAAAATCCATTCGAATTCCGTCTTCGGATGCCGCATTGAATCCGAACATCCCACTAAAAAATAATATAAAACAAAACTTTGAACTTGTAATGAGCGTATCATCGAATACGGAATATACGAGCCCCTATTGGTTAAGGAAAAAGGGAAGTTTGGGGATGTACAATGTTACTGATCAGCAACTTATCGGCAAACCGCAAACGCCTAGAGCATTTAATGCGCTATTTGAAATGGATTTCAACGGTACTACGGTCAGCTTCGAGAAACCAGTAGTCCACCATTACGCAAAACCGGAAAAAGGGGAACTCTACCAGCCTTTTGAGGTTTTGCCCAAGGCTACCGCAAGCTTT
>RCMY010003839.1_pt1 | contig 13168 bp, 11 predicted proteins | sample 2041341 | NCBI WGS metagenome assembly RCMY01 (sample SAMN09708234, study PRJNA481090) | Marine sediment metagenome, whole genome shotgun sequencing project. | reverse complement strand
CAGGAGTTGTTGTTGCAGCCCGACGAGGATGTGCTCGAGATCGGAACCGGCAGCGGCTATCTCACCGCATGCCTGTCGCGCCTGGGACGGGACGTGGTGAGCATCGAACGGCATGTGGAACTGGCCGATCTGGGCCGGGCCAATCTGGTTGCGCAGGGTATCGCCAACGTCGAGGTCATCCATGCCGACGCCTTCTCGTACCGTCCCTCCCGCCATTTCGACACGGTCTGCGTGACCGGCGCGGTGGATACCATTCCGCTCGCCTTCCTTGAGTGGCTCAAGCCCGGCGGCCGCATGCTGCTGGTAAGGGGCCGCTCGCCGGTGATGGAAGCGGTGGTGGTGCATGCCGATGTCAACGGGTCGCGCATCGAATCGTTGTTTGAGACAGACATTCCCTATCTCGCAGGCGCCGCCCCCGTGCCCGTCTTCGAATTCTGATCGCAAAAGGACCTCGCCATGATCTCGCGCCCCCTCGTCATCGCCCTTGCCCTCGCGCTGTTGCCTGCCTCCGCTGCCGCTGAGGATCTGCTTCAGACGTACGAGCTGGCGCGCGCCGGCGACCCACAGTTTTCCGCGGCCGAGTCCGGACGACTGGCGACGCGCGAGGGCGCGGTACAGGCACGCGCCGCGATGCTGCCGCAAATCGACGGCACCGCGTCGATCAATCGCAGCCGCATTGAAGGTCCCGCCCGCCAGAACCAGTTCGATCCCGCGACCGGCCAGTTCATCAGCTTCAGCGGCGATGTGGACACCGAGACCACGCAGCGCCGGCTGGGTGTCAACGTCAACCAGATGATCTTTGACCGCTCCCGGTTCACGAACCTTCAGAGCCAGAAGGCGCTGAGCCGCGCGAGCGACTTCCAGCTCGAAGCGGCCGGCAACAACCTGATCACCCGCACGTCGGCGACCTACTTCAACGTGCTCGTACAGTTGGAGACGCTCGCTGCCGCCGAAGCGGCCGAGACGGCGCTGCAGAAACAGTTTGATTTCGCGTCCAAGCGTCTCGAGGTCGGTCTTGCGCCCATCACCGACGTCCACGAGGCGCGCGCGCAGTACGACAGTGCCCGGGCCAACACGATCGTCGCCCGAAACTCGGTCGCCGACGCCTATCAGGCGCTGGTGGAAATCACCGGGGTTCCGGTGCGCAACCTGAAGGGCCTGCCGAAGGACTTTCAGCCCACGCTGCCGGTGACCGAAGACCCTGAAAGCTGGGTTCGGACCGCGATGGAGAACAACCCGTCCCTGCGCGCCCAGGAACTTCAGGTGGAGTCCGCGGAATCCAACATCGGAACCGCGCGCGCAGGCCATTGGCCGACGCTGTACCTGGGTGGTGGCTATTCGGACGGCAAGACCTGGGGCGATACCACCTTCAGCGCCAGCGGCCTGCCCGGCTCGGTCACCAATCCGATCGCGAACGAGAGCCGGGGCCCGCAGCTTGGTGTGACCCTGTCGATTCCGATCTTCTCTGGCGGCGCCACACAGTCGCGCGTTCGCCAGGCGGTGGCCCAGCGCGATGTTGCCGGTGACCAGCTGGAACAGCAGCGCCGGGCACTGGATCGGAACACCCGCAATGCCTATCAGACGCTGGTGGCCGGGGTCAGCGAGGTGGAAGCCCGTCGCCTCGCGCTGTTTTCCGCGCAGGCCGCCTACGATGCATCCCAGGTAGGGCTGGAAGTCGGCACCCGCACCGTGCTGGACGTACTGGTGAACCAGCGCAACCTGTTCACCGCACAGCAGGCGTATGCACTTGCCCGTTACAACCACCTGCAGCAGCGTCTGCTGCTGGAAGAGGCTGCGGGCACGCTCGACATCGACGATGTGCAGGCGGTCAACCGGTCGCTCACCGTGAATGCCGAGGCTGAGGTGCAGTCGCCCCTGCAGCGCTAGGATTCGGCGCCGCCACCGCCGGCGCCAATACCGGCTGCAGCATCATGAGGGTCTGGGCCAGCGCGCCGCGACCCGTTTCCACCAGAACCCGTCCCGCAGCGGTCATCGTGCGCCGCTGCCCGGGGTCTGCCAGCAGGTCTTCCAGTGCGCCGCCCACGGCCACCGCGTCGGCGCCAATGCGCAACGCTCCCGCCTCGTCCAGCTGTCGCGAGATTTCGGTGAAATTGTGCAGGTGCGGACCGGTGACGATCGCCGTGCCCGCAGCAGCCGGTTCCAATAGATTGTGGCCGCCAATCGCCTGCAGACTGCCACCGACAAACGCGACGTCCGCGCAGGCGTAGAACGGCACCAGTTCACCGAGCGTGTCGACCACGAATACCGCGTCGCCCGCCGACGGCCACTGCGCCCGCGAGCGAGTCGAGACCTGCCAACCGGCTGCGCGTGTCTGCTCGACCACCATCCGGAAGCGCTCGGGATGGCGGGGCGCCCACATCAGCAGCAGGTCCGGGAAGCGCTCGCGCAACCGACGGTGAAGCGAGATCACTACGGCCTCCTCTTCCTCGTGGGTACTGGCCGCGATCCAGACCGGACGCTGCCCGCACTGGAGACGGCATTTGGTGGCGAATGTCTCCAGTCCTTCGGGCACCATCACGTCGTACTTGAGGTTGCCCAGGTCGACGACCTGATCAGAGCGCGCGCCCAGCTGCACGAACCGCATCGCGTCCGCCATCGATTGGGCCGCCACCTTGGTGACGGTCCGCAGCGCCCTGCCCACGAGCGGCGCCAGCACGCGGTAACCACGCAGCGAACGCTCCGACAACCGTGCATTGAGGATGTACACCGGCACCGCATGGTCGCGACAACCGAACAGCAGGTTCGGCCAGAGCTCGGTCTCCATGATCAGCGCGGCGCGCGGCCGGTAGTGGCGCAGGAACCGGGTCACCGCGCCGGGCAGGTCGTAGGGCAGGTAGACATGCTCGACGTCGTGTCCCCATAGCGCGCGCACCCGGTCCGAGCCGGTGGGCGTGATGGTGGTGATCAGCAGGTGCAGGTCCGGCCGCCCGCGCCGGAGTGCGTTCACCAGCGGCAGCGCGGCATTGACCTCGCCGAAAGACACCGCGTGGATCCACAGGGTGCTGCCATGCGCCGCGTCATGGTAACGGGCATAGCGTTCGTTCCAGCGTCGGAAGTAACTGGGCTGGCGGAAGCCACGCCAGATCAGGTGGTACACCGTGATCGGCACCAGCAGGTACAGCAGGGTCGAATACAGGCCGCGCAGCAGGCGCTCGATCAGGTCTGTTCGCATCGCCTCAGGATACTGCACGCTCCCGCTGCCGCGGCACTACGGCCACGAGGGGATACCGCCCACTTGCACCACGGCCGTCGCCGGTAGAATCGACCCCATGTCTCCCGCCTCCCCTTCGCCCGAAAGCGACCGCAGCCCCGCAAGCCCGACCTCCCCCGGCAGCGCGCCATTGAGCCCCCGTCACTGGCCCGCCTGGCTCGGACTTGGCGTCCTGGTGCTCGCCGCGCGTTTGCCGTGGCGTCTGCAACGGTTCCTGGGCGCCGGTATCGGCGCGGTGGCGTTGCGCATCGCCGGGGACCGCCGGCGAGCGGCACAGACCAACCTCGCACTGTGCTTCCCGACCATGGACGAGCGCGCACGTGCGAGCTTGCTGCGTGACAATTTTCGCGATCTCGGGATCGGGCTTTTCGAGTTTGCCCGCGCCTGGTGGGGCTCGGTGGAGCCAATGCGACGCAGCGTACGCATTGAAGGAGTGGAGGCAGTCGAAGCGATCCGGAGCAGTGGCCGGGGCGTGCTGCTCGTATCAGGCCACTTCATGACCCTGGAGATGTGCGGGCGGCTGATGTGCGATCACCTGCCGCTGGCGGGGATGTACCGGCGCCATCGCGGGCCGGTGATGGAATGGGCGGTCAAGCGCGGTCGCCTGCGCTACGCCAGCGCCATGTTCGCCAATGCCGAGCTGCGACCGGCGATGCGCCACCTCAAGCAGGGCGGACTGCTGTGGTACGCGCCCGATCAGGACATGAGAGGCAAGGACACGGTGTTTGCGCCGTTCTTCGGGGTGCCGGCGGCGACCATCACCGCCACCCACCAGTTCGCACGATTGACCGGCTGCGCGGTGGTGCCGTTTTTTCATCGTCGTGAAGGTGCGGACTACGTGTTGCGACTCGGCAGCCCGCTGGAGGACTTCCCGACCAGCGATGCAGTCGTCGACAGCGGCCGGATCAACGAGGCCATCGAAGCCATGGTGCGCGAGGCGCCCAGCCAGTACCTGTGGATCCATCGACGCTTCAAGCGCCGTCCTCCCGGCGCCCGTTCCCCCTATCAGCGCGATTAGCGTCGCGGCCTACCTTTCGCTGTCGCGCTGGACGGTGGCAGGCACGGCCAGCAGGCTGCCGGCGTACAACGCCGCCAGCAACAGGGTGAATCCACCCCAGAACGTGGAATAGAACGCCAGGTGGGTGTTGAACGGGAACACCGTAACCGCCAGCGCCAGCATCGCCGGCCGCGCGCGCTCACGCGCATCCGCATCCGCGTACCGCCATGCGCGCCACGCAAGCGCGGCCCCGGCCAGCCACATAAGCAGCCCGAAAACACCGGTCTCACTGAGGATTTCCAGGATGATCTGATGTGCATGCAGGGCTGGTCCATCGCCCCACTCGGCGATCTGACCGCTCTGCGGATCGCAATCGGGGAAGGCTTCGCGGAAGCCGCGCGCACCAACGCCGTTGACAGGGTTCTCCCGGACCATGCACAACGCCGCTCCCCAGATGCGGGTGCGTCCGGAAAGCGCCCGGTCGACCCCTTCCTCGCTGACGGCAAACACATGAGTGGTGCGCTCCAGCCGCTGCCGCACGTCGGGAGACAGCACGCCCAGCACGGCAATCAGGATCGCGCCGAACGCCAGTACGCCTACCAGTTTTTTCCAGCCCAGCAGACGCCAGCCCGACAGCAGCAGTACCAGCAGGTAGGTGAGCCACGAGGCACGAGAGCCAGCCAGCAACACCACGACACCGATCGCTGCCGCGCAGAGCAGCCAGCCGGTGGTGTGCATACGCTTCGCCGCGGCATACAGCGCGAACGGCGACAGACTCGCCAGGATGATGCCCAGTTTCAGATTGCAGGGGCCCAGCACGCCGCCCAGCCGGTCAACCACAGCCACATCCTCACTACTGCACATCGAATGGCCACTGATGATCTGCTTGATGGCATCCAGTCCGAAGAACAGCGGACTGGTGCCGGCAACGGCCTGGATCAGCGCGTCCACCGTCCATATGGCAACGATGACGGCCAACCCGCCAAATGTCGTGCGACGACCGCGCTCGTTGGCGACGGCAGCAGCCACCAGCCACAGGAATGGCAGGTAACGCAGGTCCGTGGCCACTTCACGCAATGCCCTCGCCGGATCCACCGAGTCGATGGTCGACACCAGTTCCGGCAGCCAATAGGCGAAGAACAACGCACTGGTCAGTGCCCATGCGCCACCGCTGAGCAGGCTCGCGCCACCGCGGAACCGCGAGTTGATCAACTTCGCGACAGCGATCAGTGCACCCAGCACCAGCACGCCTTCGGCATACCCGGGCGCAGGCCACAGCGCCACGTGCGCCAGGATCCATACCGGCGCCCATCGCCAACCCTGGACCGCATCCAGGGCCAGCCCTGTGCCGGCGCCGGCTATCGGCGCGCCCACCGGATTCGCTCCGGCGCTTTGGTCAGTCGATGAGTTCGGCATAGACATTCAGGGTCGCTTGTTGCATCGCACGCAGGGTCAACTCAGACAGATCGGGCATCGTACCGGCTGAGGCCGGGGATCGCTCAAGCAGACCGAGAGCGCGTTCGTGCAGCCGGATCATGTCGAAGGGCGGCACCGCGCCGTCCGGCTGCAGGCGTGCCAGCAGTTCGCCGACCCCGCCATGCGCCCAGCCAAGTACGGGGCGTCCGACGGCCAGCGCCTCGATCACCGTGCGACCAAAGGCCTCCGGCTTGCGGGACAGTTGCAGGACCAGATCGCTGGCGGCGTAGGCGCGGGGGATCGCGTCGGTGGGCGGAGTGAATGCGACCGCGTCGGCGATACCGCGCTTGGCGGCAACGCCTTCCAGCTCCGCGATGTAAGCCTCGCGACCGCGCTCGCGGGCGCCGGGCAGCCACAGTCTGGCATCCCGGCCATCGGCGCGCAGACGCGAAAGCAGCTCCAGGCCATCGGCATGGCCCTTCAAGCGGGTCCCACGCCCGGGCAGCAGCAACAACGGCCCCTCGCCCCCCAAGGCTGGATACTGGGTCGCTGCCCAGGCACGCGCCGCACGATCGGGCAGCGGCGCATGCGGAAATGCGGCCGGATCGATGCCCCGCGGAATCACCCGCAGCCGCGCAGGCCCGGTATCGGGGTAGTGCGCCAGCACATAATCGCGAACGCACCCGGATACGCAGATGACCCGATCGCCTCGCGCCATCACTGCGCTGTAGCGCGACGGCGAGTTCAGACCATGCACCGTTGAGACCAGCCGGGGCCGACGCGCGACGGGGATTCCAGCCAGCGCAAAACGCGCGATCCACGCAGGAAGGCGGGAGCGCACGTGGACGATGTCGACACCGCCTTCCTCGATCAGCTGTCGCAGCGGGCGCACCTGCGCAAGTGTCAGCAGCGACTTGCGGCCGATATCGATGGCCACGTGTTCTGCGCCGGCAGCCAGCAGTTGTGGCAACAGTCGCCCTCCGGCGGACACCACGATGGCACGATGACCATCGGCGACCAGCGACTGCGCGATTTCCAGTGTGGAGCGCTCAACCCCACCCGACTCCAGCGCCGGCAACAGCTGGAGCACGGTTATCGGGCGCATCGAGTGCGATTCAGTCCTGGAGGACGTAGTGCGCACCGCAATAGGGGCAGGCGCACTCGCGTTCGGCCTCGATCGGCAGGTAGACGCGCGGATGCGAGTTCCACAAGGCCATCGACGGCATGGGACAGCTCAGCGGCAGGTCGGCACGGGTGACCGTGTAGCAAAGCTCGGCACTGGCCTGAATGGGTTGATCTTGAACTGAGGTCATGGCGGCCACGAAGGACGTTGCGAAGCACCCAGTTTACCAGCCGCGAGGCGCCGCCCGGCGCGGCCCCCCGGACCGGCGGAGGACGTCAATGCAAGCGTTGGAGATCGCCTCAGCCCGGCAGGTCAAACCAGAGCACATGGGCCCCAGCCGCTCCTGCAGCGGAGAATTCCAGGGGGCCGGATTCTGCGCTGAACCCCAAACCATCACCTGCAGACAGTTGGCGGCCACCTACCTTCACCTCGCCCGTCGCCACATGCAGCCAGTAGCGTCGCGTCGCATCGAGCGACCGGCGTTCCGACGCATCCCCATGGAGGCACAGGCGATACAGCCGCGCGTCCTGCCGGATCATCAGGCTGCCTGCGTCACCGTCCGGGGAGGCCAGCAGTTGCCAGCCATCCCCCGACGCAGCCACCCGGAGGCCATAGCCCGGCGCCGCATTGACCCGATCGGGCTGCAGCCATATCTGCAGGAAATGGACCGGCTCGGTCGCGGAGGCATTGAACTCGCTGTGCTCCACGCCGTGGCCGGCACCCATCCACTGCAGGTCGCCGGCGCGGATCAGGCCCTGCGCGCCGCTGCTGTCGCGATGCGAAAGTGCACCGGACAGCACGTAACTGAGGATCTCCATGTTCGCGTGGCGGTGCGGGGCAACGCCAGCGCCAGGAGCCATCCGATCCTCGTTGATCACCCGCAGGGCACCGAACCCCATCCACTGGGCGTCGTAATAGCCGCCGAAGGAGAACGTGTGCCGGCTTTCCAGCCAGTCGACCTTCGCCGGTCCGTGACCGCGGCTGGCAGCAGGCCGTTCAATGACCATTGCTGCCTTCTAGCCGGCCTTGGGCACGGACGCTTCCGTGGTGATGCGGATGTGCACCTCGTCGCTCACCGCCGGGGCATACATGCCAACGCCGAAATCGCTGCGCTTCAGGGTGGTCGTGGCGTCGAAGCCGATGGTCGGCTGCTTGCCCATGTTCTCGCCGACCTTGTTCAGCGTCACGTCGAGCACGACCGGGTGGGTGACGCCCTTGATCGTCAGATCACCGATGACCTTGAGCTTGCCTTCGCCTGCCACTTCGACACGGGTGCTGTTGAACGTGGCATCGGGGAACTGCGCCGCATCGAAGAAGTCGGCGGTGCGCAGGTGGTCATCGAACTTGGCGGTGAAGGTGTTCAGTCCCGAAAGCGGCAGGGTCACCTTGACGCTGGAGGCAGCTGGATTCTGCGCGTCGTACACCAGCACGCCTTTGGCCTGACCAAAGTTGGCGCTCGGGTTGGAGAAACCAAAATGATTCCATTGGGCGATCACGTTGGTATGGGACGGATCCATCTGGTACGTGACCGGAGTGGCGAACGCGCAGGTAGTGGCGGTGGCCAGTGCAGCGGCAAGGAGCAGACGTTTGATCATGATGACAATCCTGTGGGCGTGGGGGACTCGGTGCGATCGGGTGTCGACCGATCGATACCCGAGGGATTGGAACAGGGCGGATGTGATGCTGGTGGGGCGGTTCAGACGATCCGGGCCGCCTCGTGAAAGGGCAGGCGCGGCGAGCGGGCAAACAGCATTCCGGCATCGCCATATCCCAGATTGACCAGGAAGTTGGACTTGATGCTCGTGCCCTTGAAGAACGCCTCGTCGACTTTGGCATTGTCGAAACCCGACATCGGCCCGGTATCCAGCCCCAACGCCCGCGCCGCCAGGATCAGATAGGCCCCCTGGAGAGTGCCGTTGCGGAATGCGGCGACACTGCGCTCTTCGCGCGGTCCTTCGAACCAGCTCTTGGCGTCGGTATGCGGAAACAGATAGGGGAGCTTCTCGTGGAAATCCTCGTCAAAACCGACGATCACGGTCACCGGAGCCGCCATGGTCTTGGCGTGATTGCCCTCGTCGAGAGTCGCACCCAACCGGGCCTTCGCCTCTGGCGATTTCACGAACACGAAGCGCGCCGGCCCCATGTTGGCGCTGGTCGGGCCCCACTTCACCAGGTCGTAAAGTTGGAGAAGGGTATCGTCGCTGATCTCGCCACCCAGCTCGTTGTGGGTGCGTGCGGTGCGGAACAACTGGTCAAGCGCCGCCGGGGCGAGTGCTTCGGTATGGGCCTGAGCCATCTATGATCTCCATGAATGCTGCACTGGATGGGCGCTGCCGAATTGCAGGCGGGCGCGACCAACAAGTGTAGGCGCAGCTGCCGGATTGGACTTCCATGGCTTTGGAACGTATTGCAGGCACCAATGAAACACCAAGATCCGAATCCGACGGTGTGGACACTCAGCGATGGCAACGCGGGCAATGTCCGCCAGGCGCATGCGCTGGCCGACGCGCTGGGCATGCGCTCACGGGACTGGAGTCTGGATACCCGGGCGCCGTGGCGATGGATCGCGCCACGCGGCCCTGCGGCGGAGCGCGCCTTCGGGCGGCGCTTCCGCGTCGCGCTGTTGCAACCGCCAGTGTTGGCCATCGGCTGCGGACGCCAAGCGGCGCTGGCGACCCGCGTGCTGGGAAGGCATGGCAGCGCAACCGTGCAGATCCTCGACCCGCGCGTGACAACCCGCCACTGGGATCTGGTGATCGCACCGGAGCATGATCGCCTGCAAGGCGCGAATGTGATTCGCGTGCTCGGCAGTCTGCATCCCGTCGACGACCACTGGCTGGACGAGGCGCGGCGGCGTTTTACCGCGTTGGCGACACTTCCCCACCCCCGGACCGCCCTGCTGCTGGGAGGTGAGAGCGCGCATGCCCGGCTGGACACCGCGCTGCTGGAGTCACTGACACTGCAACTGCTGGAGCACGCCGATGGCGAAGGCGGCTGCGTGCTTGCGACCACGTCGCGACGCAGTCCACCGGAACTCGGTTCGCTCCTCCGGCGCCATTTCGCCGGCCGCAGTGGAATGCTGTGGAGTGCCCAGAGCGACGGCGCCAACCCCTATCCCGGACTGCTCGCCTGCGCGGACCGCATCGTCTGCACCGCGGACTCCGTCAACATGCTGACCGAAGCGTGTGCCACTACGGTGCCGGTGTTCGTCGCTGGACTGGACCGACTGAAGGGAAGGCCGCGCCGATTCGTGGACCGGCTGCTGGCCCTCGGCCGCATCCAGCGGCTGGACGACACGCTGGCGGACTTTGCCGTCACCCCGCTGCGCGAAACGGCGCGGGTAGCCAGCGAAGTCCGGCAACGGCTTTCGCTGTAGCGTCTGGAAGCTTCAGGATTTCTCAGTAAAATCATGGCCGTAGCGCAGCGCCGTGCCGCTGATCGCAGCACGCGCACGCTCGACCGGTCCATCCGGCTCGATGCGTCGCGGCCGCCGGTCCAGGCTGCAGTCAAGACCGCGCGACAGCAGGATCTCGTGTGCCGCCTGGAGTTGTCCGCGTGCTTCCTCATCCAGGATGCCCGCATCGTGCAGCGCCAGGATCAGACGGGGCGTATCGCGGCAAACGGTCACTGACGGCGTGATTGCCGCATGTTCGAGCACCAGCGATTGCAGCAGGAACTCCAGATCCACCAGCCCGCCGCGTCCCTGCTTCAGGTCGAACATGACGTCGTTGCTGCGATCCAGTTCCGCCCGCATCCGCGCGCGCATGGCGGTTACTTCCTCGCGCAGTTGCACCGGATCCCGCGATCGCCGCAGCGTCGCGTCGCGAATGCGGTCGAAATCGGCAGCTGCCCCGGCGTCACCTGCGATGGGCCGCGCGCGCACCAGCGCCTGATGCTCCCAGTTCCAGGCCCGCTCATGCTGGTAGGACTCGAAACTGGCCAGACTGGATACCAGCATGCCCTTGGCACCATCGGGGCGCAGCCTGACGTCCACCTCGTACAGCCGTCCGGCACGTGTGGGTGCATCCAGCAGGGCGACCAGTTTCTGCGCCAGGCGCGCGCACCAGCGCGCAGGATCCAGCGGCCGCGGGCCATCGGAGCTGGCATCATCGCCCGGCGCGGCGTTGCCATAGAGGAACACCAGGTCGAGGTCGGAATCGAACCCCAGCTCCTCACCACCCAGGCTGCCATAACCCAACACCACGAAGCGATCCGCAGGCAGGCGGCCGTGCGCCGCGATCATCTCCTTCTCGGCCATCGACAGCACCCGCGCTACCACGCTGTCGGCCAGCCACGCCAACTGGCGTGCGCTCTCCACCGCTGGCTGGCGGTGGTCGCGATGCGCCAGGGCAATGCGGAAACTTGCCGCCTGGCGCACCTCGTTGAGCGCGTTGAGGACGGCTTCCACATCCTCCGCGCTGCGGGGGGTGGCCGCGCCGCCCGCCTCGCCGGCGTGATCGCCGTTGATGCGCGCGGTCGAACCCAACGCCCTCGCGTCCCGCCCCACCTCGGCACACGCCTGAGCGAGCGCCTCGCGTCCCGGCAGCTCGCCGGAGACGCTTGCATCGAGCAGTTCGTCCAACAGCAGCGGGTGCATCGCGACGCGCTCCGCCAACAACGCGCTTTGGCTGGTCACCCGCACCAGTCGCGCCAGCGCGGCCGGCTGTTCGTCCAGCAGCGCCAGATACGCGCTGCGACGGAGGATGTTCTGGACCAGCGCAAGCAGTCGGCGCAACGAGAGCAATGACTGACTGGAGCGCGCGGCGCCCTGCAGGAAGTCAGGCAACACGCGGTCCAGCCTCGCCCGGGCGCCGTCCGACAACGCGATGACGCCGGGACTGCGGGAAAAATCACGAAGCAGGCTATCGCCGCCGGCGGCATCCTCGAACCCGGCCTCCGCCAGCACAGCAGCATCGCCGCCGTCCGGCAGCGCGCGCCAGTAGTCGGCGAGGACGCTCGCGGACCGACTGGTCTCCCGTGGCGCCAGCAGCGCGTCGAACTCCTCGCACACCACGCCACGATGCAGATCCAGCTCGCACAGCAGCGCGTCCCAATCGGGGTAACCGAGGCCGATCGCAATACGCCAGCGGGCCACGTCATCGGTAGGCAGGGCATGGGTTTGCTGGTCGCGCAACATCTGCAGACGGTTTTCAAGCCGCCGCAGGAAACGGTACGCGGCGGTGAGCAGTGCACCGGTATGCGCTTCCACTTGCCCCGCTTCCACCAGCGCGACCAGCGCAGGCTGCAGTGCACGCTGGCGCAGTGCGGGCTCACGTCCGCCGCGGATCAGCTGCAACGCCTGGGCGAGGAATTCAATCTCGCGGATGCCCCCCGGGCCGCGTTTGATGTCGTCGGCGAGTTCCTTGCGCGCGACCTCGGCGGCAATCGCCGCCTTCATCGCGCGCAGACCGTCGAGCGCGCCGTAGTCCAGATAGCGCCGATAGACAAAGGGGCGCAGCAGGTCCAGGAAGGCCGCGCCTGCCGCCAGATCACCGGCTACCGGTCGCGCCTTCTGCCAGGCGTATCGCTCCCAGTCGCGCCCTTCGCGCTGGAAATACTGTTCCATCGCCGGGAACGACCACGCCACACGACCGGCGCTGCCATAGGGACGGAGGCGCAGGTCCACGCGGTGGCAAAAGCCGTCTTCAGTGACATCGTCCAGCAAGCGGGCAAGCTTCTGGCCCAGGCGCGAGAAGTACTGTTCAGCGGCCAGGGGGCGCGGACCGTCAGACAGCGACGACGGGTCCGCGGGTGGATCGTAGCCATAGACCAGATCGACGTCGGAGCTGAAATTCAGCTCGCCGCCACCCAGCTTGCCCAGTGCAAGAACGACGAGCCGGATGGGCTGACCGCCGTCACCACGCAGCACGCCATGACGCTCGATGAAAGCAGCCTCCGACGCGTCCAGCGCCAACTGCAGGCACCGCTCGGCCAGAATCGTGGTGCCCGCCAAGGTGGCGTCAATGTCATCCAGACCGAGCACGTCCCGCCAGACCAGCCGGGTGGACTCCGCGGTGCGGTATCGGCGCAACCGGGATGGCCACTCGTCCGCGGCGGACGGATCCAACACCGGTATCTCGACTGCTTTCGCGCCGTCGTCTGCCAACAGGCGAGCGAGCAGGCCGGGCTGCCGCGCAAGCGTGTCCATCGCGAAATCACTGGCAATCGCCACCGCCTCCAGCCGTGCATTCGCGGACGCATCGCCAAGGGCGGTTCCGGGCAGGTCCAGTTTGCGCAGCAGCGTGGCGGGGTCGAACGGGAGATGCTCGCTCATGCGTCGGATAATCGCACGCCTCCGTCGGCGTCCCACTGCCCGTCAGCTTCGCAGGTGTGGAAAAGCCGTGGCTCAGCCAGCGCGCTTGAGCTCCGGATTGACCTAAATAAAAGGCCCGCCCCGGAC
>RCMY010003838.1_pt1 | contig 13171 bp, 7 predicted proteins | sample 2041341 | NCBI WGS metagenome assembly RCMY01 (sample SAMN09708234, study PRJNA481090) | Marine sediment metagenome, whole genome shotgun sequencing project. | reverse complement strand
ACTCGTTTCGCATAGTGGGGAATAATATTGCAATAGCAGTCGATAGGGGACCCTATTCCGAACGGTCGACTGAAAAAGATCAGACCAGCGTTATAACCGGTACGGTAACCGACGTGAACGGAGTACCACTGCCGGGAGTAACCGTGCAGGAAAAGGGTACGGACAACGGGGTACTTACGGATATCGACGGTAATTTTTCCATTGAAATCGAATCGGAGTCTTCTATACTGGTTTTTTCCTATCTTGGGATGAACGCTATTGAGCGTTCCGTAGGTACGAACACCACATTCAATATTACCATGGAGGAAGGGGCGCAGGCGCTAGACGAAGTCGTAGTGACCGCTTTGGGAATCAAACGTAACGAAAAAGCTTTGGCCTATTCCGTATCCGAAGTCGGAGGCGACGAATTTACCGAGGCAAGGGAAAGCAATGTCGCCAATGCCTTAACGGGTAAAATAGCGGGTGTGAACGCGACCGGTGTCGCCACGGGCCCAGGTGGTTCAAGCCGGATCATCATTCGCGGTAACGGATCTCTTTCCGGTGACAACCAACCTTTATATGTCGTAAACGGAATGCCCATTGACAATACTATTCCGGGCGGTGGATCTGACACCGGGGGTCAGGGAATAAACGTTGACCGTGGCGATGGTATTGCGGGCATCAACCCTGATGATATTGAAACCATAAGCGTCCTTAAAGGCGGTGCGGCGGCCGCATTGTACGGTTCGCGTGCGGCAAATGGGGTTATTCTGGTTACCACTAAAAGCGGAAAGGCGCAAAAAGGTATCGGTGTCGAATACACCAGCAACCTGACCTTTGATACCCCTTCGATGTTTCCAGACTACCAGTATGAATATGGTGCCGGTTCCAATGGTAGGAAGCCCGAAACAAAAGACGAGGCCATAGAATGGGGCCGCCTATCGTTCGGAGCGCCTATGGACGGTACGCCCGTCGTTCAATTCGACGGAGTCGAGCGGCCGTACTCGCCGGTCAAGGTGAAGGACAATATCAAGAATTTTTACCAGACCGGGGTCAACTTTGTGAACACCGTGGCCCTTAACGGCGGTAACGAAAACATAAACTTTAGGTTGTCGTTATCGAATATGGATTTTAAAAGTGTCGTTCCCAATTCAACCTTCAACAGAAAAACGGCCAACCTCAGCTTAAATGGAAAGTTGGGCGAAAAGCTTAGCGTAGAAGCGGTAGTACAATACAACCTTGAAGACGCCGTCAACAGGCCCGGTACGGGGTATGCAGATTACAATGCCGGCTGGGCGACCCATTTGGTTTCCAACACCGTGGATGTAACAAATTTGGCGCCCGGTTATAACGAAGACGGCAGTGAGATTTTGTGGAATCCCGTAAACGTAGCCAACAACCCGTATTGGGTCGTGAACAGATATTCGAACAACGATACTAAAAATCGTTTTATCGGGCAGGCGAACATCCGCTATGATATATTGAAGAATCTTTATATTCGGGGCAGCGTCAGCCGTGATTTTTATAATTTTGAGTATGAGGGTATTACACCGTCCTACACAGCCTTTAGGCCGGGCGGAAGTTACGAATCCTTAAAGGCCGATGTGTCGGAGACCAACCTTTTGTTTACGGCCAATTACAATACCACCTTTTTTGATGACCTGAGTTTTTCAGCACTGGTCGGGGGAAACAAGCAAAAAAATATAAACAATTCAACGGCCATCGATGGGTCACAGTTTACCATTCCACAATTTTATTCCTACACAAATTTGGCCACGTTGACCACTACGCCCAATAATAGAAGAACTGCCGTCAACTCTATTTTCGGTTCGGTGGACTTCGGCTATAAGGAATTTGCTTTTCTGACATTGACGGGAAGGCAAGATTGGTTCTCTACGTTGAGTTCTGAAAACAATAGTATTTTCTATCCTTCCATTGGAGGAAGTTTTCTTCTGTCGGAAACGGTAGAGCTACCGGAAGTATTCAATTTTGTAAAATTGCGCGGCTCCTGGGCGCAGGTGGGCGGGGGTGCACCTGACCCCTATCTTATCAACCAGACCTATGGCGTTGTTCAGGGGGGCCATAATGGAAGGGCCCTTCAGGAAATCTCGACGGACCTGGTTACCAATCCCGATCTAAGACCCTTGACATCCACAACGTACGAGGCCGGTTTGGATATGAGAATGTTTAAAAATCGTTTCGGCGTAGACTTGACCCTGTACAACCGAACCACCACCGACGATATTGTACAGACCGATATTTCAACCGGGTCGGGATATACCCGTGCCTTGCTGAACGTCGGGGAAATAAGTAACAAGGGCATTGAACTATTGTTGACCGGTTCACCGATGAAAGACGAGAATTTTCAATGGGATGTCAGTTATAACTTAGCCTATAACAAAAGTGAAATAAAACAATTGGCCGCAGATTTGAACACCATACAGATAGGCTCGGGAATCGGGGGCGGATCGATTCAAAATGTTGTGGGAAGGCCTTATGGTACGGTTTGGGGATATAAAATGGCCGTTAACGAAAATGGAGAGAAAATATTCGATGCGAACAGTGGCTATGAGCTAAGAAGCGAGGTTATGGAGCTCGGCGAGGGCGTTCCACCGCTCACCATGGGCCTGACGAATAATTTCCGATACAAAGATTTTACGTTCAATATACTGTTGGACGGAAAATTCGGAAACTCGATGTTCTCTAACTTGGCGCAATATTCCCATAGATTCGGACTGACGAAGGAAACCCTTCCGGGCAGGGAAAACGGTTTGCCCTTATCAGGAGTCGATACCGATGGCAACCCGTATTCGAGAACGGTACCAGTAGAAGAACTCGACACCTATTATGATAATCAAAAAAGGTATACCGATATTTTCGTATACGATGGCAGTTTTATAAAACTACGGGAAATCGTCATCGGTTATCACCTTCCGGTAGCTAAACTGAACTTTGTCAAATTGCAGTCCGCCTATATTTCGTTAGTGGGGCGCAACCTTGCCATCCTTTATAAAAACACCGACCTCTTTGATCCAGAATCAAGTTATACTACGGGAAACGCCCAGGGCCTTGAAGCCTTTGGCGTACCAAGAACAAGAAGCTATGGCCTGAATTTGAGCATAAAATTTTAATCGTATAATTCGTATCTCATGAAAATCAAACTCTATACCAGTATATATATGGCCTTTGGTTTTATGGCCATTTCCTCCCTGTCATCTTGTGATGATGGTTTCGAGGATTTGAACAAAGACCCTGATGCCTATGACGAGATCGTCCCCGAATTCCTGTTTACCAAAGCACAGTTAGATGCCGTTGATGTCAGTTATTTCGGAACGGCAGCATTAACAATCGGCGGCTCTATGCAGCAATTTGCGACGTATAAGGAAGTACCGGCGGCCGGCGACAAATATTTTAACGAGGGATATTCAAAAAGTTATTTTACGACGATTTATCCCAATGCGGTAAACGAGATTCAGGAAGTAGTGAAGGCGGTATCGGAAAACCCAGATGACGTTAATAAGCTTTCCGTAGCACGTATATGGCGCGCTTATATCTTTCACCACATTACCGACTTGTATGGCGATGTGCCCTACACCGAAGCAGGAAAGGGCATTAGTGATCAGATATACACGCCCAAATATGATGAACAGTCCTTTATTTATAACGATATGCTAAAAGAGTTGGAGGAAGCGGTAAATGCCTTCGATCCTGCTAAACCCACATTCGGATCGGCCGACCTATTGTACGATGGGAGTGTTGATCAATGGAAAAAATTCGCATATTCGTTAATGCTCCGTTTGGGCATGCGGTTGACCGAGGTCGATCCGGCAATGGCGGAAACCTGGGTCAAAAAAGGGATAGCCGGAGGGGTTATTTTGGAGGATATCGATGTTGCGGTCATTGACTATGTCGATGGGTCGCAGGTTTCCAGTAGGAATCCAATCGCAGAAGGTTTAATGAACGGTGATTATATAGATCCCCAAAGTGTGGAAAACGTCGAAGGAGGAAAATTGGCGAAAACCTTTATCGACCATCTTAAAGCTACCGGTGATCCGAGATTAAATGTCATTTCGGTAGTATGGCTAGAATCGGGTAATGGGTATGTCGCGGACACAACCACAACGTTACAAAAAGGGATGCCCAATGGGGTTTTTAACAACAGGCCCGAAGATTTCGCTACCTACTCCGAGCCGCACCCCAACACTATTTTAGCCTACGATTCCCCAATGCTGATAATGACGAACGCTGAAATGAACCTGCTGTTGGCAGAGGCGGTAATCAGGGGGTGGCATACCGGTGCCACGGCAGACCTTTATGCAGCGGCGGTAAGGGCCGGAATGCGTCAATGGGCCTTGTTCGGTGGCTCGGGGTCGATATCCGAAGACCGTACGAACAGCTATCTGGCACAAAATCCATTTAATACGGCGGGATCTGTAGAAGAACAAATGGACCAGATACAGACCCAAAAATGGGTAGCTTTATTTTTGGACGAATATGAAATTTTTTCCAATTGGAGACGTACCGGATATCCAGAACTTGTTCCTGTAAATTACCCCGGAAATCTTACAGGTGGAACAATACCGACCCGTTTCGTACTGCCCGATTCCGAAGGCACCATTAATGCGGTCAACTTCAAGGAGGCCGAGGACAGACAGGGCCAAGGTAATTCGTTTACGAGCAAGGTCTGGTGGAACAAATAATCTCCAACTTTTCCGAATTACTTGCTGAACTTTTGAACCAAATGGCGCTACCACCCATAAAGCTCATTTTGAATTCCTTTTAAACCAAAACTATAGTGAATAAAAATTGGTCCGCTTATATTTTTGTCTTTCTAGTTTGTATAGTTTTTTGTCGCTGTTCCCCAGAACTACCGGCCGGCGATCCGGACAATGGCGGACTGTTTTTACCTGAAGGTTTCGAAGCGGTGGTCGTGGTCGATAGTTTAAAGGGCCGTGCCAGGCATCTTGCCGTAAAAGACAACGGCGACATCTATGTGAAATTGCGGTTTCCCGACTCCCTAGGGGGAAACGCTGCCCTGCGCGATACCGACAACGACGGTAAGGCCGATATAATCGAGACCTTTAACGATTACCTCGACAAAAGCAGCTACGGCACAGCGATGCGCATTCATAATGACTATCTCTATTTTAGTTCCGTAACCCGCATATTCCGTCAGAAATTGACCGATAAACTGGTGCCGGACACTGAGATGGAGCTGATCGTAAGAGACACTCAGCCCCCGCGGCAACACGATACGAAACCGATAGCCTTCGATAAAAAAGGAAATCTATACACCCCCTTCGGGGCACCCTCCGATGCCTGTCAAGTAGATGACCGAGTCTTTATGTCCCCCGGCATGGATCCCTGTCCCATCCTCGAACACAGAGGGGGCATATGGAAGTTCGATGCCAATAAAAAAAATCAATTCCAAAAAGATGGAGAAAAATTCGCGACCGGTCTGAGAAGTATCGTAGCCTTGGAATGGAACGACCAAGACGATAACCTGTTTACCGTTGTTCATGGTAGGGATCACATGCATAATACTTGGCCAGAACAGTTTACGGTATGGGAAGGTGCCATGCTGCCTTCCGAAGTCTTTCTAAGGCTCGAGGATGGTTCCGACGCGGGCTGGCCGTACTATTATTACGATCAGATAAAGGAAGATTATTTTCTCAGTCCGGAATACGGCGGTGACGGAAAGAAGCAGGGCGAAAACTTCGATTCATTGGTAAAACCCTTGATCGGGTTTCCAGGGCATTTTGCTCCCAACGATCTTATGTTCTATACGGGAGACCAATTCCCGGAACGTTATAAAAATGGTGCTTTTATGGCTTTTCACGGCTCTACGAGCAGAGCCCCCTATCCGCAAGCGGGCTATTTTGTCGCCTTTGTTCCCATGGAAAACGGAATGCCTTCCGGGCCTTGGGAAGTATTTGCCGATGGTTTTGCCGGGGTCGACACCATACTCAATACCAGTGACGCCCAATATCGCCCAATGGGTCTTGCAATGGGCCCGGATGGCTCGGTATACATATCCGATTCGGTAAAAGGAAAGATATGGCGCGTCATGTACAAAGGTGATAAGCAAAGTTTCGGCGAACCGCAATTGGCGAAAATGGATCAACGAAAAAAACAGGCCCCGAATATAAAAACACCCGATGAGGTAAAAGACATCGTGGCAACAGAGGAGGATGGATTTTTTCCAAAAGAGGGTAATATGGCTGAAGGTGCGAGACTATATAATTCTCATTGTGCACTCTGTCATCAAAAGAACGGGCGGGGCAACGACCGCTTTCCACCTTTGAATTATTCTGATTGGGTCATAGGCGATAAGAATAGGTTGATCGATGTCATACTGAAAGGACTTGAAGGTGAAATCATGGTAAATGGAAGATCGTATAACAATGTGATGCCCAAACAAGACCACCTTAAGAACGAAGAGATTGCACTCATCTTAACATACATCAGGCAAAATTTTGGCAATCGTTCGAGTGGTATCGACGCTGAAGAAGTGGCCAAAGTCAGGAAAGCGAACGGTGAAACCAGATGATTTCAAATCCTATTTGGACCGTTACGATACGAAATAGTGGCGGTATTGGCTCGACAGCGCAAACTGAATCACTTCGCACATAGGAATTTGTAAGAAAAAAAGAATTTGAGCACTTAAAATAACAAAACCATGAAAAGTTACTCCCTATTAATTGTTCTGATCGTATCATTCTTCGGATTCGATGTTGCTGCCCAACACTACACCATCCTTATCAAAGGAGGCCATGTCATAGACGCCAAAAACGACATCGACGCCGTTATGGATGTTGCCATCAAGGACGGCAAGATTGCCAAAGTGGCAAAGAATATCGATGCAAAACAGGCAGTTCAGGCAGTCGATGCCAAGGGGTTTTACGTAACTCCCGGCCTTATCGATATCCATGCGCACGTTTTTGCCGGAACGGTTCCCGACCACTACCTCGCCGACAGCTTTAGCGCCCTGCCCCCTGACGGGTTTACGTTTCGCATCGGGGTAACCACGGTAGTCGACTGTGGTGGTCCCGGTTGGAAATCCTTCCCCACCTTCAAGGAAAACATCATCGATAGGTCGAAGACTAGGGTACTTTCCTTCCTGAACATTGTGGGCGAGGGGATGAGGGGCGGTGCCTACGAGCAGGACATCAACGATATGGATGCTAAATTGAGTGCCAATGTGGCCAAAAGTTTCAAGAATGATATCGTGGGATTCAAGGTGGCTCATTATGAAGAGGCCAGCTGGATTCCGGTTGACCGTGCGGTAGAAGCGGGGGAATTAGCAGGGGGGATTCCAGTAATCGTTGATTTTGGGGGAGATGACAGCCATCCTCCCTTATCCATAGAAGAACTTTTTTTTGACCACCTCCGGCCCGGCGATATCTATACGCATACCTATACCGAGCTCGACAGAAGGGACCCGATTGTCGATACAAAGAGCCGACAATTAAGGCCTTTTGTAATCAAGGCTAGGGAAAGAGGAATTATTTTCGACGTTGGATACGGCGGCGCCAGTTTTGATTACGGGCAGGCGATTCCTGCCACCAAAGCGGGGCTTTACCCTACTACTATTAGTACCGATCTCCATACCGGCAGCATGAACAATGCGATGAAGGATATGCTAAATGTGATGTCCACTTTTTTGACCTTGGGTATGCCCCTTCCCGAAGTGGTCAATGCAAGTACCTGGGCACCCGCACAAGCTATAAAGCGGGAAGAATTGGGCAATCTCTCGGAAGGTGCCCCAGCGGATGTGGCCGTTTTTAATTTGCGCCAGGGCGACTTTGGCTTTTGGGACAGAAAGGGCAAAAAGCTGATAGGGAAACAAAAGTTCGAATGTGAAATGACCATAAGGGACGGAAAAATCGTGTACGATCTTAACGGAATTGCCGATCCAATAGTTGTCCGCTAAATGAATGTTTTTTAAGAAGTAATTTAATTTTAGAATCATGGGAAAAGTTTATGTATTGCTCATTTTGACCCTTTCTTTATTCGCTAATTCCGTACGCGCTCAAGAATATGACATCGTTATTAAGGGAGGCCATGTCATAGACGCTAAGAACAATATCGATGCTGTAATGGACGTGGCCATCAAGGACGGCAAGATTACCGAGGTGGCAAAGAACATCGATGCAAAAAAGGCTGTGCAGATGGTCGATGCCAAGGGGTTATATGTCACTCCCGGCCTTATCGATATCCACGGGCATGTTTTTGCCGGTACCGAGCCCCGACATGCTTACAGCAACGGCTTTAATGCCCTTCCTCCCGACGGTTTTACTTTTCGGGTAGGCGTGACTACGATCGTGGACTGTGGCGGTCCCGGTTGGAAAACGTTTCCCACTTTCAAGGAAAACATCATCGACAGGTCCAAGACCCGGGTGCTTGCCTTTTTGAATATTGTAGGTGAAGGGATGCGGGGCGGCACCTATGAGCAGGACACCCATGATATGGACTCAAAATTGAGCGCTAATGTAGCCAAGCAGTATGCCCAGGATATTGTCGGTTTCAAGGTAGCACATTATAACGGTCCAGAATGGACACCGGTAGACCGCGCGGTGGAGGCCGGCAATAGGGCCGATCTTCCCGTCGTCATCGATTTTGGCGGAAGCAATCCCCCCTTGTCCATCGAAGAACTTTTCATGGAACACCTTCGCCCCGGGGATATATATACACATGCTTTTGGCCAATTGGACAGTAGGGAGGCAATTTTGGACCTGAAGACCCAAAAGGTAAAGCCCTTTGTCTATGAAGCACAGAAAAGAGGTATTATTTTCGATGTGGGCTACGGGGGTATCAGCTTTGCTTATTCCCAGGCCATTCCCGCAGTGAAAGAGGGTTTTTATCCCAACACCATCAGCACCGACCTACATACGGGTAGCATGAACAACGCCATGAAGGACATGTTGAGCGTTATGTCCAAATTTATGTTGATGGGCATGGACCTCAAAGAAGTTATTGCGGCGAGCACCTGGCGTCCGGCAAAAGCCATCAAACGGGAAAATCTAGGGAATCTTTCGGTAGGTGCGTCTGCCGATGTAACCTTGCTGGAGATAAGAGAGGGCCGTTTTGGTTTCTTTGATTACACCGGTCATAAAATGGAAGGAGATAAAAAATTAGAGTGCGAACTCACCATTCGTGACGGAAAGATCGTGTACGACCTTAACGGAATTGCAGACCCCGTAGTAGTACGATAGCGCTTTATTAATTCTACTGCACAAGAAAAACCCGAAAATGAATCGGTCATCATGGCTAAAAGGCAGGAGTTACTTACATTTATAGCTCGTGAAACGATATTCGGTATTTTAACTCAAGAACTATTTAATCAAAACATCAATAAAAATGGAAAATAAGACAACTAGAAGAGCATCTTTTAAACAAATGGGAATGGGACTGGCAGCAATTTTCGGCGTAGGCACCATCAATGCCATGGGTAAGAGAACTGTCAAGGCACAAAAAGAGGTCGTCGGGGATATTGTTATGGATCAAGACATCCCGTTATTCTCGGGAGGTGTCAAACACGGCAATACACTTTATATCGCTGGAAAAGGCGCACATGTTGAGCCTTTTGAGATTAAGGCGCATACCGAGATCGTACTTCAGGAATTACAAAAAGAACTGGAAAAACATGGCAGCTCAATGGAAAAAGTGTTGAAAGTAAATGTATATCTGGCCGATCTGGCGGATTATAAGGGCATGAACGAGGTATTCAGGGGACGTTTTGGAAAGAACCCTCCTGTTAGGACTACCGTTGCCACCTATGGGGGCGTACCGGGCAACTCTTTAGTTGAAATGGACTGTATAGCCGCTTTAGACTAAGAATATACCATAATCTTTAATCCGTTCAATTCTTTATAATGAAGTATCAGTTCACTTTTATAGTATTATTATTCACATTTTATTTTTTTCTGCCCTATAAGCTCCATTCACAAACAATGCCGAAGGAAGAGCTGATTTTCCTAACCTCGGATTGGAAGGGGGAACGCTTCGATGACGGTAGGCCCAAACTGCCCGACGACCTGTTGGAAAGGGCCAAAAAGATTGGTATCGACGACGCGTGGACCGTTTTGAAAAACCAGGGCTATACCAATCAGTTTGAGGGCAATTGGAAAATGGTGCACGACGATGTACCCGTCGTCGGACGCGCCCTGACGGCACTTTTCATGCCCAGCCGCCCCGATGTTGAGAAAAACATAACAGAAAGGGGTATTAATTCCCAAGGGAGAAAAGGCAACACAAACTCCTGGCCCATAGAAGTGCTCACGACGGGCGATGTGTATGTCGCCGACAGTTTTGGAAAAATCGATGCGGGCACGCTAATGGGCGCCACCCTGGCGACATCTATTTTTAGCAAATCCGGTAATGGCGTGGTTTTTAATGGCAGTGCGAGAGACCTTGAGGCCATCAGTGAGATCGAAGGTTTCAATGCTTTCGTCCGTGATTTCCATCCATCCTTTCTCGAAGAGGAAGTGCTTATGGGCCTCAATACGCCAATCCGCATCGGAGAGGTAATGGTGTTGCCAGGTGATCTCGTTCTTGCCAAAAGAGCTGGTGTCCTGTTTATTCCCGCTCACTTAGCTGAACAGGTGGTCGGTACGGCGGAATTCGTCGCACTAAAGGATGTTTTCGGTTTCGAAATGGTCAAATCAAAAAAATACACCACGGGCGAGATAGACAGCCAGTGGACGGATAAGATCAAGGATGATTTTGTAAAATGGCTCGAAAAGAACCCCGAACTCGGTAAGATGACCAAGGAGCAAGTAGATAAAGTACTAAGCGATCGAACGTGGTAATAACCCGCAAAACAATGAGCCATTCCAACCTCAACCAATAAATACACACCATGAAGAAAATCAGCCTATATTCCGTAAGCTTGGGCATCGCCTTAGTGTTATTACTTGTTGTGCTTGTCATGGTCTTTACTGGGAACATTGGGAGTGCCGGTCCCTATTTTCTGTTGTTCTTTTCAACCTTGGCCTTAGGCTTCAGCGGTTATAAGTCCCTGAACGGCCTGGTATTTACCACCATGATCTTTGCGGGGGTGTCGGCAGCTTTGTACTATCCGAACCTTTTTACCTATATCGGGGATTTTAAACTTACCATATTGATCATTCCGCTGATCCAGATCATCATGTTCGGCATGGGCACCCAAATGGGCCTGAAGGATTTCGCCGCGGTCTTCAAGACGCCCAAGGGGGTGTTGATAGGTGTTTCCGCACAGTTATTGATCATGCCCTTTGTCGGCTTTGCGCTGGCCAAGATCAGTAATTTTCCGCCCGAGATAGCGGCTGGCATCGTACTGATAGGGTGTTCGCCCAGCGGGGTCGCCTCGAACGTGATGGCCTATCTGGCCAATGCAAATCTGGCGCTCTCGATTACCATTACTTCTATTGCCACCCTTTTGGCCCCCTTCCTCACCCCGCTATTGATGAAGTTGTTGGCCGGGGAATTCGTTGAAATCGATGTGCTGGATATGATGTGGAGCATTACCAAGATGATCATTATCCCCATCGGCGCGGGACTTTTGTTCAACCGGCTTTTTAAGACTAAATGGCTCGACAAGGCCATGCCCGTGGTTTCTATGTTGGCCATCGGCATCATAATTATGATTATAACTGCGGCAGGAAGGGACAGCCTTCTGGAAATCGGAGGGATTTTAATGCTATTGGTACTGATTCACAACGTATTCGGCTATACTTTGGGATATTGGTTCGCCCGTCTTTTTAAAATGTCCGAACAAGATGCCCGCACCATCGCCATAGAGGTAGGTATGCAAAATGGCGGACTTGCCTCAGGCATTGCGAATTCCTTAGGCAAGATTGCCACCATGGGCCTTGCGCCGGCGGTTTTTGGGCCGTTAATGAATATTACCGGGTCGATTTTAGCTTCCTATTGGCACAAAAGGCCTGTCCTCTCTACGGCAAAGCCTAATTCGCCGCTTAATTTGGAGTAGTAATCAATTCAGATTATCTGTTCTGAAAATAAAAATCAACCTCTCAAGACAAGAAAAAATATAAATTGTCACAAATACATCCTACCTCTTTAAAATAAGATTGTTTTTTGTTTGCTGATAAGGAGCTTGACAGGAGCCTGCTCATGTACGGATGACAATTAAAAACAAAAAGTAGTGGAAAGTTTCAATATACCTTTTATAATTTCTGACGACCATGCTTATCAAGTCATAATCGACTATGTCGGATTCCTGAATAATCAATCTTTGATAAGTTAATATTAAATACTACTTTAGATTCACCTTAACATCTAAAATAGGGAAACAATCTATCCCGGCTATATTTTTAACAAAAATGAATTAAACAGCGATTATCAAAATCACCTAAATAACTAATCATTTCAAAATTATGAAGAAACACTACAAGAATGGAGCACCACCCTGGCAGCTCCCTGAGATTGATCTGCAAATGAAATTGACCGTCTTTTTACTGACTTTTTCATTATTTCAGGTACAGGCCTATTCCTTGGCAGAAAAGTCAGAACTAGGCATGAATCTCGAAAACGCTACGATCGAGAACGAGACAACCTATGTACTATCATCCATTCATCTAGACAAGAACACAACTTTACAGCAGCAAGTTTCGGGAACCATTTCCGATGCTGACGGTGTACCCTTGGCGGGAGCTAACATTTTAGAAAAAGGCACGACTAATGGTACACAGACCGATTTTGACGGCAATTTCACCCTCGAAGTAGCCGATGACGCGGTATTGGTAATTTCCTATATTGGCTTTGCCACTAAGGAAGTGAACGTTGACGGCCAATCGGACATTTCGATAAGTTTGGACGAAGATGCTGCCGGTCTGGACGAAGTTATCGTTGTGGGATATGGAACACAGAGCCGGGCAAAGGTTACCGGGGCAATTAGTACAGTTCCAACGGATCAAATTGCGCAACGACCAGTAACAAATACCGCAAATGCCTTGCAGGGCGAAGTTCCTGGTTTAACAGTCTTTAATTCGGGAGGAGCACCGGGAGCCGAAGACGTTAAAATACGGATTCGGGGGGTTGGTACTCTTAACAATTCCGATCCTCTAGTTTTGGTAGATGGTATCGAGCAGTCCCTTGGCACCGTTGAACCTCAGAATATAGAATCAATTTCAGTTTTGAAAGATGCCGCTTCCGCCGCTATTTACGGATCTAGAGCTGCAAACGGAGTTAT
>RCMY010005667.1_pt1 | contig 13173 bp, 10 predicted proteins | sample 2041341 | NCBI WGS metagenome assembly RCMY01 (sample SAMN09708234, study PRJNA481090) | Marine sediment metagenome, whole genome shotgun sequencing project. | reverse complement strand
TGTCGGAACTCATCAGCATCGTCCATCAGCTTCCGCCAACTTTTAAAACGTTCGCTTTTATCCAAACAAGCGAACGTTTTAAAAATAGAGGATTTAGAGGCTGGCGATGTGGCAGGGAATCATCTGTTTTTAAAATGACCAATACCACGTTCCTCTGGCTTTTTTTTATAAAATTTCAGTTGTGAGTGTACTTAAGACACATCTTGCTACTTAAAAGTGTAATTCGTAAAATGAGGGTTGGCAAAGTCGGCAATTTTACATAATAGCCAGTTATAGGACTATTTTTTTCTTTCTAAAATATTAACGCTAAAAAATTGTGCGAAGCGAACCTATAACTACTATTATGTTACTTTGATTTGGGTGGTTTTTATGGCGGGTTTTTTGTCTTTTAGCGTTGGCACAGCTCTTTACTTTTTGTTGGTAACCAACATTAAATATTATAATCTACCGACTAAAAGTAATGTGCTGTATTTGCGTTGGCTACAAAAAATATGACCTAAAAACCAAAACCACAGAAGCGGGGCGAGCGGAACAAAACAAAAAACAGAGGCTTTTTGCTTTTCGCAAAAAACTGGGTTTTGTTTTGTGGGGATTTACTTCTTCGGATTTTTCTTGTAACCTATTTGGTTTCTCGGTTCTTCCTCTGGCTTTGATAATAGATTTTGAAGAACTGTGTAAATCTCGCTAAACTGTTCGTTTGTCTGGGATTCAATTTGTTTGATTTTAGCCATTATTTCCTCATAATTATTTGCCAGTTTTCGTAATTGAACAAATGTTTTTATGATTTGAATATTCATTTGTACAGCCTTTTCACTATTTAAAACACTTGATAACATTAAGATTCCGTGTTCGGTAAATACAAAAGGTGCAATCCTGACTCCCATAACATCACGATTGGAAGAAGCGTATTCCGTTCTCCATTCTTCCAATTCTTCTTTGGTAAGTTCAAACATAAATTCTTCGGGAAAGCGACTTATATTTCGTCTAACTTGTTCTTTTAATCTTCTTGTTTCAACGTTATAAAGTTCTGCTAAATCTCTGTCCAACATTACTTTTTGTCCTCGTATAACGTATATTTTATTGATAATTACTTCGTTCGGAACGGTTACTTTTTTGCTCATTTCTTGATTGCTATTTCGGTGTAAATTTAACGTTTTTAAAATTGGGTGTCGCAATTTGCGACACCCAATTTATGACACTTATTTTTAAGGTTAACTTATCGGATGAAAGTTGTTTACCATTTCGTGCAGGTTCTCTAAATCGTCCTGCAAATATCTTTCGGTTGAACTGATGTAACGATGTCCAGCTAAATATTGAACCTTTCGCAAGTTGTATTGTCCTAACCAGTTTGTAATTACCGAAGCTCTTATTTGATGGATGTTCTTTACTTTGTGATTGGTTTTTTTCGACTTTGCAATGATGCGTAAAATGGTGTTTCCCAATCGTGCATTGTTCGGTATAAACAATCGTTCGCTTTCTATATTTCTACGCCGTTTTATTTCTTCTCGGACTTCTTTAACGTATTCCAATAATTCTATGACCTGCCACGGTTTTAGCTCCAATGTCCTCGCATTGCTCCGTCTGCCACTTTTTATATAAATCTTTCCTTTGTAAAGCTCTAAATTTTCAACTTCCAGATGTATAAGTTCCCTTGTGTTCAAGCCTTGATAGACCATTAAACCAAGGATTGCTTTATTGCGTTTTGAGGTGTATTTGTGGTATTTTTCCTGATAGTTGTCCGTTGCATAACTATAATATAAATCCTCCAGTTCGTCAGCATCCAACAAATTGTGATTGGTAATCCTTTTTGCTCCCTTAACGACAGTATTTTCAATCGGGTTATCAGCTCTACAAGCTTCATCTATTAAATAGTTAAAATAGATTTTTATACTTCCCAACCTGTGGTTGATGGTCTTTTTACTGTTGCCTTTCCGTGTTAGGTATTTGATGAACTTTAAGCAGGTTTTATAATCGATTTCCGTTGGCGAAGTATGATTGCGTTTGCACCATTTTTCAAAGAGCTCTACCTGTCTTTCATAACCGTAAGTACTCTTTTCGCTGTAACCTTGCTCTTGCAGGTATCTTTTATATGGTTTCATTTTCGATTGTTTTAAGTAGGTGTGTATAGATTTGGGTAGATTCCAAAGAACTATGGCCAAGAAAAGTTTTGATGCTTTCTAACGGCACTTCTCTTTGTAATAAATGTGTGGCTATCGAGTGCCTTAAAATATGTAGTGTAATGTGTTTTTCAATGATGTCTTTATTGTTGGCAGTTTCTACGATTATCTTTAATCTGTTGGCAAAGGTCATTCCCTGCATCCGTCCACCTTGTTGGTTTATAAACAATGCTTCGCTGTCTTTGGCGTTATAAAACTCTGGTCGGGCTTCATAAATATAATCTTCCAATATTTCTGCATTTTTTCGGTTGATGGGTACAAACCGTTCTTTATAGTTTTTTCCCTTCCTTACAAACACGCGTTCCTTATCAAAAAGTATATCGCTAATGTCTAAATGTACTGCTTCGTTTCTTCGTAGCCCACAACTGTAAAGCACGGTCAATAGGGCTTTATCCCTTAATCTAAACCTACTTTCACTATGGCTAAATTCTGTTGCTTTAAAGAGTTCTTTTATTTCTTCTTGGGTCAATACATTTAGCTTCTCCTCGGTAGGTTGTTTCTCTGATTTCAGATGAACGTTAAAGCCTCTGTAATTATGGTTCTGTAAATATTCCCTGAACTTTTTTAAGGCTTGTTGGTGCTTGTTCAGATAGCTTTTGCTCAATGCTCCGCTTCTCCGTTCGTTGGCTCTTTGCCGTAACTCTTTATAGTAGTCTTTTATGGTTTGCGTAGTGATATGGGTCAAGGTCTTAATGTTTTGTTGCTCCACATAATAAAAGAACTCTTGCAAGTGATTTGGCAAGTTATAGACCGTACTTTCTGCATAGCCCAAGATGTCCAACCATTCTTTGTAATTCGCAACGAACATTTTAAATACCTCGTTATTTAGTTTCAGTTTTTTCATGTTTTAGGTGTCGAGCTTCTCGACTTTTTTCATTGCGGTCGCATTTTTGGAATTTTGTGGAACACGCTATTTAACTTACTGTCTTTGTTTCGGTTAGCTGTTCCACTTTGGTAGTGGAACGCTTTGGAACGTTGGAACGGTCGGTGTCCGACCCACAAGTATTTATTTTAGCGATACATTCCGCTAATGATTTTGATATAGCTTCTTCCAGTTCTTTGTATTCGTTGGGATTGGTTATTTCGTAACGGTTCAGGTTTTCGCCTTTCTTTTTTGCTTTTTTGATGTAGTAATTATCCATTAATTGCTGATGGTAACGCCATTGTGTTGTTTTCTTTACCTTTAATTTTCTTCTGATTTCCAATGCTGTAAACGTGGTTTCATTTTCTGTGATTAGATATTTTTTTAGTGCTTCAAGGTAGTTTCTCGTTGCTCCGTTTACGGTGTCGGATTTTCGCAACAGCACTTCTATAATCAGTTCGTTGGCTTCCTTTATATCTTCGATGGTAGTTTCTATATATTCTTCGCCTGTTTCCTTGTCGTACTGTTTTTCCCTTTGGTATTGTTTGTAAAATGTAATCGCTTCGATGAACTTTAAATAATGGCTATTGGTTCTTCTCGGTTTAAAAACTGATTTTGGTAATTGTAGGTACTCCGCAAAAGGATTTATGACCTTGATAGGCTTTAAAATCCGTTGTACATTTTGTAATAAAACACGCGATGCGTGTTCCTGTTCTTCGTTTACTTTTCCCGCACTTATCAAGCGTTGGTAATCCATTATTTTTTGGTCTTGTTCTGCACTTTCATCAATGTATAAAAGGAAGCTACGGTTTGCATTGTCCTCATAAATGTTTTCCTGTGTGGTCGCTCCCGCAATACAAACAGGACCTTCCACAATGAGTTCTATGGTTTTGGTATTTCCGTTTTTGTCCTTGTGTACCACACGCTTTTTAATCGTCTTTTTACTGGCAAGTTCCCGTATAACGTAAAGCACGGAAACTGCTCCGTCCAGATCTTCGATGACAATAATTTTATGGCTTAGTTCGGTTCGTGCAAAATAGTAGAGTGCATTGGCGGATAAGTTGGTAACTTCTATAACTTCTTCTTCCGGCATCAATGCGGATATGGAACTTTGCAAGTGCGTTTTACCAACGCCCGAACTTCCCAAGCTGATACAATGCAATGGATTATTTGTTTTGCGTGATGTAAAGATTAAATACATTGTTTGCCTGTTGTGTTCTTCTCCGATTACACCAGACTTTCCAATAAGTTCATTGGTTCGATTTAGTAAATTGCCTTTTTTCAAAAATGCCTCTGCGGTTCGCAGTTCTTTTCCCGAGAGCTCTTTTTTATATGGCATCATTGATGCCTCGTATTGTTCTATCAATAAAAAACGGTAGTTTTCTAACTCTCTGGTAAGTGCCTGTAAGGTTCGTCTTGCTACACTTGTTCCGATTTCCAAGCGTTCTGCAATTTTTCGGGTAAACTTTTCTACTTGATTATCGTTGTACAAGTCGATGTTGTGCCTTAAAATATTATAATGTTCGGGTTTTTGTACGCTTATGGTTACCCGCAGACTTTCCAGTTTACTGGTCTTCAGTCCGCCCATAATATGGATTTCAAGGTGCTTGGTGGCATATTCGTAGTTGTTGGGGTTGGAAGTGTCTAGTAAATTCATAATTTTTTACCTTTAAACATATATTAATTATCTTTACAAATATATATTTAAAAGTATATTAAATCCAAATAAAAATACACTATGTTGTATAAAACTTACTTTTTGATTAGCTTTGACATATATTAACACCTGATATGAGCGATATAAACACTATAATAGCAGAGAACATAAAACGGTTAAGAAAACTCAAAGGTCTTTCTCAAAAACAAGTTTCTTTAGAGGTAAGCATTCCGCAAGGTCAATATTCGCTTGTGGAAAATGGCAAAGTGATGCCGACCATCCCTACCCTTGAGAAGATTGCAGAAGTATTTGAGGTCTCTATTGCCGAGTTTTTCAAGACCAACAGCGAAGAAGATACTGTAAACCTACCTTTATTAGAGAAGATAAAAATTTTAGATACTTTGGAAGCTGACGAGAAAGAAGCCCTCTTAAAACTTATAGATATGGCTGTATCAAAGAAAAAACTAAAAGATAATTTGAGCAATCTTATTGCTTCTTGAAAAGTTATGAAAGAACCTAGTTTAACACTTCCGCCAGACGATAACTGTCCTGTAAAGTTTGAAGAAAACGTAAGGATGTTATCTGCCCATCACGATAATATCATTGAACCTGGACACGGTTTCTTTTTTGATTTTTCCAGTATGCCCGAATATGAAAAATATGTACTTGACTACCTTGTTACATTCTATGGTTGGACGCTAGAAAAACCTTACTTTATCAGAAAACCAAAAGCATAAAAAAACCGCCTTGTGGGCGGTTTGGTTTTAAAAAGCATTTTGGCATTTTAATAAATTTTCTCTTGCATTCTTTATTCCCTTGCCCTCTCCTAAAGTTTTAATATAATTATCCTTTCCAAACTTATTTATATATATATTTTCGAGTAACATTAATCTTTTCTGTTGTAAATCTCCCTTGTAAACATCAAAAGTAAATGTTTTATAAAGCACTTTATCTTTCGTAACTAAACGTATTGTATCATTCTTTATTAAGGGAAACTGGTTATCTTCTTTATTTTCATAACGCAATCCATCTAAATCACTTTGGTAAGATATAGTTTTATGTCCAAATTGATTTACATTATTCTGAACGTCAAGGTTGTCTGTAAGTAAAACTGTTTTAATAAATAAGTCATCTGTATTTTCGATTACTCTCCAATTTCCTTTTTGAGCCATCTTATTACAACCATATTCATCTTTAAGTGTAAAAGTAGAATCTTGTTTCAAAATAAGTTCAAGCTCCCATTCTTTATCTGTACTTACCATTACAAACCTCTTACCTACAAAAGAAGAAGAACACGAATTTAACAGAACAACTAAAAATATTATAATTAAATTTCTCATATTTAATATATTGTTATATGTCCAATACTTCCTTCTGTCATCGACCTTATTAATGGAACATTAATTTGTGAATGATTAGTTATAGAAAATGGGCTATTGAGTTGATTGGACGTGCCTGTAAAACCGCCAATAGTATTCATTCTAGCTTGTGTTGAACCTGCAGTTGGTGTTTGAAATCCTGTTAACGCTCCTACATAAGAATACTGTGATTGATATCCAGCAACTTCTAAGCCAAAGGATGTTTGTCCGTTACCAACAGCTGTATTTACTCCTGTTCCAGCTGCATCAACAGAGTATATAATATCTCCATTGACTATTTGTGAACCGTGCGTGGCTACTTCGTGTATCTGATTGCCGACATCTCCACTTATATAATTGAGTGTAATAGTACTACTATTAACATCGGCTACACTTGGGGTTAAATTTGCAATATTACCATTTATAGCATTTAACTTAAAAGTAAAATCTACAGAACTCTCTAGAGATCCGATATTTGTAAGTGAAGTATTTAAATTACCAATTCTATAATTTAATTCATTAACCTGTGCTTGTTGGTTTGCATTATACCTTACTTTACCTCTCCTATTAGTTGCTGCGGTAGTGATTGCATCTCTTTGTGTTGTCAAAGAAGTAACTTGAGTATTAATATTCGTTTTTAGAGCATCTACTTGTACTTGACTTGCTGGATGAATACTATCGCCTTTTATTTCATTAAAAAATATTGGATTATTTCCTGAAAAATGATAAGGTGTCATGGACTGATACTTTTCTGCAAACCTATCTATCTTGTTGAACCTTCCGATTGCGGGGTCGTAGTCTCGCCATTGGAAAGCATAGGTGTTTTTCCCAAGCTCTTTTTCTTCCTCTTGCCCTTGGAATGTTTTGAAGTTGTTCTCTACGCCGTTAACGGTATTGTTATACCCTTTGTGCTGTAACCCGAAAGGGTAATAATTTCGCTCATGCAAAATCTCTGTACTTGCATTTATTGAACCATTTCCATCAAGGTCTGAATATGATAACCTCACGTTTTCGATTTGGTCTCGATATTGGTACACATATCGGTAAGAGCTTCCATCTGGTTCTATGTACCCCTCAGGTTGGTCAATCTGTTTCAGATTGTTGTTCTCATAAATATAATTACCCACGTATTCCGTAGTTGCTGTTATGATGCCGATTTCTGTCACTTGTTTCTTTAATTTTACGCCTGTTGCATCGTAAAAATACTCAATTTTATTATTACCTCCAAAATTAATTAATGTGGGTAAGTTTAAATGATTATAGGTAATTCCATTAGTACCAATATCTTTATTTAGATTTTGAGTCATGTTTCCATTAGAATCATAAACAAATTCTTTTGATGCCGTTGAACCATTTTTAAAACCATACGTGGTACTTCCTCCTGATAATTCTTGAACACTTTGTAGTTTGTTCGTATTTGGATAATAATTATAATCTAACTTATCCATGTCTCCTATGGCATTAGAACTATTGATTACGCCTCGTCTGTTAAGACGGTTTATGTTTCCATTTTTATCATAAGTGATTCCCGATACATTATAACTATTGGTATCTTCATTAAAACTGCTACCGGCACTATTCGCACGTCTAAACTGTCCTGCTGTTATGCGGTTAAGGGCATCGTATTGATAGGCATAACCGCGTTTGCGATTGCCATTTGTTTCCGTGTTCGCTGTTCGCCAAATAGTCTCACTTATATTTCCATTATACAAAGATGGAACATTAGAAACTCCCATTTCTATGGTATTATAATTTATTTTAAAGGCAAATAACTTATTCCCTAAACTGACAGGGTCGTTAATCTGTTTTAACCATCCTCTAACATTATAGGTATAATCTACGGTTTGTAAACCTTGCGAATTTTCTATTTGACCGGCTACGGCTCCGCCTGTTTTCTTATTTTTTAATTGACCTAGATCGTCATATTCATTTAAAACTATTAGTTCTTCTGCGAATGAGTTTATCTTTTGTTTTTGAGCTAATAATCTACCCATATGGTCATAGTCTAAATTATCTTCTGTTTTAATAGTGTCTTTGCCTGTTTTATAATGGGTAGTTATCGTTTTCCCTGCTTTGCCCACAAAGTCCAATGTATTTTTTACGATATCCGTAGTTTGTAAATAAGGATTTTTGGTCGCTACATAAATCGCCCTACCCTTGGTATCGTAACCCGATATAGTGGTAATCCAGTTCGCAGTGCCCAATACACGTATTTTACTACCTGTTGCTAGGCTTTTTGTTAATTTTCTTGTACTACCATTGTTGTTATGGTTAATGATTGTTTGCCCATCGTACGAACTGGGCAAGCTTAAACCATCGGTATCAAAAGTATAGTTATCATAGTAATTAACCGTTAGGATATCGTTAGATGATGTTATAATAGGATAATCGTTATTGCTATAGTAAGTACCTCCATAACCGCTGCCTGAGGTTGCTTTGGTTTCATAATTGGCTTCTGTTGTGTTTTTATTATTAAACTGTTGTTGTAGTTCATGTCTTAAACTATCTGTTTTATAAATACCCGTATAGGCTGCTCTCCCAAAAACATCATATTTGGTAAACAACCATTCATCTTTTGGGTTTCCGGAATTGATCTTTCTTTGATTTGCATCTTGAGTCAAAACGGGTCTGTCCAGTTTATCATATACGATATACTCCCAACCTTTTCCCGGTATTTTCTTTTCTACCAACCTATTTCTATGATCGTATTTGTATTGATAGCCCAATTCGTTCAGTTGGCTATTTATGATGCTCAACAAAGCTGTGCTTCCATCCATTTTTGGAGGCAGCACATAGGTCAAGTTGCCATAATCATCATAGACATAATAGGTATCGTGGGCAGCATTGGGCTCGCCATTATCGTTTGTATCCCCATCGCCGTTGATATCACTTGCACCATAGGTACGCTTTAAAACAACCCGTCCTTGTTTGTCCTTGAATTCTTCGGTGGTATGTGCTGTGCCAGAAGTCCAGTTTTCATCTTTGGTAATGGTTTTGTACAATTGATCGGCATCATAGTTTCCGCTATTGCTGCTTCTCACGGTCAATGTAGGGTTGTAAATTTTTTGACTGCTATTATATACCAAAACAACTGCAAATTCTTTTACTTCCGAACCTGTATTAGATTCATAATCAAATTTTATCGTATGATCGGTATCCGATGTTTTGTTGACCAACCAGTCTTTGCCCGGGGCTCCTTGTTCCAATACCCGATTCAAAGGAGAAGCTTCAAAATGCTTTTCCGAATAAGGATTTATCGTACCCGTATTCATCCCTATAAAATCAGTACTCCCAAATTTAGCTAAATAATAACTATTTGTTGTGCTTAAGGCATCTGATTTATATAGTCCCTCATTATTGTTTAAAGTATAAGGTAAGTATTCTTTATCTTGCCTACCATAGGCATCATATCCTATATGGGTAATAATATCTTCGCTAGCACCTCCCGCTCGTATCCCTATACTTTGCATGGGTCTGCCCAGGCCATCAAAATAGGTAACGTTTTCTATCTTTTCACTATCCGTGAGCGTTGAAATATCCGTTGTAGCTATCTGGGAGCTTATTGAGTAAATATAGTTTTCATTACTTAATGTGCCCGGGGGAGGGCAACCATTATCTCCAGAAGTTCCCGGTTGTGAAGGGCATTGGTCGCTATTATTAGAAACATAGCCTGTGGGCTGTGAACATGCCGATTGGGTAGAATTAGGGTCTCCCAGACCATCACCGTCCTGATCTTGGTACCATGTGGTGGATTGCGTTATAGAGACATATCTAGACCCTGAACCTGTACTCCAGGTCCCACCACTGTTTTTTGCACGGATATAATAAGTGCCGCTACCTTCATTGGCGGTAAACGTACTACCGCTTCCTTTATTTGTATAAGTCCCGTTAGAAGATTTTCCCTGCCAGTACCAAGTAACGCCGCTCGGTGGCGACCCGTTACGCTGCAACGTCGAATACCCACATGAAGAACTTTGCACAGTAGGGTTTCCTGGAGCCGATGGTGTCCCCGTAACAACAGTTACATTTTTAGTTCCCCAATACCAATCAAAAAGGCCCTCGGCATCGTACTCAACAATTTTAGAACCTGAAGTTGTCCACGTCACTAATACCGATTGTGATGAAACATTCTGTTTTGTTCCTCCCGTAACAAACCAATTGTAGAAAATTAGATTGTCGTTTATATTAACGGTAAATAACTTAGCATCGTTTACATTGGCTGTAGTTGGACCATAAATAGTTATATTTTGACTGAACGTTGTCTGAATAGCAAAACATAGTACAACCACTTGCAATAACTTCTTGAATAGGCTTTCGATCTTACTTATTGTTGGGTTTGCCATAATTGATTAGTTTTTTTGTTTTTGTAAATGCCACTTTCTAAACAACCGCTCTGTTTTTTGATCTCCTCCAAGGTTCAATGTCATGGTAGAAGTGCTTATAACTTCTATTTGCTGTTTGTATTGCCTATCGTGGTCCAACTGAATAACCAAAGTGATCTGGTCATCGAGCAACTTCCAAGTGCCTTTTGAACTGACTCCTTCTTTTATCTCAAGCATATAACCTCCTGTTTTATGAAATGTTATCTTACGCCCACTAAAGGAAGTTCTAATGCGGTCTTTTCTTTCCTGTTTTAAACTGTCATAGTGCATTTTTGAATTTGGCTCGGCCTGAGCAATGCTCTTATCATAATCCAATGTCCAAGTGCCGATCAAACGTTCCGCATTCTTTTTGGTTGAATCCCCTTGTGCATTGATTCTCTGGGCAGATACCGAAACCATTACTGCTGTTAGCAATAGTATCAAAAAATTCGATGTATATGTTTTTGCTTTCATGTGGTTGTGTTTATTGATTTTTGTAATGGTATTCGTTTTTATTTAAGATTTTACCATTCTCGTCCTTGACCTGTTTTAAACGGTTAAAATCGTCATATTATTCGTAGTAAATGGTCTGACCCCGGGGATTGGTTATGCTGGTAACACCTATCAAAGGGTCATAGGTGTAGTAGGTCATTTGAGAGTTTGGAAAACCGTCTTGCAACAATTGCAACTTGTCACGCAACGTATTTTCTGTAGACGTTGTTGTTTCATTGACAGTCGCTACTACTACATTGTTTATCAATGTTTGCTGGCTTCCCGTAATGGTGTTGGGCTTGCCCGAAGCAAATGAGGCATTCTCAATCTTTGCAATTGGGTACTGCTGGCTATATCCCCAAACATAAACGATACTTGTGCCATCGGCTTTGGAAACTTCTTTAACGTTTCCATTGTCATAATAATCATGGTAGGTTATTCTTTCTTCGGGATTGTTTGTGCTAAGATTATAGACACCTTTTAGTGTTTCAATGGATTTGGGCAAAACTAATCCAGAATTCCAGTCATCATAGTTCGTTCGTAAAACAGTTATTAATTCTGAAGCCTCAGGATCTCCATCAGCATTCAAATCTTTGTAAGTTTCAATTTGTATTGGTTCTGCTATCCTATGAAGATCATTTCTCTTTAACCTATTTATTGAACTTCTTTCAGGTATAGTTAGTTCATCATTTCCTAATGAGGTAATATTATCAGTTACATCTTCGGAATAATAAGTCTTTGTAATTATTTGCTCTAAATTACTAGTAGAAATGTGCATTTCAGAAGGTAAAATTGGATTATTATTGTAAGCATAATTAGTAATCATAACTACATTTCCTTGTTCATTGTAATTTGTATTAACTGATTGTTTAATTCTGTACCACTCACTTAATGCACTATAATAAGAGTATTTAACAGCGTTAACTTGAGTATCAAACACAACTCCAAAATCCAATAGTGAATATGTCCCATACGGTTCATATTCATTTTGTTCTTTGCTAACAATAGTGTATACTCCATTGTTATAGTTATAATCACTTCTGTCCAATAAAGCTCCCCTACGCCAATTCACATCTACATCCGGCGTGTTAACCTGATCATTAAACCCTGGTGCGGCATCGAAATAATCGCCTACTGAGCTAAAAACATATTCGGTTTTACTTAAGTTTTTATTAATCTCCGCTACATTTGTATAGGCCATAGTATTGCCATTAATTAAGACTCCTGACATTTGAGTATTCGAGGTTATCTTATAGTTTAAAGTCGATGAACAGCTATTCTCACTTAGGTAGAGCATATCATTATCAATAAATGTCGGAGTACTTATAGCATACCCGCTACTATTGTTATTGTCGAAAAATGAATAATCAAATTGTTTCTCCAAAGTATTACCATCGCCATCATTTGAAATAATTTTAGAGACTCTTAAACCTCCCAAAAAAAATAGATCTGGGTATGGATTAGATTCCCAACTCACAACCACCTCAAAATCTCCTCCTGAATTATTCTCAATCGCTTGAATTCTATATATTCCTGTAGGCAGAGAAATGTTGAGATTATTACTTGATAAGGTGACCTCATAGGAAGGATTGGTAATTCCCTTTATTTTGAAAAAATAATCACATGCAAAATTTGTTAGTGGTTGCGAATTGTCACAACCTGAAACAGTAATATTAACTTGCATTGTACCCAATATATGTTGAAGATCTAATTCTTCATAATAAGTAGTTATAGATTCGTTAGGATCTATTGAAGAAGTGGATTTGGAAAGCACAATTAAACTATTGGTAGTTTTATTCTTCAAATTATAATCTATGTAAGGAGTGTTACTAACGATGGAAGTCCTTGTTGCTCGATTAGTTTCATAAAAATATTCTGTACTGCCACCTGTCGGATATATTATTTGTTTGAGAATATTTGCCTGATTTTTAATTGTATCAACTGTGCGATCATTATCGAATGAAAATATTGATGAAGTAATTTGTGATTCAGGAATAAGCTCGTCATTTAAATCTTTTCCGTTATAATATCCCCAAAAATCTTGTCCATTTGAAAATCTACTTGGAAGGCTATGTTCTGTATTGTACACAAATGTGTAGGGTGGGAGATCAATGTCATTTGTACTACTTTCAACTATTGATTTTAAATATAAGCGTTTCAATCTTACATTTATCTCTCCTTCATCTGACCATGCGTCTGTATTGGTATTTGCTGTGAAATAATCATGATCTAATTTAAATTTTTTTATTAGTTGATAATTATTTTT
>RCMY010003837.1_pt1 | contig 13173 bp, 10 predicted proteins | sample 2041341 | NCBI WGS metagenome assembly RCMY01 (sample SAMN09708234, study PRJNA481090) | Marine sediment metagenome, whole genome shotgun sequencing project. | reverse complement strand
GGTGAAACTTTTACCGAAGAGAATTTATGGGTACGTCGTCCTGGAACTGGAGACTTCTTAGTTGACCAATATGAATCATTAATTGGTAAGATTGCTGATAATGATATTCTTAAGGGTAGCCAGATCAAAAAAACAGATATTTCTATTTGAAGGAAGTGCAATTAATGTTAAATAAAGTTATAGGTAATGCAGTTCAAAAGACAAATTTACAATTAAAAAGTGAAAACCACATACAGGATGTCGATAGCCAGCTTCTAATGAAAAAGGGTAGTAATGTTAGTTCGCTTGGACTAGCGATATTCATTTCTACACTTGAGAGTGAAGTTTATAGAGAGGCAGGTTTCAAGATTAACCTTATAGATGCACTGAATACAGGGGCAGATGTTTCTTTTTTAGAGGATATAGGTAAGTTGAAGGCCTATCTGTCCAAGGAGATTAAATAAGATGAACGTAACAGTTGTTTCAGACTTTAATTCGGAGCCTTTTGCTAACTTACTTACTAATTATTTGGGTGAAACTGAAGTAGTAAACTTGCCTTATGGTCAAGTTTACCAAAACCTGATTAATATCGTTAACGCTGCTAATAAGAATGATCAGCCTGACATTGACTTCTTAGTGATATGGACTAAAGCAGAAAGTCTCTTTCCTGAGTACCATAAGCCAGTGAAATTTCTTGATTTTGATTTCAATTCTCTAAATGAAGAACTAAATGACTTTATATCTATATTACAAAAATGCTCTAAAGTTGTAAAAAATATTTTAATGTTTTCTTGGACAAAACCACCGCAAAACTATTTGCACGGAATGTTAGATTATAAAAATTATGGTCCTCAATATCTGATCAATAATTTGAATAATAGATTTATAGAGGCTACTCAAGAAGATGGGAATATACATGTTCTAAATTTTAATGATCTTATGATAAGCCATGAAGGAAGTATATTTGATAATCAAATGAAGCATTTAATAAAAATGCCATATGATTTAGATTTCCTCAAAAAGGTATCAGAGAGCTTGTTATCTTGCATCGAAGGTGTGTTGGGTAAATCTAGGAGAGTGCTAGTACTAGATTTAGACAATACATTATGGGGTGGCATTCTAGGTGACGATGGAATTGAAGGCATAAAAATTGGAGGACATGATGTAACTGGTGAAGCATTTTTAGATTTTCAGAAAGCTATTAAAACGTTAAAAAATAAGGGTGTTGCATTAGCAATAGCAAGTAAGAACTATGAAGAAAACGCAATACATGCTTTAGAAAATAATCAAGAAATGCATCTGAAAAAAGATGATTTTTCGGCATGGAGAATTAATTGGAAAGATAAGGCTGCTAATATTGTAGAGATTGCAGAAGAGTTAAACTTGGGACTTAGTTCATTAGTCTTTATAGATGATAATCCTGTGGAACGAGGTAGAGTTTCTGAAACACTACCTGACGTTTATGTTCCTGATTGGCCTGAGTCCCCAGTAGACTATACTCAAGCATTATTATCGCTGAACTGTTTTAATGTATCCTCGATTAGTGATGAAGATAAAAAAAGAGTGGAGATGTTTGCTGCTGAGAAAGATAGAAAGCAGCTCAAAGAAAGCTTAAGTCATGATGATTGGTTAAAATCAATTAAGATAAATGTTAAGCTTGAAGATTTTAATAAAAATAATAAAAAAAGAATGATTCAACTTTTAAATAAATCAAATCAATTTAATGCTATAAGTCGTAGGTTCTCTGAAGTAGAAATTGATAATTGGCTAGAGAAGCAGTCTAGGTACTGTTGGGCTTATCGGGTATCAGATAAATATGGTGAGTCAGGGCTAACGGCTGTAGTTACCTTCGAGATATATGATAGTTATATACAAGTATATGATTTCGTTATGAGTTGCAGAGTCATGGGAAGGAATATTGAAAATCTAATTCTCAAGAGCATAATCGACTTTGCCATTAAACACGATAAATCTGAAGTCAGAGTTAATTACGAAAAAACTGATAGAAACAAACCTATGAAGGAGTTTTTAGAAGATAGATCCGGCTTTAATAAAGTAGAAGACTTTTTTGTTTGGGATAACGAAAAAGAATATGGAGAATATTCATATATTCAACTTACTGATACTACATTAGGTGCTCATGATGATTGAGTTTTGTGAAGAGAAAGATCTAGCTCAAGTGATGCAGTTTATTAATGATTTTTGGAAAAAAGATCATATCTTGGCTACTAGTAAAGAAATGTTTGATTATCAATACTACGATCAAGCAACTGGTAGATATAATATGGTCATATCTAAAGATGATAATAATGAATTAGAGTGTGTATTAGGCTTTATTCCTACTTCTCGATTTAATAAAGCCTTAGTTAAAAAAAACGTTCTATGGTTGTCTCTATGGAAGAGTAGGGAAGATGCATCAAATCCATTTATAGGTATTATGGTGTATTCTTTTTTACGTCAAAATTACGAGCACTCATTTATTGCAACAAATGGTATGAGTGCTATAGCTAAGCAATTATATGAGCATTTAGGATTCGAAGTTCAATCTCTTTATCACTTATACATAGCTAATCCTACTATTGAAGATTTTAAAATAGCTCATAATCCACAACTTAGTGATAATGATAGTAATCTTTTATTTGAGCTTGAGTTAACTGACAATATTGATATTCAAAGTACAAGATTTTCTGAAAATACTTGTTATAAAAATGTAAGATATTTGATTAATAAGTACTCAAGCCATCCATATTATTCGTACTCGTTTATAAATATTCCCGAAGAGGACTTGTTAATAGTTTGTAGAAAGGTAAATATAGGTGATAGAAAGATTCTAAGGATTATAGACTTTTATGGCCAACCAGTATCAGTTGCAAGATTAAGTAAAAGCTTGGAATCTTTTATAATTAAAAATGACTATGAATATGTAGATATATTAATAAGTACTGACATAAGCAACATCATGCAATCTAAATTTGTACTGAATAGTACAGACTCCGCAACTATAATTCCCAATTATTTTGAGCCATTCGATTCTCGAAATGTAGAAATTAAGTTTGCTATGCATCCAGAGTTGATGGATGGTTATTTTGTAACCAAGGGTGATGGAGACCAAGATAGACCGTCATTAGTTGAGGGACTTAATTTATGAAAGCAATAATGTATCACTATGTTAGGGAAGCAAGCCCTGAAACACCGAAGTTTATACACCTTGATTATTCTGATTTTCAAAATCAGATAGATTACTTATCTAAAAAGTATTATATATTAAATCAAGAAGAATTCTACAATTGCTTAAAAACAGGTGATACGATTGATAAAGGAATGATACTGACTTTTGATGATGGATTGAGTGACCACTATGATTATGTATATCCCTATTTGAAAAGTAAAGGTCTATGGGGGATGTTTTTTATATCAACTCTTCCGTTTATATCTAAGAAACTTCTTGATGTTCATAGAACGCATTACTTACTTGGTAGGTATGATGCAAATGTGCTTGTTGATTATATTAAAGAGATAATCACAAAAGACGATCTCATTGATGGTACAGATACAAAATTCACTTTAACAACTTATACAAATCAGTATTCTGAGGAAAGCGTTAAAGAGTTCAAAAGAATAGTAAACTATCAGTTAAATCCTAATAAAAAAACGGCTGTTCTTGACAAAGTAATGAAACACTTCCTTGACTTCCCCGAAGAGGATTTAACTAAAACTTACTATCTATCTGAGAAAAATATTTTGGATATGCAAGCAAATGGAATGGAAATTGGATGTCATGCACACTCCCATAACCTACTATCTAACTTAGATGATAGTGTTCTTTTGGATGAACTATCAACTGCGAATTCATATCTAAAAAAACTACTAGACGTGAGCGATCTGAATGGCTTTTGTTTTCCTTATGGTGGAATACAGTCTTACGACCAAAGAGTGCTAGATATACTTGCTCATCAAAACTATAAGTATGGATTTAGTGTAGAATCAAGAGATATTAGTAAAAAAGATATTATTGATAATAAATTTGAGTTGCCTAGATATGATTGTAATGAGTTTCCTCATGGGCAAGCAACATTTGATTTTAAAGGCTAAAGTATGAGTAAGTTAACAAAATTAATTAATAATCCATCTGTATTCTTTAAGGACTCTATTAATAAGAGACTGGTAGAACCTATCCGTCAAGTGTACTATTCAGTAGATGCTAGTAAACAGTTAAGTGTAAATAAATTACCAGTTGAAGCGAGTGAAAAACCTAAATCCATGACAATGGCAAAAAAAAAGGGAGCAGCTAAAAACCTCCCCGTTAAGGTTGGAAAAGATGTAAAGCATTACAGGAGTCAGTTATTAAATTTTAAACAAGTTTTTCCTGTAAACAATATAAGAGTAAATGACGAAAATTTATGGCCAGTTTTTCGGTTTGCTATTTGGAGAGGATTAAGGAATGCTTGGCATAAAAATAAAAAAAGCACTTTAATTCCTCTCAAAACCTACATATCAAGAGATTGGTATGAAATATATCACAGGGATTTCAATTGCTTATCAGTTGATGAAATAGAGGAATGTGATACTGACTTTCTTTTCTTCACAAATTTTAGGGGAGTCGAGCAGCTTGAAATAGATGGAAAGATTTTTAATAGAATCACAGATCCTGTATTTGAGGAGGCATCTAAGGTCGGTAGTGCAAAAAAAATAGAAATAGTTAAAGGTACTGGTGGAGTAAATGTTAATAGGTTTTTTGAGACACTGCTAGTAATTCCTCCATTATATAGAACGGTCGGGTATGCAGCGCAATTAGATCTACCAGCGAACTTTCATAATGTTTTTAAAACGTTTATTCCTGATCTTGATTTAAATACTAAAGATATAAACGATCTGGTTGAATGGTATTATAGAGATAAGGAATTATATGAAAGTATCTTAAAGAAAATGAAGCCTAAAGTTGTTTTTTTTATAGGATTTGAGTTTCACTTAGCATTAAGTGCAGCAGCTCATGACTTAGGCATTAAGGCAGTAGATTTACAGCATGGGCTCCAAACTGGTTGGGGGCCTCTTTATAAATGGTGGGAAGAAATGCCACCAGCAGGATATAAAACCCTCCCTACCTATTTTGGAGTATGGGGTAAGCGTGATCAAGAGCATTTGAGTATGCAAATTCCAAGTACGAATCACAAAACTATTGAGCTAGGCTATAAATGGATTGATAAGCAATTTACATTAGTTAGTAGTAGTGATCGACTTAAACCACTTATTGAGAAATCTAAACATTATAAATTAACAGTATTGATTACCTTACAGCATCAAGACAAGTTCCCTGAAGACTTGTATCAAGTTATAAGTACGAACATCACTGACCAAGCTAAAATATTCGGGACAGAAGGTGATGAAGAGTGTTTACATGAGAACAATGAGTTGATTACAGCTAATGATATTCTATGGCTTATTAGAAAACACCCTAAAGGTAAAAACGCAGCTCAAAATATTTTCAAAAAGTATGATAATGTCCTGTACGGCACTCAAGTTGATGATGTTTATATTGGAGAAGTTTTAAAAAATGTAGACTATCATATTACGAGTAGTTCAACGGTAGTTATTGAGGCGGACTATTTTGGTGTCGAAAGCATCATCTTTGAAAATGGTGATATTGCAGGTTATGAGAATTATCAAAATGAAATTGAAAGTGGTTTGATAAAAAGGTTTTTTACTCCTATCGAGTTTTATCAGTATATAAACCAAACTAGAAAAAAATATCAAAAAAACAGTATGTCATCTATTACAACTGTAGATATTAAACCTTTACTTAAAAGTTTATTATGATAGAAATCCTAGTTATTTCAGATACAGACTCTAGAAAAGGTTGGTCTGATTTATTGGCCCAATCTTTAAAAGTCCTTTATCATTCTAGCCTAATAAATTACATTGATTACAAAAGTTTAAACTCATTTTCATCAAGATTATTAGACGCTAAGATAAAATCGTCGAATATAATTATAGTGGCATTAGGTGGAGGCGCAAACTTCAAAGTTATTAAAATAGTTAGGTCTTTTTTTCAGTCTACAAATTCTAATAGGCCTATAATTATTACTGGTTTTAACGGTATAACTAACCCATATAATATTCATTCTCTTAATTGTAGGCTAGGTTCTGACATAATTTGTGTAAATACTGTTTTTGACTATGAGGTTTTTAATGAGTATCTCAGAGAGCTAAATTACCAACAGTCTCCATTGCATTTATTAGGATTCCTACAAGACAAAAATACCGTGGCAGTTAACTTTTTTGAGAAGTACGAGTTTTACGAGCGGAAGGTGGTATTTATCGTTCAACCTGATGTTCCTAAAAGCTTGACCGAGAGATTCTATGTAATCGAAAAGTTAGTTGAACTTGCAAAAAAACATCCGAGCTGGGGTATATTTATTAAGGCCCGTTCACAGGTAGGTGAAACTAACGTTACGCATCAAGAAAGCCATCCTTATGAAATAATATATAAATCCTTTAACCAGTTAGACAATATACATTTCATCTATGGAGATATGGTGCCTATACTAGACTCTTTAAATGATAAAGATGTTGTGTTATCGATAGGGTCGACAGTGATTATGCACTGCCTACAAAAAGGTATTAATGTTGGGGTGATATCCGACTTTGGTATTCGTGTAGACTATGGCACTGAGCACTTTGTAGGAAGTAATCTTTTTATTGAATTAAGCGATATCAATGAATGTTATGATAAGAAACTGCTACCCAGTCAAACATGGTTAGACAAATATTTTGATGAAGAGCATGATGGAGTTGTCAGTTTGTTTGATAAGATTGAAAGCTTAATTAATGAGCAAAAAGCAAGCGGTGAAATGCTATCCTTTAATCCTACTATATATAATGAAGATTTTGCAGGATACTTGAGTTCATCTCATTCGATAGGAAAGCATGAGAGAGATAAATTCAAATTAAGAAAGAGAACAGTTAAAGTCTTATCCTATAGCCAGTCTTTTATAAAAAAATACAATCGTTTTAAAATAGCTGAAGTGGCAAAAAATATAGGGGCTGTAGTAGATAAGGATTAAATATCGTACCATTTTTTCAGAGTTTTAAGCTGATTAGGTGGTGAGCCATAGTTAAATCTAAACTCGCACTCTTTCAAAAATAAATAGAAATGCTTCTTATCAATCCCATTATACTTTCTAAGTGTTCGTTTAGACTGATTCCAAAAGTTCTCAATACCATTGATGTTATTGTCTTTACCGTAAGTAAACTCTTTAGAGTGATTAACTCTGAGATGTTTAAATTCGCTTACATCCAATGCATTGTAACTTCGATAGCTATCAGTATAAACAAAGCTGTCAGGCTTTATTTTACGCTTAATAACAGGCATTAGAGTGGTTTGTTTGGTGTCTGCTACGACAATGGTATAAACCTTACCATTTCTTTTTAGGATACCAAATACGGCTGTCTTACCAGCAGCACTACGACCTCTTTTGACTTTACGTACGCCACTAAAGTAACTTTCATATAATTCGACTTCACCATCAAAAATCTTATCCGCTTGTAATGAGAGATGGTGATCTATAACAAGTCTTACTTTATGATAAAAAAGCGCAGCAGTGTTAGGTTGGATATTGAAGAAATCTGCGGCTGTTCTAAAGGTTACTTCAGCCGTGAAAAAATCTAATGGTCGTCGCTGTACTTTTTTACTTAGTTTAAAATGGGTTATCTTCATAAAAGCAGTCTAGCATAGTGCTTATCTACTACAGCCCCGAAATATATGATTTATACAGCAAACTTCTGAGCACAAGTAAAATTTCTGCGCTAAGGCTGAATGAAGAATAATTTGTCTAAACTGTTTTATGATATGGGTTGTACTAATTTTATTGTGGGTTGACTATACAACCTTATTAAATACTATCTCACGGAAACCTTATGATAGAAATGAAATATAATATTAAAAAAATGAAAATTTTATTTAAGGATAGAAAATTTGAAGAGTCAACTAGTATTTCACTATCACTTCTACAAGATAAGAATCAGCTAAGTGATCAGCAAAGATTTGATACTCTATATAATCTTGGGCATGCTTTTAAAATGTTAGGAAAAACAGAGCAAGCAGTTTCAGTTTTTGAAGAAATAGATAGGACGTTTATAAAAAAATATCAAGGATTAGAAGGGTTGTTTCAGGTTTACACCAAAGAAAAGCAATGGGGTAAAGTTATTGAGACTGGCAACAAGGCAAAACAGCGATTTCCGAATATATATAAAAGCTATTACTGGAAAGGGACTGGATATCTGAACTTAAAGGATTTTGGCCAAGCCGAAAAGGAGTTTAGTAGTATTATTGAAAAATTCCCTGGTGAATTTCATGGTATTGAAGGACTTACTAAGGTATTCAGTCGCCAAAAAAATTGGGTAAAATCAGCTAAATACGCAAGGTTCTTAATTAATGAACATCCAAATGTTTGGACAGGATATTGGCATTTAGGAATAGCTTTAAAGAACATAAATAATTATGATGAAGCTATAAGCATCTTTAAAATATTACATAATAAGTTTCCAACTAGATATCAGGGTTTACAAGGACAAATAGTTGTAGCTAATGATCTAAGGAAATGGGAACTAGTTATTGAGCTCTCTGAAAAATTTATTAAAGATTATCCTCAAGTATGGCAAGGCTATCTATGGAAAGGTGATGCTCATAAGAACATAAGGCAGTATGATCAAGCAAAAAAATATTACCATTATCTAATTGAGACATTTCCAAATATACCTCAAGGTTGGGATAGTGTTTATAAAGTTTATTTAATTACAGATACTTTTGAAAAAGCATTAGAGTATTACTCTAAGAAAATAAAAATTTTCAATGAAGATGAGGCGGAGCTATTCAATTACTTTAAGGTACTACAGGATAAAGAGCTTGAAGAGCAAGCACTTGAAGCAATAGATAAAATATTTAAAGTTGATAATAAAAGTCCATATGGTTTTTGGGCTAGAAGTATCTACAAATCAAATAAACAAGATTTTCAATCAGCATATAGTGATTTCAAATCCGCTATAAAAAACTGTGAAACAAATAAAAATCTATATAGGGATGTTATTCTAAACTCTAAAGAGCTACTTTATAAGCTAAAACTTAAAGCAGAATATATTGATTTATTAAATATTCTTAAAGATATGTTTCCTACCGATAATACAGTCATTACTTCTTGGGCAGAAATGCCTTTACATGAAGAGCCTTTATCTATTGCATGGAAAAAAATAGCAAGAAGATACGAGAGCATCTTGTCTGATTATAATGATGACACTGTGTTACTCAGGAATTATGTTGAAAAGCTACTATCATGTGATGAGCTAGATAAAGCAGAGTTCATAATAAAAACAGTCTTAAAGAAACAGCCATCCAACAAAATATTCATGAAATACTTTTGCTTAGTATCAGCATATCGTAAAGATGCTCAACAATTTGAAAGCAGATATGGTGCTTTTACAAAAAAATATAAACATGATAGCCAGTTATTTTTTCATCACATAAATTCTTTAATTAAACTAAATAAAGAAAATGATATATTTAATGATTATAATGATTTCAATAGAGTGAGATATGGGGAAGAACTTAATATTATCGATTTAAATAATTTGCAAGTCAATATACTATTAAAAAGACCATTAAATAATCTAGAGAATATTAAAAGAAATATTTTATCTAATAAGCCAAACTTTAATTTTGATAAAAAGCTTGATAATTTTAATTACACTCAAACTGAGGTAATTATCAATAATAAAGACAATCAAGTTATTATCTTATGCTTTAGCGGACTATCCGAACCTATTCGAAAACAATTTAACTTAAATGGTATTCAAGATACAAAAAATTTAGATATGCATTGGGAAAAGAAGCATCTTGAGTTTAAAGGGCTTGCTAAAACTACACCACAATTCAATTTTATTTTGGTAAAGAACATAGTAGATGGTTTTCATCAAAAAAACTTTGATGAAAACTTAGAGCTTATAAGAGATTTACTTAGTAGAGTAAACTATGGCTACTTAGTTACTATGGGAGGTTCAGCTGGAGCGTTCAGTAGCATTTTATTTGGACAGTATTTGCATGCAGATACTACATTCGCATTTAGTCCAAGAACACAAGCTTATATGTTTCCACCTCATCCCTACTATCGAGCATTTCAATTAAGATATCATTTGTATAACCCTGAAACAATAGACTTGGGCTATATGCAAAAGGCAAACGGGGGGTTTAAATGTAAAACCTATGTGATTTTATGTGAAAATGATCCCTGTGATTTTCTTAGTGTAAATACTTTAAACCATTTAGATCCAAATTTACACATTAGCTATTTTTATGGTGATATTCATCAGGCTATTAAATATGTAGGTAAAAAATATATTTTTGAAGATGTTATAAAAACAATTGAAAAAGAATTATATTCTGATTTCAATCTAAATATTAATAGAGATATATTTATTCATTTAAAAGACTTCAAATACAATAGCTATAGCCAACCCACAATAAAAGACAGGTAAATCATATCATAAAACAGTTTAGATAAATTACTCTCCGTCCAGCCTTGGCGCAAAAATTTTACTTGTACCCATCTTTTCTCAACAAGGTCCAAATGAAGGCTTTACGGTTAGATCACTTGTTCGCGATAATCTAGTGAACAAGTCATGGTGATGATTAGGGCGTGTTGAACATTTATAATTTGAGCCAGATATAAGCACAATCGAGAGCTACCGTATTTTCATAACTCTGCTTGAGCTTATCAAATCTGGTGGCAACCGTCCTATACTGTTTTAGCTTAGCAAAGGCGTTTTCCACTAGATGCCTGACTTTATACAAGTCCTAGTCCATATGGTCGTTAGAAGACTTAGTGTTTCGTTTTCGAGGGATGTTATCACGTGTCTCTGCTTGTTCAATACGCGCTCGCAGTGCATCAGAATCATAGCCTTTATCAGCACATAAGGCCTCTGTATCGTCCAAATCAACCTTGTCTACTAAGTCAGGTGCGAATTTAACATCGTGGGTGGTACCATCTGATAGAATAAAGGTGAGCGGATTACCATGAGCATCAACTGCCAAGTGAATTTTGGTCGCGCATTCTGCCATACTTTTACTAATGGATTGTAGGTTCTCATTGCTAGCACTGCTGTGCTGATGCACCTTGTTACGAGTACCATCAATGAAGACCCATTCAAGATCTGAGTCTTTGGTTAATAAAGCAAACAGCGTAATAAGCTTATTACTGCGAGACCAACGCTGGTAAGATTTATAGACGGTATTGGGCTTGCCAAAATACGCTGGTAAGTCACGCCAAGGGCAACCAACGCGCATCCGATACAACACATATTCAACCGTATTTCTAATATTTTCTTTGTTATAGATATTAAATTCTAGTAATATAGGTCTTAGTCTTGTCCAGCGTTCATTTTTGAGCATGGTGCGAGGCATAGCGAACGAGATCTTTTTTGTGTGAGAGCTTAAAGATTAACCGTTCACTATTTTTTTTACCATTAATTTGACACCAATGTTCAACATGCCCTAGTCGATTAGTGTATTCCATATTATTTTTTAAATCAGATGTCTATATATCATAGATGATTAAATAGGAAAATAAAATATGTATAAAACTATGAAAGCTAGTCTTCTAGTGTATGGTCCGTGTTCAAATGCAGGTGATGTTCTTATTCATCAGACAATTGAGAAGCTTTTCGAAGGCCAAATTGACTTTAGATATCATCATATTAGAAAAGACAAACTGGAAGATACAGAAAAAAATATTATTATTGGTCCAGGTGGTATTCTGTCAGGGTCTTATACCCCTGAAGGTAACCCAAATGAATGGTTAATTAGGCATTTGACGCAAGCTCGCGTTGAAGACTGGAAGAAGAAAGGAAAGAACGTTTCATTTTTTGGTACTGGTACTAATACTCCGCTTGGAGCTAATATTAATCAAAAACCTTTTTCCAAAGTCAGTGAAAAAATAATATCTGATTTAATCTCTATGTCTAGTGGTGCCTTTGTAAGAGGAAACTATGACAGAATGCGCTTACAAACGATGTGTCAATCTGCGGATGTTTCAAAGTTAGTTTTCCAACCTTGTCCATCAGTTTTTATTGATAGTATGGCAGCTTCAGCATTGAGCAAAGCTGATAAAATCGCTATTAACTTTCCTTTCCATAACTCACTTAACGAAGAAAATTATAAAAACCATCCTATCCGCAAGTTTGTTGACTACGCAAGCTCTTGCGGTTTGCAGTGTGTGTTTTCCCCTAATCATACGCAAGATGTAAATAAGTATATTTTTGAAATATTTAAAGAAGTCGATTTAAGTGAAGAGTTTACAAGTTTTGTATGTAGCTCTGAATTTGATTACTCTATTGGTCAACTAAAAATGGAAGAAGAGTGGGAGAAGAGGGAATGTATTTTCAGTCGATATTCTGGATATCGTTTTGCATTTGGCGCACGGCTGCATTCCTTTTTACCGTTTATGGCATTTGAAACACCAACATTATTTCTGACTGGAAATATTGCAAGAAAACCTATGCCAATAGATTATTTTAATAATCCGGTTTACCTTGCTAAAGAAGGGTTTAACCCTAAGAAAATGGAAAAAGTAGTGGATGGCATGATAGAAAGGCTTAATTATTTTATAAAAAATGAAGCAAAGCTTGTTTCGGAAATACGCCGAGAAAAAGAAAGGTTATGGGAAATTACAGAACTCAATAAAATTCGTTTACTTTCTAACCTCAATTAATACTATTTAAAATAAAAAACTAATCATTTTTTATATTCATGTAATGTAAATATACTATTACGAATAGTTTTTTTTTATCGTCTTTTTTTATAAATTGGAAATCTTTTTTCATATAAAAAGGTTTCCCTAAAGTCGTAACTCTCTTACCTCTTAATAAAGCCTCAAACCCACCCAATGAGGTAATCGTATACACATGATCGATGGTCTCTAACGCATCGACCAAATGAATAGACTGGGTGAGAATAAGACAATCTAGCTCAGTTAGCGCACTGACGATAGATGGTTCGTCAAGTGTCATCGGATGTGGTTTCACGATAATTTGCGCATCAGGATTTTCTTCAATCGCCTTGTTGACTACATCGAGCAGCGTAATACCAATTCCGCCACCGTATTTTAATGAATCATCATGTGGTACTTGTCCTAATACCAACACTCGCTT
>RCMY010003836.1_pt1 | contig 13177 bp, 12 predicted proteins | sample 2041341 | NCBI WGS metagenome assembly RCMY01 (sample SAMN09708234, study PRJNA481090) | Marine sediment metagenome, whole genome shotgun sequencing project. | reverse complement strand
GACGACGTCTTCGCCGAACTGCCACGGCACCTTCGCGAGCAGCGCGACGCGTTGGAGCGCGACATGTTGGAGGGTCGGCAATGACCGCGATGACGATGATCGAGGCCATCCGCGACGCACACGTGATCGCCATGGAGCGTGACGACAGGGTCGTCGTGTTCGGTGAAGACGTCGGGTATTTCGGCGGGGTATTTCGGTGCACACAGGGACTGCAGGAGCGGTTCGGCGATCACCGCTGTTTCGACTCGCCGATCAGCGAGGCTGGCATCGTCGGCGCCGCCGTCGGGATGGCAGCGTACGGCCTGCGTCCGTGCGTCGAGATCCAGTTCGCCGACTACATGTATCCGGCCTACGACCAGATCGTGTCGGAGGCGGCCCGACTCCGCCACCGATCTGCCGGCGATTTCACGGCGCCTCTGGTTGTTCGGATGCCGACCGGTGGCGGTATCTACGGTGGCCAGACGCATTCGCAGAGCCCCGAGGCGTTGTTCACCCACGTCGCCGGGTTGAAGACCATCGTCGTCTCGAACCCATACGACGCAAAGGGCCTCCTCATTGCTGCGATCGAAGACGACGATCCGGTGATCTTCCTGGAGCCAAAACGGGTGTACAACGGCCCGTTCGACGGCCACCACGAACGACCGGTCGTGCCCTGGTCGAAACACCCGCTCGGCGACGTTCCCGATGGCCACTATTCGATCGAGATCGGGCGAGCTCGCATCCATCGCGAGGGCGCCGATCTCACGGTGCTTGCCTACGGCACACTCGTCCACGTCGCACAAGCCGCATGCGAAGAACAGGGAATCGACGCCGAGATCCTCGACCTCCGCACGCTCGTGCCCCTCGACGTCGATGCGATCGTGTCGTCGGTGAAAAAGACGGGTCGATGCCTGGTCGTGCACGAGGCGACGTTCACCTCCGGCTTCGGCGCCGAATTGAGCGCCATCGTGCAGGAGCGATGCCTGTTCCATCTCGAGGCACCGATCATTCGAGTGTGCGGATGGGACACGCCGTACCCGCACGCTCACGAGTGGTCCTATTTCCCGGGTCCCGACCGTGTCGGTCGTGCCATGCAGACGTTGATGGCGACATGAGCATCTTCGAAATGAAACTCCCCGACGTCGGCGAAGGCGTTGCCGAGGCCGAGCTCGTCGAGTGGATGGTGGCCGTCGGCGACCGGGTCACGCCGGACACCGTCATCGCCGAGGTGCTGACCGACAAGGCAACCGTCGAGGTGTCGTCGCCCGTCACCGGAGAGGTGCGGGTCCTCCACGGAGAGCCCGGCGATGTGCTCGCCGTCGGCGGCGCACTCATCGGCATCCAGACCGACTCGGACACCGGCGCGGCGTCGGAACCCAAAGCCGAGCGTGACTCCCCCGCCGGGGACACCCCCGCCGGCGACTCTCCCTCCGGCGACTCTCCCGCCGGCGACAGTGACGCACTTTCCCCGCGGGCCGGTTCGGGTTCGTCGTCGGCTGCCCGGCCCATGGCGGCGCCGGCGGTACGAGCGCGAGCGGCCGACCTCGGACTCGACCTCGCCATCATCGACGGGACAGGGCCCGACGGCCGAATTCTGCACGCCGACCTCGACCGTGTGCTCCTGGACCGGGGATCGGACTCGCCGAACCGTCGGATGTCTCCGGCTCCGACCGCTGGTTCCGACGGTCGCCGCGTCATTCGTGTCCGGGGTGTCCGACGAAGAATCGCCGAACGACTGTCCGACGCCTGGCGCGAGATTCCCCACATCACCTACGTCGACGATGTCGACGTGACCGAGCTGGAACGGCTTCGGGCCGAACTCAACACTCGATCCGATGAGCACGGAGAACGGCTCACCCTGCTGCCGTTCATGGCACGCGCCATCGTGCTGGCAGTTGGCGAACTTCCCGAGCTCAACGCCCACTACGACCACCCGGCCGAGACGTTGACGATATTTGACGCCGTGCACATCGGGATCGCCACGCAGACCGACGACGGTTTACGGGTCGCCGTCGTGCGACACGCCGAGCAACATGCAGTCACCGACCTCGCGGCCGAGATCGCTGGCGTGGTGGGCCGCACCCGCGACGCCTCCGCGACACGTGCCGACCTCAGCGGCTCCACGATCACCATCACATCGCTCGGAGCGATCGGCGGGATTGCGACCACTCCCATCCTGAACCCGCCCGAGGTGGCCATCATCGGGGTCAACAAGATCGAGACCCGGCCCGTATGGCGCGACGGCGCATTCCAACCCCGTCAGCTGCTGAATCTGTCGTCGAGCTTCGACCATCGGATGGTGGACGGGTGGGTTGCGGCCACCTTCATCCAACACATCAAGCGTTCACTGGAAACGCCTGCGCTTCTTTTCGTCGACGACGTCTGAGCGGCCTCAGACAACCAGGCGTACAGCGTGCAGCGCCGCCAGGGCCAGTCCACCGACGATCACCGCGAGAGACGAACGGCCCGTCAACTTGGGGATCGGCAACGAGCTGACCATCAACCCGGCGAGCACCAGTGCACCGGCGCTGAGCACGATTCGAAAGGTCGGGAGATCGAGCGGACCGTCGAGGAGCATCAGCGCCACGAACCCAATGATGGCGAGGTCGGTCGGTAGGCCGGTATAGGTTCCCGAGTCTGAGTCGAGCCCATGGACGTTGAAGTAGCTGAGTCGCAGAGCTGCCGCCGCCCCGACCGCGACGGCGAGGGGCACGTAGACGAACCGGAACTGGCCGTACGACATGATCACGACACCCAGGGCGACTCCAGCGGAAACCATGTCGGCCAACGAGTCGAGATTGGCACCAAACGCACGCTGGACACGGTCGCGGCCCTTCGCTCTGGCCGCCACCGGTCCGTCGATGACGTCGAACACGAAGGCGGCCACCAGGGCGATCGCAGCGCCGGCGTATTGCTCTCGAACGGCGAGAAGCATCGCGACGACGCTGGAAGCGAGGCCGCAGAGCGTCAGCAAATTGGCAGCGTCGGCCACATGGGACAAGATCGGCCGAGGCGCGTTCGGTGAGCCGTGCGGCGATGACTCGCTCAGGACTGATCCAGCTGCATCTGACATAAGGCGTTCACCAGCCGACGGTTCTCATCCTTCGTGCGGGAGGCGATCCGCAGATAGCGGTCCGCCTCGGGCATCGATTTCGAGGCACAATCCTTGATCAAGATGCCGTGCTCGATGTAGAGCCGTCGCGCCACGGCCGGTCCGGTACAGCCCGCCGTGGTGAGCTTACAGAACACGAAGTTGGCATCGGGCTGCAATGGAGCCAAGCCTGGCACCTCGAGCAGGTCGGCATAGAAATCCTGGCACGTTGCGCGCACCAGCTCGCAGCTGGCCTCGAACTCGGTCCGGTAGCGCCCGAGTTGGCGCAAGAACGACTCGGCAAAGCCGTTCATGTTCCAGATCGGCAGATGGCTACGCACCGCGGCTGCGAACTCGCGATCATCGGTGAGGAGATATCCGAGGCGCAGTCCGGCGATGCCGAACACCTTGCTCATGCTCTTCAAGACGGCGAGATTGGGACGGCCGACAACATCACCTTCGACGCTGGCGGATCGCCCAGCGCGGGAAAACTCGATGAACGACTCGTCGACGATCAACCGACACCCATGCGCCGAGAGGCGGTCATTGAGCTCGAGGATGTCACCACGACTGACAGAGCGAGCCGTGGGGTTGTTTGGGCTGACCAGGATGGCGACGTTCGACCCCGCCCGACGAGCGGACTCGGCGAACACATCGATGTCGAGGTCGAAGGTTTCCGGATCGAGCGCAACACGGTCGAGCTGATCGGGCCGCAATGCGTTCTCGTACTCGTTGAACGAGGGCACAGCGATCGTCATCTTTTCGATGACGTGTTCTCCAAGAACCCTGATCAATTCGGCGCCTCCGTTGCCGGTCACGATGTTGTCCGACGGAGCACCGACCCATTGGGCGACGAGCCGGTCGAACTCGGCCTGGCCGACCGGGTAGTTCGTGACGAGTTCTGGCAGCTCGGCGTGCAGGTGGTCGAGCAGTGCCTTGGGCGGGAAATGGAGGTTGTACAGATAGGAGTGGTCGACGATGCCGAAGCGCCAATACGACCCGTGGAGCGACTGAATTCGGTCGAACTGACAGTCGGGACTCAGGAACATGAACTCGGCCATCTCGAGATCGCGGTGATCATCGATCTCGTACCACCGACTGGTCGACACGTCGACAGCAGTGAGATCTGGCAGGGCTCGGGCGGCAACAAGATCGCGGAACACCGTCTCGTAGTACGCGTGCTCGCTTCCTCCCTCGACTTGACGGCAGAGTTCGGGCACGATCTTGTCGTGCAACTCGACAGCTCGAAGCAGATACAGGTTCACGGTCTTCCGAACGCTCTTGACGTCGATCAGGCCGGAATGCCCATTGCCGAGGATGAACGAGGTCACCCGACCTCGCTCGTCGTGCCGAACGACCGTTCCCGAGAGCTCGGCGCGATCAGCGGCAACTGCCATGCTGGATCCGGCGTGTTCGTAGAGGCTGAGGATCACGTCGAGGTCGAATACGACGTCTCCTTCGACCAGAAGGATGTCCTCATCGAGGTACCGGCGAGCATCCCACAGTGACCGAATATTGTTGGTCCGGTCGAACAGCGGAGCGTCGACATACGTGATCTGCATCCCGTCGAACGACTCGCCGACGCGACGCCGTACTTGGTCCGCCTCGTAGCCGACCACGACAACGGCCTCGGTCACACCCGCGGCCGCCAGCACTCCCAGCGACCGGAACAGAATCGGAACTCCATTCACCTCGACGAGACACTTGGGCACGGATGCGGTCAGGGACCCCATCCGACTCCCGGTGCCGGCAGCGAGGATCACAGCCCGCCGCACCGGCGCGAGCCGTTTGGGGGTTTGAGTACGCGCGAGACCGACGCAGTCGGACTCCAGGCTCTTCAACACAAATTCTCCAGGGCCTTGGTTCTTTCCCCGTGCACAGAGTTGCAAGGCGAACGTTCCAAGTGAGCATCCGCCGGTCAGGGCGGGTTCAACGACGAAACACGTCGCTCATCCGACTAAGGCTGGGCCAACCCTAACACCAGGAGCATGGCTTCGAGCTGAGTGGTCAACAACGGCAAGCACCGTGTCTGCCCCGGGAGGATCGGCAAACCCGTGGTAGATTCCGCGTCATGGCGATCGAGCGAGGCATTGACGACAACCTCGACTACGACGCCGTGCGTAGCTATTGGGACAATGCCTCCGACGAAGCCGACACGGCTTCCTACATGGCCCAGGATCAGGGGCTTCCGCTCGACTGCATCGAACACCGTTTTGCGCTCGAACAGGCCGTCATCGACCGTTGGTTTGCGCCGCTGGGGCCCACTGCCTCGGTCCTCGACATCGGTTGCGGGGCCGGTGCGTGGACCGCATTTTTCGCCGAGCGTTACGGGCGTGTCGTTGGCGTCGACGCGAGCGCCGGCATGCTCGCCGCCGCGCGTCGACGCACCAGCGGCCACGACAACGTCGAGCTCGTCCACGGAGACGCCCTGACCGCACCCCTGCATGGCAACTTCGATGGCGTCCTGCTCGGGGGGCTGTTGATGTATCTCGACCGGGCCGACGCCGAGGTACTCCTCAAACGGCTCAGCCGACTGGCACCCAACGGTCGGATCATTCTCCGGGAATCAGGAGTGCGATCCGGCGTGGAGGTCAGGACCGGCGAGTATCAGGTCGTCTATCGGTCGGTCCAGGAGTATCAGGCGATCGCAGAAAGCGCAGGGTTGCGTGTCGTCAGCGTCGAACGCAACAAAGGCTATGCCCACATGGAGATCGCCATCACACTCACCGAGATGCTGCGACGCCTGCCGCCACTCGCTCGCCGTGAGGCCTCCGCCACCGGTGGACCGCTGTGGCGAGTGCTACGGGCCACCGCTCCCTTCAGCCTCGAACTCCTCCCCAGAGCCGTCGAGGTCGCCGGCATCGAGTGGCCTCGGTTGATCAACAACTTCATTCTCCTCGAGGGAGACGCTACAGCGCGCTGACGCATTCATACGCGGTGTGACGCCCGATGAAGCCGGCGGCCTCGAGATGGTCGGTGGCCGCGACCCGACCGAATTGGAGCGTGCGGGCCAGCCCTTTCGGAACCGGATCGAATCGAAGCATCCGGCGAATTCCCACGAACGGGTCCAACGTGGGGGGTAGCAGTGGTAGGGCGGTGCTCCCGCTGGCTCTGATGGCGCTGCTCCAGCTCACCATCCCCCGGGAGGCAACGTTGAACAGGCCGGCCAGATCGTGCTCGACCGAATGGTCGATCGCCGCGACGGCATCGTCGACGTGCAGGAACTGCACCAATGGATCGAAGCCGATGTACTTCGGGCAGATCCGATTGCTCAGAAGTGATGCGAGTGGACTCGTGACAGAAGGGCCGGTGAGATCGGCCAGACGGAGCACACAAACCGACAGATTGGGTCGTTGGTCGGCGAGTGCGATCAGGTAGTCCTCGGCCTCGGCCAACGAGGCGGCGTGACCGCCGTCGGGCGGCAGCAGCAACTCATGGCGTTCGTCGTGGAACTGCGCCGCCCCGGCGCGGGCCGGATAGCGCATGGTCGACGAGATCGCGACGAGGTTGCGAACCGGGCCGTCGAGATCGGCGGCCACCGCAGCAACCTGCATGGTTGCGATGATGTCTGCTCCCCGCAGCCGCGAGCAATCACCCAGCCTGTCGGGAGCGAGAGCACCATGGATGACCGTGTCGATCTCGTGGTCCCAGATGGCGTCACGAATGTCTGCGTATCCTTCGCCAAGCCGGATGGTCTCTGCATCGGCTTGGGAATCAGGACGCTTGGAACCGGCCAACACCACGGTCTCGACGTCGGATCTGTTGGCCCAGGTGATGGCAAGAGCCGCCGGAAGCGGCGCGTCAGCGGCCGTTATCAGTACTCGACGCATGATCAACCCGACAGGACGGAAACTCGGGCCGCCACCATGGCGTCGACCTCGACCTGGATGAGACTTCGCACCTGTTCGGCAATGTCGGCAATCGTGTTGGCCGGGTAGGAGTCCAGCCCGGGCGGCTCGTCGAGCACCACCGGGGGCAGCACCCGTATGCGCACCTTCGAGGGGAACGGTAGATAAGAAAACGCGGCGCCGAGCAGCAGGCTGTTGAGTGTGATCGGTGACACGAGCCCGTTCGCCGACTTGAACACCGCGACCGCCGGCATCGTTTCCTCCGTGCCCATCACGGCAATCGGCACGATGGGTGCCCCGGCCCGCAGTGAGGTTTCGACGAAGCCACCCCGCCCGAAGCGTTGCAATTGGTAGCGCTTCGACATCTGCTTGTTGGTGCCCTTTGTGCCCTCGGGAAACACGAGCACGAGCGATTCATCGTGCAGGAGACGCAGGGCATTGTCGGGATGGCCCACCACGCCGCCGTTGCGGGCCAGCAGGGTGCCGAACACCGGAATCGCTCGCAGCGCCTCATGGTGCAGGGCATACACGGTCCGACCGAGGTCGCGCTCGATGCCGTGCATGATGAGCGCGCCGTCCACCGGCACCACGCCCGCGTGGTTGGCAACGAGCAGCGCCGGCCCGTTCCCCGGGATGTTTTCCAATCCCTCCCACTCCACCCGGAACCAGTGGCGATCGACGGGATCGAGCAACCTGGCAGTGCGGCGCCGAGCAAGAGCCGAGCGCCCCCATGGGTCGATATCCTCCGACGAGATGGTGCCGCCGGACGAGATGGGGTCGTCGGTCATCCGTCTCTCGCGATCCGCCGGCCGCTGATCGCCTCGATCGTGATCTCCACGAATCGGTCGGTGCTGCCCGGCGCCCACGATCGCAGCGGTACGTGAAGCGCCACCTCATCGTCGATCAGTCCGAGCGTGCCGTCGATGATCACACTCCATGCACTGTGATCCAGATTGCGAAAGCTATCGACCTCGAAGCTGATTGGTAGCGTCGAGCAGGCCGCAGCATAGATGCCGCCCTCACCCGTTTTGACGATGATCTGCCGATCCTTGAGCGCGAAGTTCACCGGCCTCACGACCGGGCGATGATCGACGATCCAGCACAGCCGACCGATGCCCCCGGGCTGCAACAAGCTCAGGCATTCGTCGGCGCACAGGATCTCGAGGCCGCGAAGATCCAGGTCAACCATGAGCGTCACGCTACCACCGGGATCGACGGGCCTACCGGCAGGATCGATCTGTCAGTTCCTTCTCGGTACGTCGCAACCACGGCGACATCACGCTGAGGTCGTTGGTCGCCTGGTTCGATCGATGAACGACATGACTGCTCGGTCGAATGCCTCGGGTTGTTCCACGTTGATGGAATGCCCTCCATCGAGATCGACGACTTCGAGATCAGGCATCGCCAGGCGAGCGACGGGAACGCTCTTCTGAAAGGCCTTCTCCCAAATACCGTTCACGAGCAACGTCGGCACCGCGATGCGCTCGAGATCGTCCTTCGAGCTCCAACCGTGGGCATTCGATCCGAGGTGAGCGATCGCATGGGCGGGCATCTGATCGGCGGCGTCGACCATCTTCGCCTTGACCGCCGCCGGGAAACGCCGAGCATGGATCGGGTGCGTCGGCAACGCCCGCCGCTCCTCGAGGCTGGCAGGAGGAGCCGGCTCTCGGCTTCGGCGAGGCAGTCCGAACATCGCACGCGAGTTCGTGATGACCAATCCCTTCACTCGATCGGAATGCGCCAACGCGTACTGTGCCGCAACGGCACCTCCGAGCGAGTGGCCAACGAGCCAGACCGAATCGAGTGCGAGGTCTTCTCGAAGCTGTTCGAGTTGGCCCAGGACCGCAGCGCGACCGTACGCTTCGATGTCGTCGGGTCCGGGTGATCGACCGTGGCCGGGGAGTTCCACCAGGAGCAGTCGAAGGCGTCGTCCGAGTCGGTCGATGTTGAGATCCCATTGGGCGTTGCTCGACATGAAGCCGTGGATGAACAGTGCAGGCTCACCCCCGGGGTCGCCTGTTTCCTCGACGTGCAGCATCAGGCGTTGGCCGATTGTTTGTTCGGCTTCACTTCGGATTCTGCGATGCTCATTCCGAGCCTCTGATGCGTTCCAGGACGGGGAGGAGGTAACGAGCGAAGGCCACGGGATTCTCCTGCATGGGGAAATGGCCGAGGCCAACCATCTCGGTATGGGTGGAACCGGCGATGGCCTCATGCGCCGCTCGTCCACGACTCACGCTTCCGCTGTAGTCGTATTCCCCGTTCAGAATGTGGACGAGAACCCGCGAGGTGTCGATCTCGGCGGCACGGTCGCGCAGGTCGTAGTCGACGATGTAGTAGTGAAGATCACCCCAGAATGCCGGGGGCCAACCGGCGGCGTAGACCTGTGAGACCTCTTTGACGTACGCCTCGGGCGAGGTCGGCGAGCAGAGGCCCTCCATCATTCGAGCCTTCGACGTGTTGCTCACCTGTGGGTGCCACATTCCCGTAAGCGCCTTCCAGTCGCCGCCGATATGCAGCGCACCTTCGAGCGCGATGACGGCCCGGAACTCGTCGGGATGGTGCAGCGCGAGGTCGAGTGCCAGGAGCCCACCGACCGAACAGCCCATGAAAACCGGCCGATCGAGCCCGAGGACATGAGCGATGGCAAGCGGGACCTGGCGAAGGAAGGTGCCTTCGAGTCGGTACTGCTCCTCCCACCAGCGCTTGCCAACGGGCGGCACCGACTTTCCGTGGAATGGGAGGTCGTACGCGATGAGACGGAAGTGGTCGGTGATCTCGGGCATCTCGAAGAGATGGCGCCATTGCACCCCATGCGCGCCGGCGGTGTGTTGCAACAGGAGTGGGATCCCGGTGCCGAACTCCTCGTAGTAGAGCCGATGATCGTGGCCGTCGAGTTCCACATGCACGTAGCGGCCGACCGGACTGTCCCAGTGTGGCGTGGTCGTCGGCGTCGGGTGCTCGAGTATGGGTGAGCGCTCGCCTCCCGGGGATCGAAGGAGTTCAGCGGCACGCTCGATCGCCGGCAGGTATTGCCACCACAGCAACGGGTCGGTGGCGCCGCGCTGGAGACCTCGCTCGCCTGCTCCTGCCAGCACCGAGATCTGGGCGAATGGCGGTGGCACCTGCTCGAACAGCGGAGCCCACGCTTCGCTCGGTCCGCTCACGGCGATCACGCCCGGTCCATGATCCGGGATGTGACCCGTGATCGCACCGTCGACGACTGCGAACCCGAAGGTCCGCTCGCCGACGTCGAAGCGCAGGCCCCCCGTCCAATGGCGTGTCGCCAGCAGCAGCTCGGGATCGGTGCGGCAGACCTCACCGAAGGTGTCAGGACTGATGGTGTCAAGACTGTTGGTGTCAGGCTCCACGACTGGCTCCGACGATGTCGACGATCGGCTGATCATCGAGTTGAGAGAGCAGCTCGGCGAGGCGCGCCGTTGGCTCGTCGCCGAGCACCGGCCTCGTCAGCGCCACGAACTTTCGCCGCAGTTTCGCGCCCTGATCTTCGAGATCTTCGGAGGGGCGACTCACATCGAAACGCGCCTGACGGTGTCCGCTCCCGGTCTCGACATCGACCCTCGTGACCATCGAGACCAGCTCCGGGTCGGTCTCGATCCGCACCTTCGCCATGGCCGCCTGGACCGAGGGCCGGTTGATCGGGCCATCACCAAACGTCTCGACGGCTGCGGTGTCGACACCGGCGAGCAGCAGCGCTTGGGTGCCGCGAAGGCTGAACTTGGCTTCGAGCCCGGTTGTTGGCTCCGGGATGCCGCACACATCGAGAATCGACGGTTGGACCGTCAGAGTGATCGAGCGGATGTCGGCTGGCTGGAGTCCGTCGTCGAGGAGCGAACGCGTCGCCTCGATTCCGGCGTGGGTGAGGTGGCAGGCGGCGTGGAACTTGAACAGGGTCTTCGGGGTCGCCCATGCGGTCTCCCAGCGCGCCAGATGCTCCTCATCGAGGTGCCCCGATCCTGCTGCCTGCGCAAACCCCTGGTTGCCATCGACAGCCGAGCTGTTCGAGGTGAAGCCACGAGCCGCCAATCGGGCGGCGAGCACGCCGCGCTCGGCCGCTTGTCCGGGGTGTAGCGGCTTGGTCATGGTGCCGAAGTTGGCCTTCACTCCCGATGCGTTGCTGGCCGCGATCCCCATTGCGGTACCGAAACTATCGGCATCGAGATCGAGCAACCAGCTCGTGGCGGCCGCAGCACCGAAGACGCCGATCGTCGACGTGGTGTGCCACCCATCGTTGTAGTGCTCGGGCCCGATCGAGTTACCGATCCGGGATTGGATCTCCATGCCGACCACGTAGGCGGTGATCACGTCGGCCCCCGACCGCCCGAGTTCTTCGGCAACGGCGAGCACGGCGGGGAGGAGCGGCGCGGTGGCGTGGCCGCCCATCACCATGGAGGTGTCGTCGAAGTCGAGCGCGTGACCGGCCGCGCCGTTCACCATGGCGGCCCGAAGCACGTCGGCGCGCTTGGCCGTTCCCACCAGCGAGCAAGCTCCGGCGTCGGACGCGAACTCGTCGCGAAGGATGACCGACAGTGGTTCTCGGCTGCCGGCGATCGCGCAGCCGAACCAATCGAGGACGCAGTGTTGGGCGACGGTGGCCACGTTGTCGGGAAGGTCGCTTCGCTCGAGTGAACCGAAGCGTTCCCACATCTGATCGGTGAGCCTGCTCATGTTGCTTCCCTTCTGAGGCAGTCGGGCCTCTTCACGTGAATGGTGTTCCTGGCGAGGCGTATCAGTCGAGGAGGCCGCACTGGCGGGCCCGGTCGAGGGTGACCTGGAAGAGACGGGTGGTGGCGGCGTCGACCATCATCCCGTTGACACTGGCGGCACCCTCTCCCTTGGCCTCGGCGTCGGCAACCGCATTGATCGCACCGAGCGCCTCGTCGATCTCGGCTTGGGACGGTGCGAACACACGATTGGCGATCTCGATCTGGCTGGGGTGGATGCACCACTTCCCCACCCCACCGATCATCGAGAAGGTGGCGGCACTCTTCTCGTAGCCGCCGGGGCTCGTGAAGTTCGCGTACGGGCCATCGATGGCGTCGATCCCGGCCGACCGGCAGGCAACGATCATCTGATGTCGGGCGTAGTGCCACACATCACCCGGGTAGCGCAGGGCGCTGTCGCCGTCGGTCACGCCGATGTGGCCGAGCCGCATGCCCTGGCTGGCCGACAGATCGCCGATGCCCAACACCAACGCTTCGAGACGCGGGCTGCAGGCGGCGATCTCATCGACGGTCTGTAATGCCTCGACCTCTTCGACCAGACACTCGATGCCGATTCGACCGACTTCGAGACCGAGCTTCTTCTCGAGGCCGGTCACCAAATCATCGACGAACCACACTTCTCGGGGGCCCTTGATCTTGGGAACCATGATCACGTCGATGTTTGCGCCCGCGCCGGTGACGACCTCGGCGATGTCGTCGTGGCACCACTGGGTGTCGACACTGTTGATCCGGTACGAGCGGATCTTGTCTCCCCAGTCGAGCTCGTTGAGCCCGGCGATGATGTTCTTGCGGGCACCGACCTTGGCCGACGGCGCGACGGCATCTTCGAGATCGAGGAAGACCATGTCGGCATCGCTCTGGGCTGCCTTCGCGATCATCTTCTCCGAGTGCCCCGGGGTGGAAAGCTCGGACCGACGAATGCGGTCGAATTTCTGGCGTTCGTAGTTGCTCATGATGCGGTGGGGTCCTTCTCTTCTGGATGCGGTGTGCCGTTGATCTCGGCGAGGATCTCGTCTCGGTGCTCGTCGAGTATCGGTGGTCGGCGATAGATGCCCGCCGGGGTTGCGCTAAACCGGAGGGGCGTGTTCGGAAGCACCGCTGGTCGATTCGATCCGGGATGTTCCACGCGGACCAGCATGTCGCGTGCCTTCACGTGCTCGCTGGCGAAGAGGGCGGGTGCGTTGTTCACCGGGCCGACCGGCACCTGGCCGCCAAGTAGTTCGACCACCTCGTCCGTCGTGCGCGCCGTCGTCCAGGTCTCCATCAGTTCGTTCACGAATGCTCGGTTGTCGGCGCGGCGGCGGCTCGTGCGGGTTCGATCGTCGTCGACCAGATCCGGGCGGCCGAGATGCTCGCACATGAATGCCCACTGCCCGGCAGTGAGCGACGCAATCGCGCACAGCCCGTCGGCGGTCGGGTAGATGTTGAATGGCGACAGCGACGGGTGCTCGGTGCCTCGCGGGGCCTGCACCTCGCCGGTATAGGCGTAGCGCCAGGTGACCGATTCGCACAGT
>RCMY010003834.1_pt1 | contig 13179 bp, 12 predicted proteins | sample 2041341 | NCBI WGS metagenome assembly RCMY01 (sample SAMN09708234, study PRJNA481090) | Marine sediment metagenome, whole genome shotgun sequencing project. | reverse complement strand
CGGTTCGACTACGGCAGCATCGTGCCCTGGGTCACCAGATCCGACGGTGCAGTATCAGCGGTGGCCGGCCCTGAGGCTCTCGTGCTGCGCACGCCCATCGAGTTGCACGGTGAGGGGTTCGCAACGGTCGGTGACTTCAGCGTGGGGACAGGTGATCTGGTCTCGTTTGAGTTGGTCTGGCACGAGTCACACCAGGTCGCACCACCTCCGATCGCTGTCGACGACGCTGTCGAGGCGACGCTCGACTGGTGGCAGGAGTGGTCGAATCGGCTGACCTATGACGGCGCATATCGCGACGAGGCCCGTCAATCCCTGACGGTTCTCAAGGGTCTTTCTCATGGGGCGACCGGCTCGTTCGTCGCTGCACCCACGACGTCGCTTCCTGAATGGGTCGGGGGCTCTCGTAACTGGGACTATCGATACTGCTGGCTACGCGACGCGACGTTCACCTTGTTGGCGCTGCTGAAGGGCGGCTGCGTCGACGATGCCCGCTCCTGGCGGGATTGGCTCGTGCGTGCGGTGGCCGGTGAGCCGTCGCGGTTGCAGATCATGTACGGGCTCGCCGGTGAGCGACGGTTGCCCGAACTGGAGCTTCCGTGGTTGGACGGTTTCGAGGGCTCGAGACCGGTCAGAGTCGGCAACGGGGCCGCTGACCAAGTCCAACTCGACGTCTTCGGCGAGGTCATGGACGCCATGCACCAGGCCCGACTGCACGGTTTGGCTCCCGAGGAGAATGCCTGGCGGGTGCAGGAAGCGATGATGGAGTGGCTCGAAGGCAACTGGCAGGAGCCCGACGAGGGCATCTGGGAGGTTCGTGGCGGCCGGGACCAATTCACCCATTCAAAGGTGATGGCCTGGGTGGCCTTCGACCGGGCGGTCAAGGCCGTCGAGCAGCACGGGCTCGGCGGGGACGCAGCGAAGTGGCGCAGACTGCGAGCGCAGGTGCACGCCGAGGTGTGCGCCAACGCCGTGGACCACCGTGGGGTGTTCACCCAGTCCTACGGCGGACACGCGCTCGATGCGTCGACACTGATGATCCCTCTCGTCGGTTTCCTCCCGGCAAACGACCCGAGGGTGGTGGCCACGGTGGAAGCCATTCAGAGCGAGCTCACCACCGACGGATTGGTGATGCGTTATCAGGTCGGTGACGCTGGCGACGGCGTCGGTGGAGAAGAAGGAGCGTTTCTGCTGTGCTCCTTCTGGCTCGTCGACTGTCTCGCAATGATGGGCCGGCCTGACGACGCCACGTCCCTCTACGAACGGCTTCTGGGTCTACGAAACGACGTCGGTCTCCTGGCCGAGGAGTACGACCCCGTCGCCGGCCAACAACTCGGGAACTTTCCCCAGGCCTTCTCCCACATCGCGATCGCCAGCAGCGCCATGACACTCTGCCCCGACCATGTCGGTCCCAACGAAGAACGAGGACTTCAGCCATGACCACCTTGTTCACGTCAGCAGGCAGCCGACTAGCGTGACATTGATGAGTTCGAGGTTGGCACGATACGGAGCCTGGCTTGCGTGCTGCTTGAGCCGCGGGCCACGTGCCCCTCTCGGCGAGAGCGATGTCGAGCTGTTGGCGAAGGAGATGGGGGAGGAGGCCTACGCCGGCGGCACGTTCGTCTTCCGCCAGGGAACAGCAGCGGCGAAGGTTCACGTCTTGCGGTCCGGGACAGTCGAACTGTCGAGAACCGTCAAGGGCCGCCGGGTGACCCTCCAGGTTCTTCGGCCCGGCGATGTGTTCGGCGACGTCCCCGTCTTTCTGGGTGAGCCCGAGCCCTTCGATGCGCGCGCCGTCGAAGACTGCACGGTGCTGTCTCTGAGTGCCGATGAGCTCTACCAGCTGTTGCAGACCCGACCTCTCGTGGCCCGACGGTGGTTCGTCTCACTCGCCGAGCGCATGGCGGGACTCCAGAACCGCCTTGTCGACCTGCTCGCGGGAGGCATCGAGGCCCAACTCGCGTCGATCCTGCTCCGAGAGGCAGATAGCAACGGCAGCGTCCACATAACCCAGAACAGCCTCGCCGGGATGCTGGGTGTTCAGCGCTCCAGCGTGCAACGTGTTCTGAAGCTGCTCGAGGCCGCCGGACTCATCGAGTTGCACTATCGCTGCATCGACCTCATCGACCAGGGTGGTCTGGTCTCGTTGCTCGAGGAACCTGACACCTAGACCAGCAAGGCGGCCGGGCGGGGCTACCAGTGGCTGGCAACCGCACTGGTTGTGACGATCGCTGAGATCGCGTTCTTCGCCGGGTACCCCATCGTCAGCTACCTGCTCGATGCAGCAGCCGTCGTCCTCTTCTTCGGCAACCGCCGGGCGCGTGAACGCGTCGGCTCCGTCAGCTGAGGCGACTGCAGGTGGACGGGCTCGACGTGTTCGCATGGCGGCGTCGCTGGTGTTCGTCGCGTTGGCCAGATGACCTGACGACGATGGTCGCGGTATTCGCCGCCGGGCACGAGGCCGGACACCACGATCCGCGATAGCAGCGGATGTTAGAGTCCGCCGATGTCGACGACTCCCGATCCGGTGATCCAAACACCCGCGACGGTGCAGATTCGCAGGCGGCTCGAGAAGCGGGTGGCTTTCAGCCTCTCCATGTTGGCTCGGCCAATGCGCACCTATCGCATGCTCCGCGACGAGAGCTTGGTCATTGCGTTCCCGAATTATCGCCGGCACGCGCAGCGCGTGGTCCGGCAGACCGTTGTCGGCCTCGTCTCGTTGGGGGGCCTGCTGATCTATGGGATCGTCTCTTCGACAATGTGGCTGACTGCGCTGGCGCTGGCGGCGCTGACATCGGTGGTCGCCGCCGTCGTGTGGAACCGCTGGCACAGTGGGTCGACGGCACTCGTGCGGCGCGGATTGCCACCGGGCGAACTCACCGGCTTGGCGTGCCCGTTGCTCGATGTTGACCACCACCAGAGGCTCTTCGACGAACACGGCCCCACATTCACGACGAATCACCTCCACACACCGCTCGTCGCCGTGTACGGCCTCGAGAGAGGGCAGGGTGTGTTGCGTGAATGTCAGGCCGACCTCAGCCCGATGCCCCGTCCTGACAACTTCCTGGTCGAGGGCGGTTTCGTGAGGGTGCTCGAAGGCGACGACCATCGTCGGATGCGCGCCTCGCTTGCTCCTCTCTTCGCCGCCGGCGTTCTCGAACGACTCCGTCCCCGTGTCGAGGTGAGCGTCGACGCGAGCCTGGCTGATTGGGATAGCGGCGGATCGCTGCTGCACCCCCGTCCGCTCGTAGAGCACCTCGTGCTGGACATGTGGCTGACGCTGTTCTTCGGACCCAGCGAGCGCTACGAACCCGAGCGGCTGGCCCGGCTGGCAGACCTCTACCGCCAGATCGATCACCTGACTCCGACGCCGGAAATGCGCGACGTGCAGGACCAAATCGTCGAGGAGGTCCAGGCGCTCGGGCGCCTCCCTGACCTACCGAACTGTTTGTTGCGCGAACTCACGGCACGGTCTCCGGAGAGCCTCGACGACCTCCCTCTGGTCGAGAACCTGGTGCATCTCGTCACATCGTCGCACGCCGACATGTCTGGGCTCTTCGATTGGATCGTGAAGTTCCTCGCCGACAACCCGAAGTGGATCGATCGTCTCCGTGGTTCAGCTCCCGAGCAGACAAAGATCAACGCCGACGCCTTCGTCTCCGAATCGCTCCGGCTCGCCCAGAGCGAAGTGTTGTTGCGCGTCACGAACCGGCCGACCAACGTTGAGGGCCACACCATCCCGCGCCGGTGGATGATTCGTGTGCTCGTGCGGGAGAGTCATCGCGACCCCGCAGCGTTCGAAGATCCGCTCGAATTTCGGCCGGAACGATTCGTATCGGAGAGCTACGGGCGCCTCGAGTACTCGCCGTTCGGGCTCGACGGGCGGTCGTGCATCGCCGAGAGCCTGGCGAGGATGGCGAGCGAGGTCTTCGTGACCGGCCTGGCGAGGCGATTCGATGTCGAAACAGTCGAGGACGGGCCGCTTCAACTCAGCATTCACCGTCACGCCGCGCCGAACCACCATTGGAAGGTCAGGCTCAGCCCAGCGCCGGTGGCTCGAGCCGGCACCGCGTAGCCCATCGACCGATGCAGCGTGTTTGGGTGCGTGTCGCCGACCTTCGGATGCTTGCCGCCGCTGTTCCCGTGTCCATTTCTGTCCGGCGGGCGCTCCGCTCGCACCAAGACCTCTCTGCACTGCTCGCCTCCGTCGAGGCCGTGGCCTCAGCCCATCAGCCTCGCCGGTTTTGGGGCGCCCCGGCTCGTGTCCCGATCGTCGCGGGTTGGTGCTTTCGTTTCACCGACCGGTCGTGTGTCGGGCGGTCGCTCACGGCGTTCGCACTACTACGTCGCCAGGGAGCGTCACCCAGTTTCGTCAGCGGCGTCGTCGCCCTCGACCGCAGGGATACCAAGACGTTCCTCGACGGTCACGCGTGGGTCGAACTCGATGGTTCGCCGCTCGCGGACGCGGATCTCGCGGTGGCAAAGCGATATCGCGAGATCTACCGCCATCCGCCGTCAGCTACGAGAGAGCGCTGACTACGTGAGGCCGCTGCCGATCGACCCGGTGAGGGTGCTCCAGCCTGGATGTTCGGTGAGTGCCGGGGGCTCGTAGACCTCACGCTCGGTGGCCGCAGCCGTGGGGTCAGCGTCGCAATTCTCGTCTGGGTCCATTCGGTCAGGGTACTCAACGGGCTCGGTTGGCGCCAGCAAAGGACACCGTTGGCCATGTCGGAGGAAGGGTCCGCGACGATCTCGATGGGGTCGCAGCGGCCTCAGCCATCCGGCACGACCAGGCCAGCATCGGCGAGTTGGGCGACCAGGAGTGCCACGTCACGTCGAGCGGCCTCCTCGTCGACCGCAAATGTGGCGATGACGCGCTCGACGGCTGTCTCGATTCCTTCGTCGATCGACTCCCAGACCACCCTTCCGGCCGGGTTGAGATCGAAAATTCTCTGTGTGCGAGGATCGAGGAGCACCGAGCTTGGGTCGAGGTCGGTGTACCTGACCGCAGGATCTCGGCGCCAAGAGTGCGTCCGGCCCGGATAGGCGGCACCGTCATCTTGATTGGTGGCTGCGGCTGAGGCGTGCCGGTGCAACCAGAGCCAACGCTCATCGAGCCTGTGCAGACTCACTGTCCATCGGATCGGGACCGTCAGGGGATTGCCGTTCACGGAGAGATGGATGGTCAGCGACGCTGCCACCGTTGCGGCATCACCGCGTCGGGTGAGGTGCCGCCAGTGCCACTCGAATCGTTCAGCGGTCGCCTCGGAGAAGTTCCGTTCGAACAGGCTCCGGATCTCGGCTCGGCCGGTGCACAACTCGTCGGCACCCGTGCCGATCAGCGAGATGTCATCACCCCCGTCGAACAACTCCATCAGCCCGTCGATGTCTTTCGCACAGTACGCGTCTGCGTAGACATCGAAGGTGGCGAGTATTTCAGTCTCTTCACTCACCGAACAGCTCCATCTCTGACAGTCATGCTCAGGAGTTCCGAATATCACGCGGCGCTGCGTTCCGGATCACGGACCGAGAGAGTGATCTCGAGGCGGCCGGTGATCGGAGGCAACAGTCAGCTTCCGTCGACCATGTCGACGAGCCCGAGACCAGCTCGTACTCGCTCGATTCGATAGTGCGCATCGGGCCCGTTCAGGAAGTTCGGGCGAAGTGGTGGTGTGTGGAGAATCTCGCGCCGTTGGAGCTCCTCGATCACTGCTGTGTGTTCTGGCGCAATCTTGCCGACGAGGAGGGTGTCCAGCCGTCCGCCTTTGTGGACGTAGTCAACGACGCCCTGAAGCCCACGCAGGTAGACGGCATCCTTCACCAAGCCGCCGCCTCGGTGCACCCGCATGGCCACCCCGAATGCACTTTTGCTCGCCATGCCGATGTCATCGACGAGCAGTCGGTAGGTGTCGATGAATTCTGCGCCGTCTGCGACCGACCGCGCAGCGATGACCCGAGCGGCCAACGTCCGAAGTCTCGCCGGGGTGAGACCGCCAACGATGTACTCGGCGAACACGGCCAAGCCCTCCTGGAGCTCATCGTGGCGCGCCAACCCGGAAGCGAGCAAGCGGAATGGTTGGGCTCGGCCGTTCCAGTACGTGACGACGTGTGTCCCGACCTCGTGCTGTATGAGTGCCTCGACGCGGTCCGCAGGTATCGACATGGATTTCCCCACCAGGAGATTGCCTGCCGAGACCATCAGGGACGTCACGTCGTCGCGCAACTCCACGCGGGGCGTGATCGAGCTGTCGACGGAGCGGTAGGTGGCGATTTCGACTTCGGCTGCTGCGGCGAAGGCTTCGCCCGAGATGCGCCTCCCCGAAGTGGTTGCCTTCTCCCGGTCCATCGACTCCAGAACCGATCGTGCCAGCTCGATTGACGCGTCGTCGACCCTCCCGTAGAGAGCAACGCTCGTCGGGAGGAATCGCGGGGTCAGCCTGGCTCCGATGAGCGAGAGTTTGAGCTCCAACTCCACCCGCTTCTCGCGAAACAGTGCTTCGAGAGTCGGGTCCTCGACGCGTTCGATCTTGATGTTGAAGAGCTTCCGCTTCAGTATCGATGGATCGACCGTGTGCGGGCGATATTGGAAGCGTGGGGCCTTGTTGAACTTCGAGGCTCGAAAGCTCCGAAACGCGGCATCAGAGTTGACTGGCGTCACCGTCAGCAGCAGATCGAACGACTCGGCGACACTCGCGAGCTCACGATCGATGTCGCGTACAGCGCGAACCACGGCGCGGCGGCCCAGCGCTTGGTAATGCAACGGATGCGACGACGTCTCCTCTCGAGCGAAAACGAACGCCGCCTGCGCAAGCGAGCGGGCCACCTGGTGGATCATCGCTCGCTTCACCAGTGGGTAGCTTTCGCCCGTCGTCGAGGATTCCCATGCCGGATAGGTCATCAAGCCGACGGCGTGGGTGTTCGTGGCTTTAGCCGCCGCCGGGGACAGAAGGCGCCGGACGTGCGGGGGCGCCAGCGGTACCGATGGACTCAGCCTCACTTCGGCCTTCTGGCCAAGAATCCTCACGCGAGCGAGTTCCTTGGCCAACGCCGTGACTGCCGGTGTGTCGACGAGTTGTTTCGGTATGGCGATTTCGAAGTCCGGCGTGATGTCCGCGGAGACCGAACTGGCTTCCTCGACCTCATTCTTCAGCCAGACCTCCACGAGGAGGAAGCCGCCAAACGATTTGGACTGGAGGGTTGCCACCCGCTCGACAAGATCAAGGACAAACTTCTGTGCAGACGGGGCCGATGGCGCAATGATGTACGCGGCCTGGCTCGCCACGAGTGATTTCAGGGCGGCGTCGGCGGCCCCGGGCGGAGGTCGATAGACAACCAGAAACGGGAGCAACCGGTCGATGTGCACACGACCGTCTGAGGCCAAGTTTCGTCTGACACGCTCACCCTTCTCGACGCGAGCTGCGATCTCGTCGAGCAGCGCTGGGCTGAGCTTGGTCGTTCGTTTTGCTGCCATCACACCCGTGCCTTGGCGGTTCCGAGATGGAACTGCACCGAAGGACACAAGCTAGCCCTCGCGCCGGACGATCAACCGGACAAGGGCGAACGCTCGGGTACGAGATGGTCTACGATTCCGCTCCTCACCGCCGATCGCCGCGCCAGCGTCATGTCGGATCGGCAACACCAAGGAGCTGCAGTGCGTATAGGTTTCGTCGTGAACGACATCAAGACCGAGGAGGCCGGTTACACCACGACCCGCCTCGGTGTAGCTGCCACGAACCGGGGACACGAGGCCTGGACGATCAGCGTCGGTGACCTTGCCTACGATCCAGACGAATTGATCAAGGCCAAGGCCACCCGGCCGCCGAAGTCACGGTACAAAGACGGCGTTGGGTACCTCCGCGATCTCCACGGCAAGGCGGCCATCAGAGAGCGGATCACGGTCGACGAACTCGACGTCCTGTTCCTCCGAAACGTTCCCTCGGACGAGAAGTCCAGCCGCGAATGGGCCAAGACAGCCGCCATCGACTTCGGCCGAGTCGCGATGCGCCACGGCGTCATCGTTCTCAACGATCCGAACGGTTTGGCCAAGGCCGCGAACAAGATGTACTTCCAGCTGTTTCCCGAAGAGGTCAGGCCAAGGACCCTCATTTCTCGCGATCGGCAAGAGATTCGGGATTTCGTTCATGAGGAAGGAAGGGCCGTCCTCAAACCGCTGAGTGGATCGGGAGGCGAAAACGTCTTCCTGGTTCGCGCCGACGATCCGGCCAACCTGAATCAGATGATCGATGCCGTCAATCGGGACGGCTACATCATTGCGCAGGAGTATCTCGAGAAGGCCGAGGACGGCGACACCCGTCTGTTCTTGATGAACGGCGAACCTCTTCGTCACAAAGGCCGGTATGCAGCTTTCCGGCGCGTGAGGAAGGGCGGCGACATGCGTTCGAATCTCCACGCCGGAGGGTCACTGGCCAAGGCAACGCTCACCGAGGAGTCACTCGAGCTGGCCGAGATCGTTCGCCCGAAACTCGTCCAGGACGGAATGTTCCTGGTTGGTATCGACATCGTTGGCAACAAGCTCATGGAAATCAACGTGTTCAGCCCCGGCGGGCTGGGTTCTGCGCAGAAGCTCGAAGGAGTGAACTTCAATGACGCAGTGCTCGACAGCCTGGAGCGCAAGGTGAGCTACATGGGCTACTACAAGCGCAACTTCAACAACCCGGAAATGAACACATTGTGACCAGCCCCGAGTGGCGTATCACGCGGGGCGACGACCCCGTGGTTGCAACAGCTATCCATGCCGGACACGAGCTGCGACCTGAGGTCGCTGCCCTGATGGCACTGTCTGACGCAGACCAGCTCCGGGAAGAGGACCCCTTCACGGACAACTGGGTGGGGATCGCCAAGAACTCCATCGTCGTCGATCGATCTCGTTTCGAGCTCGATCTCAACCGACCCCGAGACAAAGCGGTGTACCTCGTTCCCGAGGATGCATGGGGCCTCGACGTATGGAGCTCGCCGCCCCCCGAAGAAGTCAAACTTCGGTCTCTCGAGATCTACGACCGTTTCTACGAGGAGCTCGGAGCCCTCTGCGACGCATTGGTCGAGACCCATGGTCATGTGCTCGTGCTGGATCTCCATTCCTACAACCACCGGCGGAGCGGACCGGACGGCCCGGTCGACGACCCTGAGCTCAACCCGGAAATCAACTTGGGGACCGAGTCGATCCATGAGGCGTGGGGTCCGGTCTTGCGCAGCTTCACCGAGACCCTGAGCGAACTACCATTCTACGACGATTCGATAGATGTACGAGCGAACGTGAAGTTCAAGGGCGGACAGATGACACGGTGGGTCAACGAGCGCTACGGCGACCGCGGGCTGTCGATCGCAGTCGAGATGAAGAAGATCTACATCGACGAATGGTCCGGCGTGCTCGACGAGAGCATCACCGCCACCATCGGCGGACTCTTGGAGGCAGCAGCGCAATCGGCGCGACAGAGCCTCTCGGAAAAGGCCTGAGGACCTGGCCACCGCGCCCCGTGTCCTGACGTAGATCGACCTTCCGACGAATCGATACGGCATTGCCAGATTCGGCGCGTCCGTTCGAGCACGAGGTTGAGGACATGGGCTGGATCCTCGGTGCCAGATGACACTCCGGCGATTGCGGTGCGCCGCATCCGTTCGGCCCCCTCGCACGAAAGACATGTGTCGTTCCAATTATCGGAGGAATCCACATGTCCGAAGTACTTCACGCTTTCCGGCCGAAGCTCCCGTTTCTCATTGCCGGGTTCGCTTCCTTCTTGTTCTCCGTCTGGTTGTACTTCGCGCAAGACGACGCGATGGCAGGGATCTTCGTTGGACTCTGGGTCCCGTCGATCCACTCGTTGGGCACGCTCGTGCTCGCTCAAACCGACGAGCCTGCTCGCAGCGAAGCACAAGGGGTGCGGTCATGAGTCAAACTGCGATCCTCATCGTGGGTGTCATCATCTTCGCGATCACGGTGTACGGCACCGTCATGGCCGGCGGACTCGCGCTCACTCGGCTCGAGATCGAGCAGAACCCGAACCTCAAGGACGGGGTCGATGAGGACCAGCTCAAGAAGCGCTTTCCGTTCCGACTGAAGTACTAAAAGCGCGGCCTCACCATCCGGAGGTGCCGGGCTCACCCTTGAAGGGGCCGACAACCTCGTCGGTAATCCATCCTCCGTAGAAGCCACCGGCTTGGCGTCGCACCTGTTCGCCATCCACCGTGCAATGGACCCGGCCCGGGTAAAAGGAGATCCACCCCGCAAAATTGGCGAACTCCGGGTACGGGTCTGGGTAGCGCCAGCCCACGGGTTCGGTGGTTACCGCCATCGCCACGTATTCGGCCGCACCTTTCCACTCGCAGTGCGACGTGCCGGGCACACGCACCAAACGCCCGGGAATGACCGATTCGGGTGGCAGGTAGAAGGCCGGCGGATGGGAGGTCTCGAGTATTCGCACGGACCGGTCGGTTCGCGCCACGAGGCCGCCGGCGTCGGCCACTGTCACCGTTCGGCCGTCGGGTACTACCGCCGGGGGCCGTGGGTAGTCCCACACCGACTCCTGTCCGGGGCCCGGCTCTGCGGCGAACGTCGGGCGCTGTTCGCCCCGATGCTCCCATCCGTCGCGTGCATGCTGAAGCCATGCTGGTCTGTTTTCGTTCACGTCTGTCCAGACTAGGTGGAGGCCTTGGCTGGAGGGTGAATCGCCTGAGAGGCAGTGCCTACTTGTCTGCGCCGAGGGCGAAGCCGGACATGAACGGCTTCTGCAGGGCGATGAAGACCAGGATCGGCGGAACGGAGATCAGCAAGGCAGCCAACATCAAGGGCCCGAACGTGAGCCCAGCGTCGACGTTTCGAAGGCCCTGAAGACCGACCTGAACGACTTGATTGTCTTGATCGGAGACAATAAGGACGGGCCAGAGATACATGTTCCACACGAAGACGAACTGGATCACCGCGAGCGCTCCGATCACGTTCCACGAGAGTGGAATCAGGATCTTCGTCAGGAACTGAATGGGGGAGGCTCCGTCGATCTGGGAAGCCTCGGCCAGATCTCTCGGCAGGTTGGCGAAGTGCTGGCGGAAGAGGAACGCCCCGGTTGCCGACGCCGCGAACGGAACCGTGAGCCCGGCGAGCGTGTCCTTCCATCCCAGGTCGGAGACGAAGCGGAAGAGAGCCAGAATCATGACCTCGGTCGGCATCATCAACGTGATGAGCACGAAGAAGAACACGATCCACTTGCCGCGGAACTTGAAGTAGACGAACGCGAGCCCGGCGAGGAGCGACAGGACTGTCTTTGCCACTGTGATCACCACGGCCTGAACGAGGGAGTTCCACATCAGACGGCCGATGTTTCGCTCGTTCCACACCAGGTCGAAGTGGTCGCGCAGTCCCGAACCAGGCGTGAGTTGGAACCGGAAGACCTCAGCATTGGTTTGGGTGGAGATGAGAGCGGCGTACGCAATGGGGAAGAGAATGAGCACCATCGACAGCCACAGGCCGAGGTGAACCGGCCAGCTCCGGCCCCGGATCAAGCCGGGACGCCCGACGTTCAACGAAAGCTTGTCACCCTCACGCGCTGCCATAGTTGATGCGTCCTTCCGATTGACGGAACTGCCATGCTGTCAGTCCGATCACAGCGAGGAAGAGAACGACCGATTGGGCCGCACCCCGACCGAGGTCCCCGTTGTCGACCCCGACTCGAATGATTTCGTAGATGGCAACCGATGTCGCCCCCGCCGGTGCTCCCTTCGTGAGGAAGTCGATGGTTCCGTAGACGTCAAAGAACGAGTAGGTGATGTTCGTAATGAGCAGGAAGAAGGCAATCGGGCCGAGGGCAGGAACGATGATGCTGCGGAATCGCTGCCAGGCGTTTGCCCCGTCGATCGCCGCAGCCTCGATCTGATCGCGAGGCACGGTCTGGAGTCCGGCCAAGAAGAACAAGAGGTTGTAACCGAGCAGCTTCCACACCGAGGCGAGGATGATCGTGGATCGTGCAAGGAACGCGCTCTGGGTGTAGTTGGGGAAATCGAATCCCCATCTCGTGGCGAGCGCAGCGAAGATCCCGCCCGTTGCGTTGAACATCATGAAGAACAAGATTCCCGCAACGGGTGGTGAGATCGCGTATGGCCAGATCAGAAGCGTTCGATAGATCGTGATTCCCCGGACGTGGCGATAGCTGAGATAGGCCAGGGCCAACCCGAAGGTCATGCTCAGGACGACAGTGCCGGTGGAGATGATGATCGTGTTCAGGTAGACCCCGCGGTAGCCGCCGTTCTGGTTCTCGAAGATGAAATAGAGCGAGGTCAAGAAGAGGACGATGCCGAAGGGCTGCAGCATCCGGGTGAAATCATTGGCCAGGGAGCCCCGTTCTGACCGACGGTTCCAAAGGCCGATGCCCCAGATCGTGCCGACCGAGATCATCGGGAGCATGACCACGATGACGGGGTTGGCGACGAGAAGCTCGGAGTAGTTGCTGAGGCAACGCTCGGCGACACGAGGGGCACCGAGCCGGGTCAGCTTCGTGGACAGAGTGAAGGTCTGGTAAGCGGGAAGATAGAGAAAGAAGACGAGGATGATGAGCGTGGGCGACAGCAACAGCCATGGCCACCACCACGCGAGCCGGTAGGCGCCGGTGCGAATGTCGCGCGAACTCGACGCGTCGGTTTCGCGCCGGCCGAGGACGGCCTTGGTGCCGCTGCCGAAGATCCAGGCAAATGCTGCACCGACGCCGATGCCGAGCACAGCCTCAGTTGATTCGGCATCTGAGGCGAACGTGCAGAATCCGAGCGCAGCAAGAATGACGGTGGCTCCGAGGACACCGAGGGCACTGCCGAGGGCGACCTCTCGTTTGGTCTTGTGACCAAACGAGAGGACACCGACAGCAGCAGCAACTATCAGGCTGAGAACGATTCCGATCACCGGAGATATCAGCCGGCGAAGAGTTCGTTGTAATCGTCCAGCAGGACCTGGCCCTCGTCCTGAGCCGAGCCCATGCGGGTGGCGACGTCGACGTCGTTCACGAGGATGTCCTCGACTGCGGCAGTGATGACGTCACGAACAGCAACGAAGTTTCCGATCAACGCTCCGGTGGAGGCCGGTGTGTTCTTGGCCGCATCGAGCTGTTCTGAAGCGACAGCCGAGTTCGGGCTTTCCTCAAACCAACCCTCGGTTTCGAGCAGGGCTACGGCGCTGTTGGTGAT
>RCMY010003833.1_pt1 | contig 13179 bp, 4 predicted proteins | sample 2041341 | NCBI WGS metagenome assembly RCMY01 (sample SAMN09708234, study PRJNA481090) | Marine sediment metagenome, whole genome shotgun sequencing project. | reverse complement strand
CACGAAACTGGTCGATGCTTTGGTCGAACGTTTTGAAAAGGGCGGGCGTTTGTTCTATATCGGTGCGGGCACCAGCGGACGCTTGGGTATTTTAGATGCCTCTGAGATTCCCCCTACGTTCGGTATGCCCCATACCCGGGTCATAGGAATTATTGCCGGGGGTGACACCGCCATCCGGAAATCAGTGGAACATGCCGAAGACGATACGGAACAAGCTTGGAAAGATCTGACGGCTCATGCCATCGACGCCAACGATGTGGTCGTTGGTATTGCGGCGTCCGGTACGACACCCTATGTTCTTGGAGGTATTGCCGATGCCAAGAAAAACGGATTATTAACCGCGGGCATCACTAATAATCCAGGTTCTCCTTTAGCCGATTCAGCGGAGATCGGAATTGCCGTCGATGTTGGCCCGGAATTCCTTACCGGAAGCACCCGTATGAAAAGCGGCACCTCCCAAAAATTGGTGTTAAATATGATTTCCACCGCATTGATGATAAAAATCGGAAGGGTCAAAGGCAACAAAATGGTCAACATGCAGCTTAGTAACATCAAACTCGTCGATCGCGGTACCCGCTATGTGATGGAAGGACTTAATGTGGATTATACCGCAGCGGAAAAATTGTTGAAGAAACATGGGTCTGTGAAGGCGGCGCTGGAGGCGGGGTCATAATCAACAGCGGTAATTCCGAGCCCAGCTTTGCCTGCGGCAGGGGAACTCGCAACTACGGGCCAAATTTAATCCTCCGCAATTCCCTCGACCTCTTTAACGGTAACCATGTCCTTTGAAGTATTCCCCCAAGAATTGAGAATATAGTTCATGACATCGGCGACTTCCTCGGTTTCGAGTCCCGGGTCGGGCATGGCGGTATTATAGGTAACGCCATTTACCACGATTTCATGTTGTTGTCCGTATTTTACCCCGCGTATACTGGCTTCCCGATTTTCCATTAGATAATCTGCTTTCGCCAACGGGGGATAGGTGTTCGCAACGCCCTCACCGTCATGCGAATGACAGGTCACACAAAAATCCGCATAAATCGCACTACCGCGTTGCATACTTTCCGTGAGTTCGGGGTCTTGATCTTGGAAGAGGTAGAGACATAGGCTGATGATGGCGGTGAAGTAGGTGAGGAGAAATGCTTTCATACTGGGTTTCTGTTAGATTGCAGGTATTGGTAATTGCTAACGAAGTGCGGCAATCTGTTGAACTTCCTAGAATGTTCAACAGATTGCTACGTCGCTCGCCTAACGGCATGCTCCTCGCAATTACGGCTTAGGAACGAGCTTGTAGATTCCCTTACCCTCAACCGCCACATAGATCAAACCATCGGGACTTTCCCTGACATCACGTACGCGGCCTATATCGGCCATCAATTTTTCCCGTTTGGTGACTTTGTTCCCGTCCATGGCCAAGCGTTCGAGGTATTGGAATTTTAAGGAGCCGACCAAGACGCTTCCCTTCCAATCCGTTCCGTATGTATCCGAGGTGATAAAGGCCATCCCACTGGGCGCAATACTAGGTACCCAATAATGAATGGGCTGGGTCATGCCTTCCATTTCGGTTTTGTCCGTTATCGGCGTTCCGCTATAGTTAATTCCGTAAGTGACCACTGGCCATCCGTAGTTAGCGCCCGGTTCGATAATATTGATTTCGTCACCACCTTGGGGACCATGTTCGTTATCCCAAATTTCACCGGTTTCAGGATGCTTTACCAAGCCTTGAGGATTCCGGTGTCCATAGCTGTAAATACCCGTTTTCGCACCATCCGTACCGACGAAGGGATTATCTTTGGGGATGCTTCCGTCGTCATTGAAGCGATAAATCTTTCCACCATCCCTTTTAATGTCCTGCGGATTGGTGTCACGATCACCCCGCTCCCCAATGGAGAGATAGAGATAACCTTCGTTATCGAAAACAATACGTGATCCAAAGTGCTGGCCTTTTGTGGTATTGGGTGTGGCTTTGTACAAGTGCTCGATATCTACCAAGGCGTTATCCTTTAGTTTGGCGCGCATCAATGCGGTATGACCCCCTTTTTCCTTGCCTTCATCCGAAGCATACGAAATATAGATCCATCCGTTATTTTCATAATCGGGGTGTAAGACGACATCCAAAAGTCCACCTTGGCCTCTTTTATAAACTTTTGGCACATTCTTAACTTTATTTTTTTGTCCATCCTTAAAATGAATCAAATCCCCCGAAATCTCGGTCACCAGCATGCTGCCATCGGGCAGGAATGCCATACCCCACGGAACGGGTATTTCATCGATCAGTAATTCTGCCGTAAACGGTATTTTTTCAGGCGTATCTACCTTATTTACAGTATCCTGTGCGCAAGAAAGATTAACGGTTAGTACGGTTAAGCAAAGAAGAAGTACACTATTTCTCATGATTTGACGTTAAATGTAGTATTAAGATGGCTAAAGAGACGGTCTCTAAAAGCTTAAAGATAAACAGATTTTTATAAGTTCATAAAATTACACGAAGAATTTGTCGCATCCCAAATCGCGCCTGTTCTTGACCAAATACGACTTAACCTATGCTTCCAAAAAAACCACGGCAACTTCTGTATGCCCTTATATTGCTTATTTTTTCTGCAATAGGTACCACCGCCATAGCTAACAATAAGGTCCACGCCATTTTCACCGAGGTCGCTTCCGCCGTTAGGGAAGTTGCATCGCCGGAGAAGAAGGAGGCCGCTAAAGTTGCGCCAAAGCTCAAAAAAACCACGTTACTTAATAGTGCTGCGGATATTAGTGCTGCTGCGCCGATGTTTGCGACTATTATTCAAGGGGCCGACGGCGTGGTTACCTGTAGTAATGATGGAGCTACTGTGGCGCGGTTTATTCTTTGCGGCGATTCCGACGATAGAAACATCACCTTATCCGGTGGACCTTACAGTAACGTTTCTTGGCGTCAATTGACCACGGGAACTCCGAATACCAATGTGGCCTGTCCTGATCCCAATCTTTCCCATTATACCGAAGTGGCGAACACCCAGACGTTCAATTTGCTGGCAAACCCGATTTCTGCGGCCAATGGAGCTGAATTTGTTGTTATAGCCGATGGACAACGGTATTATATCGAAGTTGTAAAAAGTACAATTACCCAGACCTATACCAAAAAGGATTTTGTGTGTAATAATCCCGGAGAGATAGAAATAACCGGGCTACCGAATAACTATCAGTTTAGAATACGTCAAGGTGCCGGAAGTTATGGGCCTTATCAAGGCTCATCTAGGTTTACGAATCTTGATCCGGGCTTTTACTCCGTGCAGACCCGATTGAATATAGCGGGCTCGGTTTGCGAATATCAATATGAAACCATTGAAATTGAATCAATCGATATAGCGATAGGGGTAACATTTACCAATCCCGTATGTAGTGGGGAGACCGGCAGCATAACAGCTACGGTAAATCCTGGAGTTCCCGGACCTTATGTCTATACTTTATTAGATGAAAACGGGGTTGAGATAGAGTTTACCTCGACTATTTCAAGCAGTACCTATACTTTCGGCGCGGTCAGTGAGGGTGTTTACGCCGTAAAAGTGGAAACCAACGATTGTAAGGAGGATATTGCAAACGGTATTGCCGCACCTATTCAGTATACCGATACAAGCGGCAATCCAATAGAAGTGGGCACGGGTCTGAATCCGATCAGTGTTGTTACCGATACCAACGGTATGAGCTTTGGATGTTCTACGATATCAAGCATTGATATAGATGTAACCCCTTCAGGGGGTTCTGGCACGTATAGCTATACTGTTGAAGAAGGAGGAAGTCTTATAGGAAATTCAGGGGGTACTTTTACTGCTACTGACCAGTTTACCGTTAACAATCCTGGCACCTACACTTTTTATATTACCGATGACCAAGGATGTACTGCCGAGAAATCGGAGTATGTGGCCGAACTGTCACCACCGGATGTCACGGCAACGGACATTACCGGCACGTGTACCAATGGCGGCGGGAAGGTAGAATTCAATGTAACGAATCCGAGAGGATTTAATTTGGAATTTAGGGCCACGAACAACGCCGGAGACCCCTTTACCAGTTCGCCCACCATTCCGGTAGCGGATGGTACCTATACTATCGTTGAAGTACGTTATTCGCAAGGTGCGTTTACCTGTATTTTGGCGCTGCCCGCGGTTACGGTGATTTCGGCAGGTGGCCTTAGCAGTTTGGCCAGTTTGACCCAGGATTATACCTGCGGCAATGGCGAAGGTGTTATTGATTTTGTTCCGGCCAGCGGTGGTTCGGGATCGGGCTATGAATATAGCGTCGATAATGTTAATTATTTTCCAACCACCACCTTTAATGGATTGACTCCCGGGTCGACCTATATACCTTATGTTAGGGATGACGCCGGCTGTTATCAGGCACTTTCCCCGATAACGATTGCAGAACCGATACCACCAACGGCGGTCTTGTTTATACAGGATGATTTGGATTGTGCTGCAGGAACCAGTCGAGTGACCATAGATGTACAGCCCGGTTCGTTTACCGTGACACAGTATGCAATTCTATCCTCAAACCCGTCGACTACATTACCACCTGCACAACCTAGTAATATTTTTTCCAATTTGGACTTAGATACCTCCTATGTATTTGAAATTACCGATACGAACGGTTGTACCTACACCGAAAGTTTTACTACGGGAGGGTTCAGTACTATTCGGGCCCAAGTGAAATCAGGCGGGGACAGAAAGGTCTGTCCAGGAGCTAGTGATGGCACCGGGGTTTTTTTAATTGATGGATATGATACGGATTATGATTATACGATTACCTATACACCAATAGTTGGAGCACCCGTAGCACATTCTTCGGGTAGCGGATCGACTAATTTTGAAATTCCTATTACGGGACTTGCTGCCGGGAATTATGAAATTTCGGCAACCGATAATGATACGAACTGTAATTCTACGGCTTCCTTTGACGTGGTGGAACCTGCAACGCCTTTGAGCGTAACCGCGAATGTTACCGACATGAGCTGTCAAAACGGCAACGTTGGTAGGGTACGAGCGAACGGTTCCGACGGCTTTAATGGATACCGATATAGACTACAGTGGCCCTCGCCTTCGACTACTGTTCAAGGTCCAAAATCAGGAAGAACATTCAGCAACTTGACCGCAGAGGGTGAGTATATCCTTACCGTTATCGACTCAGAAGGCTGTACGGCCGAAACGCGATTTACCCTTACGAACGTTGATTCACCAACTATCGCGTTGGCTACTGCCGATTACTGTTATTCAGGAACTAACGATGGCGAAATTACAGTGACCTCGACAGCTGGAACCGCCGCTTTGGCGACCCATCAATATCGAATTAACGGTGGACCTTTGCAGACACCAGGTACGGCGGGTACATTTACCTTTTCGAACCTTGTTCCCGGAAATTATAATATAGAGGTTGTCGACGCATCCAATTGCTCGGTCGCACTTCCCACCGTAACGATTCCTCCGCAGATACAGGTTACCTTGGATGTTGTTGCTGAGATTCCCTGTGGTGGCGATGGAGCAATGGAGATTTCCATTAATGGTGGTGATATTACGAATTTGGGCGCAACCACGTATACCATAGAATACGAATCGACCACGCCCGCTACTCCGTATGCACCGGTAGCGGGACATTCAGGAATCCCTTTGCCGTCGGGTACCTTTCAGTATACCGTACCTTACATCAATGATGGTAACTATAGGGTCACGGTAACCGATAGTAACGGCTGTACGAATATTTCGGATCCTATTACGTTTGTAGAACCTACCAATATCGCGGCGACCCATAGGCTCGTTGGCCCGAGTTGTGGCGACCCTAACAGTGGTTTTGTCGAGGTCATTCCTACTGTTTCGTCGGGCATACCTCCTTTTGAAGTGGTTTTTGCTCCGGCACCGACCCCCGGTGTTTTGGTGGCGGATCCGAACAATCCGGATCCGACGATGACCTATTCCTTTTCGTCGCAAACTATTTATTCGGGACTTACCGCCGGATTCTATGAGTATGTGGTCAAAGATGCAAGGAATTGTGTTACTTCTCCCGTTACAAGAATCGAAGTGATCGACGATATCATTGCAGCGGTCAGTGCCAGCATCACACCTATCGATGCCACCTGTAGTACAGGAAGCCTTTCCGGTGGGGTGACTATCAACCCGATGGTATCTCCCGGTAATCCAAATTATACCCTTATTGTAGAGGATAACTTTGGAAATCCCTTTATAACCCGGAACAATGTGGCCCCGGGCGATTTGCCGCTGAACATTATGGACCCTAGTTTGATACCCGGTAATTATCAGGTTATCGTCATAGACTCTAGGGGTTGTATCGATCAGGAAGCTTTGGTGATCGGTAATGTCGATCTTGATATTATACCGATTTATCCGATGTCGCCTCCGACCTGTGTTCCTGGAGGAACCGCGGTCTGTGTCAATATTGTGAACGGTGCCGGGCCTTATGAGATTCGTTTGGTAACCGACCCGACCTCGACATGGCAAGCCCCTAATGGTGCACCGGCATTACCGAACCAACATTGTTTTAGCGGTCTTTTGTTCGGGGTTTCCTATACGGTCGAAGTACGTGATACTGCAACTGGCTGTATCTACGAAGAGGTCATTACGCTGCCCGACGGACCTGGATTAAATGTTGTACTGTCTATCGACAATGCCAATTGTTACAATGGTGATGTCGGACTTGAATACACCATTACCTCTGGAACCGGGCCTTATACTATACTTGTTACGAACCTCAATACAGGGGTCGAAGTACAGAATTTGACAAACTCTCCAGTAACCAATGCCACCATTGCTGTTCCATCGGGCCGTTATGGCATATCTGTTGAGGATACCGGCACCAATTGTACAGGTGGGGACGAAACCGAGGCGATTCTTAATACGCCACGGGTCGATATCATCGAAAACCTGAATGCCAATTGTAATGAAGAGGGACAATTGACCGTACGCGGTAGTGGAGGTACCCCTTTTCCGACCGGAAACCCATATTTATATGCCTACGTGCCAGCAGGTACTCCTGTAGATAATGACGGAACTATGACACCGAGCAATCCTGACGATGATTTCACGGGCGCTTCAACAGTCTCTTTGCCAGGTTCTTTAGCACCGGGTACCAATTACGATATTTGGGTAAAAGACAATAATGACTGTGCGTATCGTATTTCTGCGGCGGTCATCCAATTAAACCCGGATCTACCTGAACCGACCATAATTGTGGATAATCAGTGTGATGTAACCCCGCCTTTAGGAGGATGGAACATAACCTTAGAAATGCCAGGGGATATAGATACACCAACGTTCACCTTGAACGGTGCCAGCCAAACCCCAGCCTATACACCCGGAGTTCCGACACAAGCTACGTTCAACGTGGGTAGCGTAGGCGCTTATCCTGTAAACATTATTGATGCCAACGGTTGTGACGTAGATACTGTGGCAGAGGTATACCAGGTACTTTCGGCCTCCGGTGACTTCCTTGGAATTGGCCCGAATTGTGAAAATCCCGATGGTACTATTCGTATTAACGCCAATGGGGGTAGTGGTAATTTTGATTATGTACTATCTGGACTTGACTTTTTAGGAAATCCGGTCAACATGATCATTTCTGACGATGGCGATGATGCCGTACATAATTTCACCGTTGATTTCACGAACGTACCTCCGGGAGACTATCAGGTGGAAGTCGAAGACCAAATTGTAACTGGCGGATCTCCTGCGGTACCTTGCACTTTCACGGTCAATGGTATTGTCAGGTCCAGGCCCATTCAACCGGTCATCGATGATACTGGAGAAAGCGATGTTTCGTGTAACGGATTGAACGATGGTAGTATCGGTGTTTCCTTGGTCGTTGATCCGACACCTGCCAATAATCCTACTATTAAGGAGTACAATCTGTATAACACTGACCTTGCTTCGATGCCGTTAAACTATGACGTGTCTTCTCGCGATGACACCAATGTTTCAGGTGCTTTTGCCAACTTGGCTCCCGGTACTTATGTAGTCGAAGTGGTGACAGATAGAAACTGTTTTGACCGCGAGGAAGTAACTATCGTGGATCCACCGGTATTTGATATAGAAGTGAGTGCGGATCCCTTATTATGTAACCCGAATGCAAACCAATATAGTACAACTTGGGTCAGGGCTACTATCGCCAACTCAGGAGCTGACGTCGGTAACGGCGCACCTTACGGCTATAAAATCAATATTGCGGACAGTTATCAGACCAGTCCCGATTTCTTGATCGTGGATACGGGTTCCGATCAAACCATAACCGTTTATGCCATTGATTCGAAGGGTTGTGAATCCAGTGATACCATTACCGTTTTAGCCCCGAACGAGGTGACGGCAACGATTACCCAAGTAAGGGCAATGGATTGCGAGCTTCCGGAGCGTATTCGGGTGACTGTGACCGGTTCCAGCAATTTTATTATCGAAGATCAAGGATCTTCGGTAGCGTCGGTATCCGATGTTCCCGGAACAAGTTTTGTCGAGTTTGATCTGCCCATGGTAACCGGTGAATATCGTTTACAGGTCAATGATATCGGTGGATGTACCTATCCTATTGAACCTTACATCGTTACCGAACCTATTTTACCGACAGTAACCATCAGTCAAAACGAACCTATTGGTTGTCTTGGAGACGCTGACGGAATTCTTAACATCGAGGTATTCAATTATACGGGTGCCTATGAGTATTGGGTGTACGAGGCCACGGATCCCGGATTTACAGGCGGTGTCTTTGGTAGCCCAGTGGCCGGTAATTCTATAGGAACTTTAGATACTACGACCGATGGTAACCCAACAACCATTATAGGTGTTGCCAGTGGTAATCTACGTGTGGTTATCCGTGAACAGGGCAAAACGGCTACGGCATGTAGTATATTCAGTAATGTGAGTACTATACAAACCCCTAGCGAACAATTACGTATCACCACCTTGGATGAAATAGGCCGAGTGGGCTGTAATAATGATCTAGGAGAAATCGTTGCGACTACCGTAGGGGGTTGGGACAGCTCGCCTTACGAATATAGGCTGGAGTATTTCGATGGCAGTAACTTTGTACCACACGGCAACCCATCGTACGCCACTTTCGCGGCCAACTTGGACAACAATAGATTTACCGGTCTTTCAAGTGGTCGGTATAGGGTCACAGTTCGTGATATTGAAGCATGTATCCATTTTGAGGAAACGGAATTATTTCCCGTACCTACTATTCAGGCCGATGCCATTGTGACGAGGGATTTGGAATGCCCCACAGGTGCAGATGCCATAATCGTCGCCGTCGAACCGGGCACGACCACACCCGGAGCGATTGGTGGCGTGCCAGGTGGCGGATATCAATACCGTCTGATCAAGCTTGATCCGAACAATCTTGACCCTACAGATCCCGCAAATCATATTAGCTCTACCGGGCAACAGAACGAACCCGAATTCGAAGGTGCCAGTGGAACTGGAGTTATTTCCGGTGGCTGGTATGTTGTAGAGATAGTCTCCACTTTAAACTGTCAATCGTTCACGGACCCTGTTCAGGTGATTCCACCTCCGGCAATAGCCCCGGCTTTAATACAGACTTCGGTGCCGGCATGTGGTAACATCGCCGAAATGATGATCCGTGTGAACAATCCGCAAGGGGGTACCTATGAATTTAGGAGAATTTATCCTGTTGGCCACCCTCTGTATACGGACCCTAGTGTAATTCCTTGGGCACCTGTCAGCGGAACGGACACTAACGGTTTGCCCGTTGAGACCAATATTCCCGGTAATATTGGTGAGTCGTATCGCTTTGAAGTGCGAAAGAACGGTAGCTCAAGTTCTTGTCTGGCCCGTAAAACGAACGGTATTACCATAACCGATGCCGAGCCTTTGATATTGGAACCTACATCGCCAACCTTCGATGTGTCGTGCGCCTATGAGGTAGACGGTAGAATTGAGGCCATTGCCAAGGGAGGTACGGGAATTTATGAATTCCGAATTTATAATTCGGATCCCGGAACTGATGCCTTTGTCGCTGAGCCATTGCCAACATATGATAACCGTTCTATGCAGACTTTTGGTACGTTCGAGAATTTGGATGCCGGTGATTACTGGATATCGGTAATCAGCCGTCAGAATTGTGGTGTTGTTCAAGGGCCGTTTACAATAGCGCCTGCAGAGCCCGTTATTATCGCCAACAGCGCAACACCCACTACCTGCTTCGGGGAAACCGACGGTACGATAACCATGAACGTAACGAGTGCAACGCCGGGATTAGTGAAATTTTCCATCGAGCCGAACCTAAGCGAGTTCTTTACCGATTCCGATAACCCGATGACGTATACGTTTACCGATTTGGAAGGCGATAGAACCTATACCGTTCTTGCCCAAGATGCCGAGGGCTGTCCGCAGACCTTTGATATATATGTAGGGGAACCCGACGAACTCACAGTAACTGATGTCGCCACAACCCCCGAAACCTGTATCATGGCAGCCGACGGTACGGCCCAATTGACCATCGCGGGAGGCACACCTTTCATAGATGCCACAACCTTAGTAGAATATTATGAGACCAAATTGATCGGTCCCGGTTCCGACGGAAGCGAGGTGTATGAAAGAAACGATAATTTGTTTTTTGATAATCTGGCCGGTGGCGTATCCTATATCGTGTTCGTTCAAGATGCGAATATGTGCGAGACTTTTGTCGAGGTCCCGATAGAAATCGGTGTCGATTTGACTGCCGAACCCATCGTGGAGTATGGTTGTGAGGGTATTTTCCCGAACAGCACGGCGCGGGTGGAGTTACAGGATAACAGCCGTATTTCGGAAATCCTTTTCGCACTGGACCCTATCGATCCGACCGATGCCGTGACGGCTTTGGCGACCACAGAGCGTTCGTGGGGCGATTTGCCAGTGGGTGACCATGAGGTGTATATCTATCATGAAAACGGATGTGCCAATTGGGTGGAATTCACGATAGAGGCCTACGAACCTTTGACCTTGGATGCCCAAAAAACAGGCCCGAACGAACTGACCGCTATCGCGGACGGCGGATTCGGTGGCTACGAGTATTTCTTTAACGGGGAATCGTACGGTAGTGAGGGTATCTATACGACTACCGAAAGCGGAACCGTTGAGGTGCGCGTGGTCGATGAAAGAGGATGTGTCGCCGTGGCTTCCATTCCGTTTGAGTTCACTGGAATGTTGGAAATCCCCAACTTTTTTACCCCTAACGGCGACAACGAGAACGATTTCTGGTCGCCTAATAACAGGGAGTTCTTCCCGAATATCGAAGTGATCATCTACGATCGCTACGGTAGGGTAGTGGCGGAACTGAACCAGGTCAGTGAATGGGACGGTCTGTACGATGGCAAAGAGTTGCCTTCGGGCGATTACTGGTACGTCGTCAACCAGAACGATAAACGTTCGACGCGATATGTGGGGCATTTTACGCTCTATCGCTAGTAGTTGATTTATTTTGAATTGATATAGACGGATGTCCCTTGGGGCATCCGTTTTTTTTATGGGATGAAGTTGTGGCTCTTCCCTTTCCACTTGCAACCGACTAGGGAGGTACGACCGAGAGGACTGCACAGGTGTGTTGCCATTAGTGGGTCAAAGGGATTACGTTTACGTGCTTAATCGCTCTCATCATACTCTCCTTCAAATCAATGGTTCCCTAATCATAATTCGATACCTTTATGGTCTAAAATCAAGTCGGCGAATGTCCAAAAAAATAGTACTTCCCCTTCTCATTGTCTTTACCTTTCAAAGCTGCTCGGCACAATCGAAATATCGCTTGATCGATGCCGAACAGGAAATCGTTACCAGGGAAAACTTCAGCTACTATCTTTATTATCCAGAGGATTATGAGGATTATGAGGATTATGAGGATAATGTAGAGAATGGGGAAAAAGAGGATATCGGGGAGAATGGGGAAAATAGAGAGATTGGTGATAAAGAGTATAATAAGAGTACAGAGGATAAAAAATTTCCTTTGCTGTTATTTCTTCACGGGGGCGGTGAATCGGGAAATACGCTAGAAACGGTAAAACGAAACGGCCCGCCCCGGTTGATTGCCAAGGGCAAGAAATTCCCCTTTTTGATACTGGCGCCCCAAAATCCCCATAAAAAGAAGTGGTGGGATACCAAGGCCGTCAAACAATTGTTGGATACCATTGTGGCGAACAACCGAGTGGATAAAAGCCGTATCTACCTGACCGGATTGAGTAGGGGAGGTGGCGCCGCTTGGGAAATGGCCGTGCAATATCCCGAAACCTTCGCGGCCATGGCTGTAGTCTGTGGCATGACCCCCGTTCCGTATGCTTCATGGATCGATAAGCGAATGCCCATTTGGGTGTTTCATGGAATCGAAGATCAGTCCATCCCCATCTCGGAATCCGATGAAATGGTGAAGAAATTAAGGGAGATGGGGTATGATGTACGCTTTACAAGATATAAAGGAGTGGGTCACGATTCGTGGATACAGGCCTATGATACCGAGACTTTGTATGATTGGTTTGTGGAACAGAAAAAATAAGAATATACTTGAAGGCCTTTCTTGTGGCTTTCAATTAATTCGATAAAGGGTATTTGCGCTATGCGGCTAATTATACTATATGTTATTTTACTGGTTCGGGTTACGCTTGCGTATGGCCAAAGCTGCTCGTCTCTGGTCGGACCCCGTGACGGGGACGTAGATGTGCCAGTAGATATTCAAATCCGATGGTCGGAAGTTCCTGATCCTATCGGTTACGTTCTTTCATTGGGGACTACATCCGGGGGCGGGGATATTTTGAAAAATCGTTCTTCGGGATTACGCAATTTCTATTTTCCCGAAACGGGCCTTCCAGCAGATACCCAAATCTATGTGACCATAGGTTATTACAAGGCCGGTCAAGATTATACGACCTGTGGGGTAGAATCTTTCCGAACCGCAGCCGTTACCTCCCCACCTGCTTGCACCAATTTGACCGAACCCTTAAATGGAACCGATAACATCGCAGCGGAAACAGCACTTGAATGGAACTACGCGCCCACCGCAACGGGATACTTGCTTTCCATAGGAACGACCCCGGGCGGAAGAGATTTTCTGGATAATCTCGATGTTGGCAATGTTCTGACCTTTGAGCCCCCCGAGGGTCTGCCGGCAGACGGAACGGTATACGTGACCCTGACGCCTTACAATGGTATCGGCATGGCG
>RCMY010003832.1_pt1 | contig 13180 bp, 11 predicted proteins | sample 2041341 | NCBI WGS metagenome assembly RCMY01 (sample SAMN09708234, study PRJNA481090) | Marine sediment metagenome, whole genome shotgun sequencing project. | reverse complement strand
TTATCGCAATAAAATGGTGATTTCCAACCTGAAGCCCAAGTAAATGGATTGTTTGGTTGCAATTTAATGGCTTTTACCTTAAGCAACTTCGAAGCGAAGTCTTTCTTTAAAATGTCCATTTTCAGTGTGGTTTTAATTATAAATTAGTGCAAAGTTAGTGGAAATATCCCACAATACAAATTTTTATTGTGAATTTTACTTTTATTTACGGTTTTACAAATCCCAGTGAAACGATGCTTATTTTTATGCCCTCTGCCTTCATCAACTGCTGTGAACATGCAATTGTTGTAGCGCCTGTCGTCACGATGTCGTCGACAAGCAGAATATGCCGGTTGGCAATAGCCTTTGTATTGATAATACTGAATGCGTCTTTCACGTTTTCCTTGCGGTCAATCACGTCTTTGTGGGTTTGACTTTCCCTGAAAAGAGTTCTTTTAACAATATTATTGTTGATTTTTATTCCTGTCACATTACTTATTCCTTTGGCAATCATCATACTTTGGTTGTAACCTCTGTGATGTTGTCTTTTTTTAGTCAAAGGAACAGGTATTATCATGTCTATACCTTCAAAAAAGTCTTCATGGCTGAACTCACGTGCAACAATCTCACCCAAACTGACTCCAATTTCAGGGCAATGATGATATTTTAGATCATATATAGCTTTGCTGACAGGGGCTTGTGCACTATAGAAAAACAATGCAGATGCCTTCTCTATTGGTATCTGCTTCCAATAAAGGCGATTCATCATGTTGTCATAAGGAGAGTGCTCGTACCAGGTGCGTGGAATGTGGCGGTCGCAACTGCTGCATAGTGTCTGTTCGGTGATACTGAGTCTGCACCCGCATATTGCACAACAGCGTGGTGCTATGAGGTCTATAAGTCTGCTGAAAAAACTAATCATCTGCTAATTCGTCAGCTTCGTCAATACACATACGAATGATTCTCATATCGAAACCTCTTCCCATAGCAAACTTTATGAGTTTCATAGCTCGCTCATATTCATTACGTGCCTTTATGGTTGGATATTTCTGTTTTATCAGTGGGCGTAGCTTCTCAAGATACATCTCGTCGGGTATTTCCTCAAACACAGGATCAGAAATGCTACGAGGAATACGCTTAATATACAAAGCCTGTTCAACCTTCTTACGTCCCCACCCATTATATTTAATTTTGTCTTTTACAAATGCTGCACAAAAGCGAGCGTCGTCAACAAACTTATTCTTGGTGAGATATTCCATGATGCGCGCTTGGGCTTCTTCTGATATTTCCCATTTATTAAGTTTGTCAATAAGTTCTTGCGTGCAATGTTCTCCTTGTGCACAAAGAGAAGACAGTTTCAGTTGTGCTTCTTTTTCAGATATTTGTTTCATTTATAGCAGATTGTGAATCGTTGTTTGCCAAAGCTATCATCAACGGATCTTATATTTTTATACTTTAATTCTTCTAGCATGACAATAGTTTCGCTTACATAAATTGGATTAATCTCAAATGCCAGCATGCCGCCACGCTTTAATGATTTTATTCCATATTCGGCTATGGCCCTGTAAAACTTTAATGGTTCATTATCTGGAACAAACAGTGCTGTATCTGGTTCATATTTAAGAACATTCTTTTCCATATCTTTTTTCTCCTTGTCACAGATATATGGGGGATTGCTTACAATAATTTCCCATTTATCCGAATCATCGTCTGGGATATTTAATGCATCTTGGAATTCAAGATTTACTTTTGCTTCAAGTCGATGTGTGTTTTCACGTGCTATGATTAGTGCGTCAGAAGAAATATCCCATGCCGTGACGTTAGAATTCCAAAGATCAAGAGCCAATGTTATTGCAATGCATCCGCTTCCAGTACCAATGTCCAAAACATTTATTGGCTCTGGAGGTTGAAGGGCGCAGTATGGTCGGTTGTATTCTTTAATGATCTCCTTACACAACTCGTAGGTTTCAGGTCTAGGAATCAATACACTTGGTGCCACCTTGAAAACTCTACCACCAAACTCCTCCTGTTCTAAAATATATTGTATAGGTTCTGATTTTCGGAGTCTTTCCATACAGGCATCCAATACACTAATTTCTTCATCAGAGAGTTGCCCAATTTTTCCACACAGAATATCTGTGAGATTCATTCCAAATCTCACTTCCAAAAGTAATCTTACGATGGCTTTGGCTTCGCCTGAATCATATATATCAGTAAGGCTTTGCCATAATTCGTTATATGTCATGGTGCAAATTTAGTGAAATTTGATTTAATTGATAGCAAATCATGAAAAATAATAATTCTTAGTTATTTGCATTTCTATATCTACGTCCATTTCTTGAGGATATGACCTTCGTAAATTGATGAAGAACCACAAAACTATTATAATTATTTGGTAATGATAGATTTATTGGCTATTTTTGTAAACACACATTGTTATTTTACAATAGATATGGAACACGAATATTATATGCGCCGTTGTCTTCAATTAGCTCGAAACGGTATGCTTAACGCAAAACCGAATCCTATGGTAGGAGCTGTTATTGTTTCTGCTGACGAAAGAATAATCGGTGAAGGTTATCATGTGCGTTGTGGCGAAGGACATGCAGAAGTTAATGCATTCGCGAGCGTAAAACCAGAAGACGAATACCTACTTCATGAATCAACAATATATGTAAGTCTTGAACCATGTTCACATTACGGAAAGACTCCGCCTTGTGCAGATCTTATCATAGCTAAAGGGGTTAAACGTTGTGTGTGCGGGTGTATAGATCCTTTTGCAAAAGTTCAGGGACGAGGAATACGTAAATTGCGTGATGCTGGAGTTGAGGTTATTGTCGGTATAATGGAAAAAGAATGTTTAGAGATAAATCGCCGTTTTATAACATTCAATACGCATCATCGCCCCTATATTATATTGAAATGGGCTCAGTCTGCAAATGGATATATTGATAACGATTTTAAGACTTTTACTTTCTCAACACCATTCACAAAAATGCTATCACATAAGCTTAGAGCCGAGAATGACGCAATATTGGTTGGTAGGATAACTGACGAAAGAGAGCATCCAATGCTGAATGTGCGTGAGTGGTATGGCAAAAATCCTATGCGCATTGTGCTTTCACATGATACTAAAATTGGAGATATGTTGAAAGAACTTCATTCAAAAAATATACAATCATTGATAGTTGAGGGTGGTGCCAAGACGCTAAATTCATTTCTTGATTTAGATGCATGGGATGAAATACGTGTTGAAACATCACAAACATATGTAAAGAATGGAACAATAGCTCCCATATTGCCTACTAATTTAAAACTAATTAATAGTCTTGACGTAGACGCAAACTGTATAAAGACTTATTTAAAATGTGCTGAATAAAAAAAATCATCTTCACAAAATTGTAAAGATGATTTTTTATTATTTGTTTTTTCTGCCAAAGTCAGCAGGAACTTCCCCCCATTTTTTAGTTTCCCACTTTATTATTGGGACATTTATGTTGTGAGTACGTAGCCATTGTTCGGCACGAGCCACAATTTGATATAATTCTTCAGTGCGGGGATTGCGTTCCAACTTGGTCTTACATGCTTTCTTGTTAACCCAAAGTATGGCATTATAACTATCAGAATAAATAACTTTATCCTTTATTCCTTGCTTTTCCATAAGTGCCAGTGCGTGGACAATGGCTAGAAACTCGCCTATATTGTTAGTTCCATGAACAGGACCGAAGTGAAAAACCTGAGAACCTGTTGCAAGGTCAATACACTGATATTCCATCGGACCAGGATTACCAGAACATGCCGCGTCAACAGCCCATGCATTAGCCTTTACTTCTAAAGGCAGCGGCAGGACGGTATCATTACGCCAGTCGGGTGGATTTGTCAGATTGGAATTTGCCATAATCAGTTAATCGGATTACATTCTTTCAGGAACTTCGATGCCCAAGAGAGCCATACCGTTCTTGATAACTTTAGCTACATTTTGTGCCAATACAAGACGTGTAACTTTCTCTACTTCATTTTCTGCATTCAGAATGCTGTAGTCATGATAGAATTGGTTGAAGTCTTTAGTTAGTTCATAGCAATAGTTTGCTATTCCACTAGGACTGTAATCCTTACCAGCCTGTTCTACAGCAGCGCCAAACTCATTCATCTTTTGAATAAGTTCTGTTTCTTTCTCGTTCAAAGGAGCATCATTATTGAGTGATGCTGGTATATTAATATTCTCAGCATACGCTTTGCGGAGAATAGAACGGATACGTGCATAAGTATATTGAATAAATGGACCTGTATTGCCATTGAAGTCAATACTCTCGGCAGGGTTGAACAGCATATTCTTGCGTGCATCAACCTTTAAAATGAAGTATTTTAATGCACCAAGACCAACGATGCGTGCTACATCCTGCTTCTCTTCGTCAGTCATATCCTTGAACTTACCAAGCTCATCGCTTGTCTTTCTAGCATCTTCAACCATTGCAGCGATAAGTTCATCTGCGTCAACAACCGTACCCTCGCGGCTTTTCATCTTTCCGTTAGGAAGTTCTACCATTCCGTATGAGAAATGCACAAGTTCCTTACCCCATTTGAAGCCAAGACGATCAAGTAGGAGAGAAAGAACCTGAAAATGGTAGTTCTGCTCGTTACCAACAACATAGATCATCTTATCGATAGGGAAGTCCTTGAAACGCATATCTGCAGTTCCGATATCCTGAGTCATATAAACAGAAGTACCATCGCTTCGGAGCAACAGCTTTTGGTCAAGACCATCTTCAGTCAGGTCAGCCCATACACTGTTGTCATCCTTTCGGAAGAAAAGTCCTTTTTCAAGACCTTCTTCTACCTTCTTCTTGCCCTCGAGGTATGTATTTGATTCATAATAAATCTTGTCAAAACCAACTCCTAGAGCCTTGTATGTTTCGTCGAATCCAGCATAGACCCATGCGTTCATCTTCTCCCATAGTGCGCGAACTTCTGGATCGTTGTTTTCCCATTTCACAAGCATGGCATGAGCTTCTTTTATAAGTGGAGCTTCATTCTTTGCTTTTTCAGAGGCAGCTTCATCAGCTAAACCTTCCTTTATATATTGAGCTTTTAGTTCCTCACATTCAGCCTTATAATGTTTGTCAAATGCGACGTAGAAGTCACCGATAAGGTGGTCACCTTTCTTTCCTGCTTTCTCAGGAGTTATTCCATCGCCCCATTTCTGCCATGCAAGCATACTCTTGCAAATGTGGATACCACGGTCGTTAACGATATTTGTCTTAACAACCTTGTTGCCATTTGCTTCCATAATTTGTGCAAGTGACCAACCAAGTAGGTTGTTACGTACATGCCCAAGGTGAAGTGGTTTGTTGGTGTTTGGAGAGCTATACTCAATCATTACCAGTGGAGAATTCTCAGTAACTTGTTTCTCACCAAACTTTTCATTAGCATTAATATCATTCAGTAGTCCAATCCAAGCCTCTTTAGCTATAACAAGATTCAGGAATCCCTTAACGACATTATAACCAGCGATAGCACTACAGTTTTTTACCAAAGCTTCACCAATTTCATTGGCTGTATCTTCTGGTTTTTTCTTTGATATTTTAAGAAAAGGGAAAACAACAAGAGTTAGATTACCCTCAAAGTTACTACGTGTCTTTTGAAGTTGCACCATATTTTCGTGCACATCTTGACCATAAAGTTCTTTCACCACGCTGATGACAGAACTGCATATTTCATTCTCAATATTCATACCGGTAAATAATAAAATTCGAATTCATGTGCAAATTTACAATAAAAAGGAAAAAGAACAAAATAAAACAGTCAAAATATGTTGGCGTGTTACTTTGCTAATTATCTAATTCACTTTGTATTCTCTGATAGAACTGAGTGACAATATCCAACATGTCATCAGGCAAATACTCATAAGCTTTTTCAATCATGCTATCAGGAATTTCATAATATGCCTCGGCGATGGCTCCGCATATTGCAGCTTTTGTGTCGGTATCACCACCAGCGGCCACCGCAATTCGTATGGCATCTTCAAAGTTTTGACTTTCCAGGAAACAGCTTATTGCATAAGGGACTGTTTCTTTGCATAATCCATCGAAATGGTTCTCGCTACCAATCTTGTATATGTTTTGAATCGGAGGGATTGAGTATCCGAAATTCCGTTTTACAGCATTTTCAATTTCTTCTTTCGTTATTCTGCATGTGCGAAGCCAATAAATAAGAGTGGCCACGCATTGAGCGCCTAATATTCCATCTGGATGATTATGACTCACCTCTGCGCAATTCTTTGCTTCTTCTTGTATTTCGTAATAATCATCAAACAACCATCCAATCGGGCTTACCCGCATTGCTGCACCGTTACCACAACTTTTGTTGCATTCTTGATTATCTTGCTGAATCCATTTGTTAAAAGCAGTGCTGTATCCACCCATTGGCTCTGGATATTTTCTACACCAATAAAGAAGAGAGTCTTTGTATGTTTTTTTATTAAGAATTGCATCGGCTATAGCAACATTACAAATAGTTTCATCGGTATAGTTGCAATCTTTATCGAATAGTGTAAAATTCGGTGTAGTCTGCTTTGCAAATTCAAAGCGTGAGCCTACGATGTCTCCAATTATTGCTCCGATCATAGTATTAGGCTTATAGGTTTATAATAGTTGATGAGTTATAAAGACTCATTGTGGTCCCACCGAGAATCGAACTCGGATCTAATCTTTAGGAGAGATTTGTTCTATCCATTGAACTATAGGACCATTGACTAATGGCTTTTCTGATTGGGAAAAGTGTTAATCTCTTTTGCAAAGGTAATGCATGTTGCGATAAGAACAAAATAATTTCATTTATTTTTGTCCCAAAAGCGGTTTATTGCAACAATATTACCATTGCAATGAATGTAAAGACCAATACTAAAAAACTAGCATGGAGTTTTATGTGTCATAATTTTAAGCACCATATCGTCTGTTGAGCACATTGCTTCTTTACCTATGCTCGTAAGATTATGTATGCTTTGATCCACATCATGATCTATAATTCCTTCTGCAGAAGTGACATGCTTTCCTTCGCGGGCAAGCAATGCACTTAAAAGCGCTGTGCTGACTCCGGAACTAATTTTAAGAGAACAGCTTGGTTTGGCACCATCGCATATCATACCTGTAAGATTGGCTATCATATTTTTTACAGCATGACAAACGTCTTTGTAGTCACCTCCCATGAGGTATGTAATGCCACAACTTGAACCTATACTTGCGACAACGCATCCGCAAAGTGCACTTAGTTTACCAAGACTTTGCTTGATATAAATAGCAGAAAGGTGGCTTAGCATCAGCCCGCGTATGAGTTCTTCCTCTGTGTTCTCGTTTTCTTCTGCATAAACCGCTACAGGATTTGTGGCACATATACCTTGATTACCAGATCCGGAATTACTCATCACGGGTATCATAGCACCGCCCATACGGGCATCACAAGCTGAGGCTGTTTTCGATATAATATGAGAAAAAATGCTATTTCCAAAGATTCCACGACTAAGTGGACGGTCCATCGTTTTACCTAAGCAATGACCGTAGTTTCCTTTTATACTTTCCTCTGCTGCTTTTAAGTTGTATTCTTTGGTCTTTAATATGAACTTAAGCTCTTCAATAGGACTTGTTATGGCAAAGTCCCACACCATTTTCATGTTGAGGCTAATGCCAGTTTCTTCATTGCTGATATTTTTATCTTTCAACTTATCAAGAAGAATATCACCATTAAGCTCTTCATAAACAAAGTTTGTGTGAGATCCTGATATTATCGCGGTAGATTTGTTCTTTCCAGATTGACAAATAACCTCAATATAAAGTTTCTCAGTAATATTTGGTTTCAAGCTTATTTCAATATGCTTTTCGCATACATATTTTTTTCCTTTTTCTAGACTCTCTGGCGATAAGTCTTTTATAACTTCAAGTTGATATTGACTTTTACCAATGATTGCACCAAGAGCTATTGCTATTGGCAATCCAATCATGTCGGTGCCAGGAATGCCTACACCCATTGCATTCTTTAAAATGTTGGCACTAAGTAAAACCGTTATTTTCTCAGGAATCATATTTAAGATTTCTTTTGCACGTGCTGTGCAAAGTGATACTGCCATAGGTTCAGTGCAACCTACGGCAGGTACAACCTCTTTGTTGATAAGCGAGAGAATCTGTCTGCGAATATTATTGTCTAGCATTGTGATATTTGTCTAATCCCTTTTGAAGGAATGCCGTGTATTCAGGAATATTCTCCTTGTAAGAATAACTGCCGTTAAGTGGATTTCCCTCATTGTCGACAGGTACGTAGAAAGGTTGAGCATTAGCACCAAACTTGCTACGTTGCAGATAACTCCATTTATCGCCAACAGTACGTAATGTTCGCTTTTGTCCGTTTTCTGTTATCACCATAGGTTTCTCTAACGGAGTCTTATCATCCACAAAAAGTGATATTAATATATAATCTTTGCTTATCTTCTCTGCAACTTGTGGATCTGTCCATACAGCAGCCTCCATTTTACGACAGTTGACACATCCAAATCCTGTAAAATCAAGAAGGGCTGGCTTGCCAGCAGCTTTTGCAGCAGCCATTCCTGCTTCATAGTCTGTATACTGTGCTTTTATCTCTTTTGTGTTGAGATTAAAATCCTGAGTATTCATTGGTGGAGCAAATGCGCTTACGGCTTTACATGGTGCTCCCCATAAACCAGGCACCATATATATAGCGAATGCCAAAGAGCATAATCCAAGCATAATGCAAGGCACAGGCATTGGCTTGTTTATATCACCACCAACCTCATCACTCTGGAATTTAAGTTTACCTATAAGATATAATCCGAGGGCACCAAAGATAACGATCCATAATGACAAGAATACTTCTCTGTCGAGTATGTGCCAGCCATATGCAAGGTCAGCAACGCTGAAGAACTTAAGGGAGAATGCTAATTCTATAAATCCCAATACAACCTTTATAGTGTTCATCCATGAACCTGATCTTGGTGCGCTCTTGAGCCAACTTGGGAACATTGCAAATAAAGTGAATGGCAAAGCCAACGCAAGTGCAAAACCAAACATGCCTATTGCAGGACCGAGAATAGAACCAGATGTTGCAAAATCTACAAGTAGGAATCCTATTATAGGACCAGTGCATGAAAAACTTACAAGCGTAAGAGTGAATGCCATAAGGAATATAGAAAGTAGACCTGTAGTAGATGTAGCTTTTGTATCAACCGCATTTCCCCATTTTTCAGGTAAGCGTATTTCAAACCATCCAAAGAAACTTACTGCAAATAAAATTAGCAGTAGGCAGAAAAGAATGTTGAATACAGAATTTGTAGCTAAAGCATTTAATGCCGATGCTCCAAATATTCCTGTAACAGCAAGTCCTAGAGCTAAGTATATAACAACAATAGAAATACCGTAGGTTATAGCGTCTCGTATACCTTTCTTTTTGTTATCCTTAGCACGTTTCAGGAAAAAACTTACAGTCATTGGTATTATTGGCCATACGCATGGTGTAAACAATGCAAGCAAACCACCAAGAAAGCCCATTAGGAATATGTAGGCCCATGATTGACTTCCACTGTTGGTAGTTCCATTCTGTTGACTTAATTCTCCTATAACAGGTTTCCACAATGAAGTCTTATCTGCAGAAGAAAGACTCGCACTCGTGATAGAATCTTTTTTAGAAATACTGTCAGTTTTTAAATTGGCAAGACTGTCAGCCTTGAGCTTAGCAAGTGCAGCTTTTGCTTCTGGAGCTCCATTTGCTGCAGCAAGCAACAATGCTTTTTTGTCAGCGGTAGAAACATCACTTGTTTTGTTTGCTGATGCAGCTATAGCAGGGCTTTTTCCGCTTTTACCAAAGTCTACAGATGTTGGAGGAAGGCAATTTTTATCATTACATGCACCATATTCAAGATATGCACTTATATTATAATTAGGTTTTGTAAATTTTATTTTCTGTACAAACTGCACATTATTTTCAAAATATCTGAGCTTCATATCAAACAGTTTGTCGTAGTTTGATATTTCATTTCCACGTGCTGTTAATTTTCCTACAAGTTCAACTCCATCAAGTTTGTTTACGTTGAACGTAGCCGAAATAGGACCATCAGCTCCTAAGCCTGTGGAATACACATGCCATCCTGAATTTATGTGTCCACTAAAAATGATTTCTGCCTCTGCTGTTCCGTTTGTCTTCAACTGCGAAGAAAACTTCACTGGATTCAGAATTTGTGCTTGCGCCATAACTGCAATCAATATGATTATGGCTAATGATACAGTTTTTTTCATATTTTTTTCTCGTCTTCTATTATTACAATGCTTTTATTTAGTAAAATCAACTATAAAAAATGATAGATTATATTCATGAAAATGACATGTAATCTATCATTTTGATGCAAAATTACAAATAAAAACGCTAAAAATCTTATGTTTGGCTGTTTTTTATAGCATTTTTATTTCATAATAAAAATATAACTAACAAACTAATTCTAGATGTTTTCAAGAATTTGGCTAGAGTGTTCTTTTACTTTTATCTCTTTTGGACCGATAATACGTGTTATAACTCCATCTTCGTCGGTTATAAATGTAGTTCTAAATGTTCCCATTGTAACCTTTCCATACATTTTTTTCTCACCAAATACACCTAGTTCCTCAACGAGTTTCTTTTCAGTATCTGCGATAAGTGGGAATGGCAAATCGTATTTCTCGATAAACTTTTTGTGAGATTTCTCATCTTGAATGCTTGCGCCAATTACAGCATATCCCTTTTCAAGGAATGAATGATAGTTGTCGCGCAGATCGCAAGCCTCACTAGTACATCCTGGTGTGCTATCTTTTGGATATACGTACAATACAAGTTTTTTACCTTTGAAGTCACTTAACTTCACTTCTTTTCCATCTTGATCTCTTCCGAGAACTTCTGGTAATTTCTGTCCTACTTCCATATCATATAAATTTATAAAGTTTGAGCTACGCTTTATGCGTAACCCGTCTTTGTATTATTATAATAATACTGTATCTTTTCGCTCATAGAAATCCTGAATGGTATTTACTATGGCTTTTGAAATGTTCTTGTCTATATAAGAATATTTGTTCCCACTGCTTATCGACTTCAAAAAAGAGACTAATTCGTATCTGAGGCCCTCACCCTCAAGTGGGTAGAAATGTCGCTTGTTATCGGCAGGATTCTCATATCTTACTTCAAAATAATCAGTCTTCCACCATGGAGCTGGTACGTATATGTAACCTTTTGTGCCGGATATGATTAGTTCACCCTCTGATTTTACACCTTGTCCAACCTTTATTGAGGCGACAGCATGAGGATAAATAAATGATATCTTGGTAAACGTATCATAGTCTAAGTCTTCACGTAGTAAATGTGTGGCAATTGTTTTTGATGAATAATCTGTACCAAGTAACTGAAATACTGGTAACAAAGCTGTAGGTCCCCATGCGCAAATGCTGTTCCATATATTTGACAAAATGCATTCATTATCTATCTCTACATTGTACAGACTGGTGCATGTGGCATCAATAGATACAATCTTACCTATTATTCCACTTTTTGCCAAAAGGCACAGTCTGTAATAAGCCAAACTGTAAGCAGTCTTGAGGGAATCCATCAATATACATTTGTTGTTCTCGGCAATAGTATATAACTCAGTAAGCTGGTCTTCACATATTGTTATTGGTGACTCACAGAGCACATGCTTACCTTTGCTCAATGCGCTTTTGATATCATCGTAATGATGTTTAGGGCTTGATATAATATATACTCCGTCGGAATTTTCCAGCAAATCATCAATACTGTTATAAGTCGTAAGTTTTTTCAGTTCAGATGAAAAATACGTTGTGTCTCTTGAATATACACCACTTATTGACAAACCGTTTACATAGTGGCTCTCGTGTTCAATCTTGTTGAGTATTGGAGATTCTCCGATAAGTCCAATTCTCATGTCGCGTTTCTCGGCACGAATCTCAGAACTTGATATTCCTTGTGTTCTTTCGAGATACACTACTTTGCAGAACTCTTTCAGATAGTCGAAGTGTCCTTCCCAGTCAGAACCTACGGTAAATATGTCAATGCCAAGTCTCTTGATATCATCAATCTTTTGTCCTTCATATTCTTCAACGATAATTTCATCGGCAAGTCCGGTAGCTCTTACAGCTTCTATTCTCTCAATAAGAGTCTGCTGCACATTTATTTTACCGCGTTCACGGTCGAAAGAATCAGCTGTGACTCCAACAATTAGATAGTCACCAAGGGCTTTTGCCCTTTCTAGCAACCGGATGTGGCCCTTATGAATTAGGTCGTATGTACCGTAGGTTATAACTTTTATCATACTTTCTTTAGATTAAAGAAGTCCTTTTTTGTTAAGGTCTGCTAAGGCTGTAATGAGTTTAGTGTTGTCATCTATAGACAATGCTCCGATATGTCCAACACGGAATACTTGATCCTTCATGTCGCCTCCGTTGGGACATATCCATATTCCATATTCATCTTTCAACGTTGTGAAAATATCATAAGCAGAAACGTTTAGAGGATGTAAAGGTGTTACGGCATTTGAAAGAGATTTTGATACAATCTCAAAAGGTAAATCTTTTATTCTGTTTCTGAAATCAGCAGCAATAGCATGAATTTTATCAATCTCAGACTGTTCACCGCCAGCTGCGTCAATTTCTCTGAGTCTCATGTTTATCTGTCGCAGTATTCCTACTGCTGGAGTAAATGGCGTTTGACCGCGTTCCGCATTTTTCAGTGCGTCTTTCAGGTCGAAGTACATACTTTTTACATTGTTGCCCTTTACTCGTTCAACAGCCTTTTCTGAAAGTACAATTACAGATATAAAGTTCGGCATATAGACCAGAAGCTGTACTTTCTTCTTAACTCCGGTTCTGCGGATACGATTTAAAAGCAATGCCAGAATGATCGGAACCGGAAAGCCCCACAACAGTCCATAAATACTCAGTTTTAACGTATTCAACAGGTAGTTCATAAAATCCGGTGAAGATAAAAACCGCCTGAAATATTCAAGTCCGACCCATGGACTTCCAAGCACTCCCTTGATTACGTTGTAATCCTCAAATGCAATCAGAAGTCCCCCCATAGGAAGATACTTAAAAATGATTGTCAGTAAAAGTCCTGGCATTAAGAAAAAAAGATATAACTGCCAGTTTTTCTTCACATATGTAGC
>RCMY010003831.1_pt1 | contig 13184 bp, 10 predicted proteins | sample 2041341 | NCBI WGS metagenome assembly RCMY01 (sample SAMN09708234, study PRJNA481090) | Marine sediment metagenome, whole genome shotgun sequencing project. | reverse complement strand
GGGTCGAGAATGTCGGGCCGGTTTGTGGCCGCCATGATCACGACGCCCTCGTGGGCTTCGAATCCGTCCATCTCGGACAGCAGTTGGTTGAGGGTTTGTTCGCGTTCGTCGTGACCGCCGCCGAGACCGGCACCTCGCTTGCGGCCGATGGAATCGATCTCGTCGATGAAGATGATGGCTCGGCCGCTCTTGCGGGCGGATTCGAAAAGATCGCGCACCCGGCTCGCTCCGACGCCCACGAACATCTCCATGAAATCGGAACCCGAGACCGAGAGGAACGGAACGCCGGCCTCGCCGGCCACGGCTCGAGCGATGAGGGTTTTGCCGGTTCCGGGGGGCCCGACCAACAGCACCCCTTTGGGGGTTCGGGCGCCGATGGCGCCGAACTTCTCGGCGTTGCTGAGGAAGTCGACCACCTCGCGAATTTCCTGCTTCACGCCGGCGTAGCCGGCGACGTCGTCGAAGGTGGTTCCGGGACGTTCGGCGGAATAGGTCTTGGCGCGAGAACGCCCCACCGACATGATGCCGCCCATCTGGCCCTGCGCCCGACGGTTCATCCAGATGATGAGGGCGACGATGAGGAAGAGCGGCAGGAACAGCGGCAGCCACTGCGCCAGCGCACTGGGCTCGGGTCGCACCAGGTTGACCTCGGTGTTGCTGGCGAACCGGGATTCGATCTCGTCAACCGACAACTCGTCGGGGCCAACCGTGTTGAACTTCCCGCCGGCGTTGACGGCTGCGTCGTCGGCGAAGAGGCCTTCGATGTGACCGTTGTCGGTGTTGATCTCGATCGACTCGACCTCGCCCGCGTCGACGGCCTTGAGAAACTCGGAGTACGACAGGTCGTCGCCGTTGTTTCCGGGCAACGTGAACGCTGCGAACAGGACGAAGATGAGGACGCTGGCCAGCCCCCACAGGGCCCAGCGGGGCCATTCGGTGGGTTTGGCGGGCGGGCGACCTGGCGTGGGCCGACGGTCGTGCGGGTCGGGCGGTGGGGGAGGAGGCGGTTTCGCCATAGTTCTTCCATGCTAGGGGCGACCGGGCGTTTCCAGGTAGCCGTCCCGGTGTCCACGTGTCACAGGGGAAGCGGAACTAGCGTCGCCCTGATGGAACGATCTTGTGCTCGCCCTACCTGCAAGTCACCCGCTGCGGCGACGTTGACGTACGACTATCACCGCCAGACGGTCTGGATCGATCATCTGAGCGTCGACGACCACCCGATGCAGCACGACCTGTGTTTGCATCACGCCGACATCACCCGACCTCCGCAGGGCTGGGAGCACGACGATCGCCGTGGTCAGTTCCATCAGGGGATCTTTGCCATCGCACAAGCCAGCTGATCCCGCCGCCGGCGGGGGCCCGGAAAGGGCCATCGCGGCACGGTGCGCGTCGACGGTAGCGTGCATCGGATGTCCGACGCCGAGCTTGTGACGCCACCCGCCATCATGGCGGTGGACCACCCCGATGCGCTCGGGTTCGGTTCGGCACTGGGCGTCGCGTTCATCGGCTGGTTCGTCGGGGTCGCTGCGTCGACGGTCGCAGCTGTCAACCTCGCCCGTGCGCTCGGCTACGACCTCGGCCAAGCCGGCGGCGAGGGGGCTTCGATCGGTCGCTCCGCTATGCAAATGGCGGAGAATCAGCCGTTGAGCAACGATGCCGCCCCGATCCAGTTTCTGGCGCTGTCCAACCTGCCCCTCTGGATTGCCCTGTTGCTCACGCCCCTGTTCATCGCGGCGTTGATGCACACGGCCCCGCGGGTTCTCTACGGCTTGCGGGTGACGGCGTCCGACATCCCGACCGGTATCGCGACCGGCGTGGTCATGCAGTTCGCCGCCGTACCGCTGTATCTGTTGTTGTTCAGGGTCATCGGCGAGCAAGACCTCAGCGGCCCGGCTCGAGAGTTGGCTGAACGTGCGCACGGGTGGGGCGTGATCGTGTTCGTGATCATGGTGGTCGTCGTGGCGCCGATCACAGAAGAACTGTTCTTTCGCGGGTTGATCTTCGGTGCCCTGTCGCGCATCTTGCCCGCCTGGGGAGCCATTGGCCTCTCCGCGCTCATCTTTGCGGCCGTGCACCTCCAACTGTTGCAGTCGATCGCGCTGTTTCTGCTCGGAGCGGTGTTGGCACTCCTCGTGCATCGGACGGGCCGGCTCGGGCCGGCCATCGTCGCCCATGCGGCGTTCAACGGTGTCACGGTCCTCGCGCTCCTGTAGCGGGGCCTGTTGTCCCGATCTCGAACGAGCAGACCCGACCGCGATGCTCATTTCCTCGGACCTGCGGCCGATGGGTCGGCACAATCTGAGTGCGCGGAGGCATTTGATGAGTAGGGCTGCAAAGTGTCGGCAATGTGGAAGCACGTTGGTATCGATCTCGTTGAAGGTCACCTCTGGTGACCGAACGATGTACTCGTGCTCGAAGTGCGACAACCGCACCTGGGATGCCGAGGGTGGGCCGACACAGCTCGCCGATGTGCTCGGTGAACTCGCAGCCACCAAGGTGCCTCGTCGCAATAGTCGCGTCGAAGCCGAATAGGGCGACCGACCAAAATAGCGCGGTGCCGCCGCCAGCCTGGCCTGACGTGCGACGATAGCGGGAATGCATGACGGCTTGAACAGCACGCGCCCCGACGAGCCAGACCCGGCGGTCGAAGAAGTCCTCGCACCGACCACGCCGAGCGCGGTCGGGTCGGCGGCGCGTGACCTGCGACGATGGGTCCAGGGCCGCAGCGGCGAGTGGTGGATGACCCTCACCATCGTTGCGGGTTGCGCGATCTTCGTCTTTCTCGAGATGCACCCGCAGTTGGTGTTTCGAGACAGCCTGCCAACCGGTGGCGACATGGGCGCCCACGTCTGGGGTCCTGCCTACCTACGCGATGAACTCCTGCCGAACTTCCGTCTTTCCGGGTGGACCCCGGACTGGTACGCCGGTTTCCCCGCATTCCAGTTCTACATGGTCGTCCCCGCGTTGGCGATCGTGTATCTCAACGCCGGTCTCACGTCGTCGGTCTGGCTGTCACTGCTCCTCGTTGCCGTCATAGCAGCGGGTGCCGTCGCCGCCGGTCGGACGCCGTTCTTCGCTCGACACCGCGGGCTGCTCATCGGGCTCGCAGTCGGCTTGGCGCTGTTCCTGGTCTCCTTCCCCTACGGCGTCGCGTTCAAGCTGATCGCCGTCCTCGGGCTCGTCAGCATGCCGATATCGGCATGGGCGCTCGGCCACATGGCCCGTTTGCCGTTTCCCGGGCCGGCGATGCTCGCAGTCGCCACCTTGCCATTCCTGTTCGATCGAAGCTTCAACATCTACGGCGGAAACGCCGCATCGACGATGGCCGGCGAGTTTGCCTTCTCGATCAGCCTGTCGCTGGCGTTGCTCTTCGCTGCCGTGATGTATCGCGGCTTCGACACGGGGCGTCACCGCGTCGCCGGCGCTGCGCTACTGGCGCTGGTCACGCTGTGCCATCTCATTCCCGTCATCTTCGTAGCGATCCTGATCTTGGCGAGCGCCCTCGTGCGGCTGTCCCGTCGGGTGATGGTGTGGCTCCTCACGGTCGGACCGGTGGCTGTGCTGCTCTCGCTCTTTTGGACGGGGCCGTTCTTCTTCCGTCGAGAGCTGCTCAACGACATGGGTTGGGAGAAGCTCGAGGGCAAGGACAAACTCGTGTCCGCGCTCATCACCCGGGAGACACTCAATCCCGACACGTTGCGCGACAACCCGCCACTCGAGTTGATCTTCGGGTTGGCCGTGCTCGGCTTCGTGGTGTCGATCGCTCGACGATCCCGGCTCGGCGTGGCGTTGGGCATCACCGCTTCCGTGCTGGCGCTGTTGATCGTCGATCCGCTGGCCGACACGTGGTCGGCCAACCCCATCACGGCGTGGCACGACCTCACCGCGATCTGGAACGCCAGGTACCTGCCGTTCTACTACTTCACGCTGTATCTACTGGCCGGTATTGGCATCGGAATCATCATCCGTTGGGTGGGCGACTCGATGCGAGACGCCTTCACCACCAGCGACGGCGAACTGGCGATGACGACCGGTGGCTCGCTACTCGTGGCCCTTGGAATGGGCTTTCCGCTCGGCGGGCTCGCCGTGCTCGTCAACAAGAACGCCGGACCGCTCTTCGGCGACGATGCGTCACTGTTCAATATCCGCCCGTTGTTGCCGGCGATCTTCGCTGCCGTCTGGATTGGATTGGCCGTGCTGCTCGTCGGCCGAGCGATCCAGTTGCACGGGCTGCGGCTCGATCGTCGCGGCCTGCGCGGCTCGAGATGGTTCACGTTCGGCGCCCTCGCCACCGTCTCGTCGATCGTGTTCATCAGCGTGGCCGCCCCCCTCGGCGCGTTGCCCGGCGGAACGTGGCAGAACGACGGCAAGTTCCATTGGGGACCGTTCGCCTCGCCCGATCGCAGCTTTGTGTCGGGCTGGGCCGAATGGAATTTCACGGGGTACCAGGCTCGGCAGGGCAACGACAACGGCGGCGGCTGGGACGAATACATCGCGGTCGTCGACACGATGGCCGAGATCGGCGAGGCCACCGATGGCTGTGGTCGGGCGTTCTGGGAGTTCGCGCCGGAACTCAACCGTTATGGCACCACCATGGCCATGATGCTGCTTCCGTTCTGGACGGAGAGCTGTATCGGGTCGATGGAAGGGCTGTACTTCGAGTCGTCGGCCACGGTGCCGTACCACTTCTTGATGCAAAGTGAGCTCTCCGGGCCTTCCGAGACGATCGACATCGACGACGAGACCACCAAGAAGCTGGGCGGGCCATCGCAGCCCCAGCGCGGATTGCCCTATACCGGGTTCTCGTTCGACGCCGGAGTAGAGCACATGCAGCTGATGGGCGTGCGCTACTACATGGCGTTCTCCACCCAAGCGCTCGAGGCCGCCCGCTCCCATGCCGACCTCACCGAGATCGCGTCGTCCGGCCCATGGGCGGCATTCGAGGTGGCCGGAACGCAACTCGTCGAGCCACTCGCGCTCCAACCAGCGGTGCTCGAAGGCGTCGGACATGAGCAGGAGCAGTGGCTCGATGTCGGTATCGATTTCTTCCAGAATCGTGACGACGACAGCGTGTTCCTCGCCGCTGACGGACCCGACGACTGGTTGCGGATCGAAGCGGATCAGGCGGTCGATGGCGTGGACCTGCCAGAGATTGCGGTCACCGACATCGAGACGACGAACGACACCATCTCGTTCTCGGTCGACCAGGTCGGCGTGCCGGTGTTGGTCAAGACCAGCTACTTCCCCAATTGGAAGGTGGATGGCGCCGAAGGTCCATATCGGGTCACGCCGAATCTCATGGTCGTCATCCCGACCGAAACCGAGGTCGAACTCCGATTCGGCCGGACCAACCTCGAGTACGTGTCGTACGCGGCCACGGTGGCCGGGCTCCTCCTGTTGGCGTTGTTCCTTCGCCGAACCGTCCCCGCCGGTGTCGTCGCATGGGATCCGCTCGACCGGGCATTCCGCGGCAGATTTGTCGAGCCGCCCATGCCGGTTGGCCCAGCGCCGTTCACGTGGGCGACGCCCGTCCCCGTCGGTCTCGCCGACCCCGAGGCGAGTACACCAGTCGTCGATGACCCCTACGCCGATCCCGACGATCGGGATGGGCCTGATGATGAGGGGCCCGATGATCCCGCCGCGGCCGAATGGCCCGACCCGCCCGCACCGTGAGTACCCGCCTGTCGCGTTTCGCGGCGGTCGGGGCCATGGCCACAGCCCTGGATTTCGGCGGCTATCTGGCGCTGCGAGAGCTGGGTCTGGCATTCGGTGTTGCCGACGTCCTGGCCCTCGGCATCGCCGGCGTCTTTTCCTATCAACTGCACCGCTCCGTCACGATGCGCGACGAACCGTTCCTCCGTTGGCTTGGCCACCCTTGGATTTTCGCCGCGGTCGGGGTGATTGCCGGCAGCGTCGATGTGGCGCTGCTCACCTCCTTCGGGGGTAGCGCGCCGGGAAAGCTCGGCGCCATCGCAGCTGCCGCGGTCGTGCGGTCGATCGCCCACCGGTGGGTGCTCTTCCGGGTCATCCGCGAGGATCAGGAACACCCGTCCAACCGGCCGTCGCCATCGGCGGGCCCGCGGCTGTCGGTTGTCATTCCGGCATTCAGGGAGGCCGACCGGATTGCGCAAACGGTGGCCGAGTTGCATACAGCCCTCAGCGAGCTGCGGCGGACTGGCGACCTCGAAGTCGTCGTCGTCGACGACGGGTCCGGCGACGGGACCGGCGACGTGGCCCGCGCTGCCGGGGCCGACCTCGTCATCGACCTCGAGCAAAATCTTGGCAAAGGCGGGGCGGTTCGTGCCGGGATGTTGGCGGCGACCGGGCGGTGTCGGGCGTTCCTCGACGCCGATCTCGCGTACAGCCCCGATCAGGTGTTGGTGTTGTTGCAGCAGATCGAATCCGGTTGGGACGTCGTCGTCGGCAACCGACACCACGTGGCAACCCGGACGCTTGTGCCGACCAGCAGGCTGCGCGATGTCGGCGGCCGAATGGTGAACCTCACCACGCAGGTGCTGCTCCTCGGGCAGTACCGCGACACCCAGTGCGGCCTGAAGGCCATGCGCGGTGATGTCGCCGAGCAACTGTTCGCCACCACCCGCGTCACCGGCTTCGCCTTCGACATCGAGGTGCTGCACCTCGTCGAGCGATACCGCCTCAGTCTCACGGAGGTTCCGGTGCACGTTCGCAACAGCGACCGCACCACGGTGAACCTCGTGCGCGACACCGGCCGTTTGTTACGCGACCTGCGCCGAATTCGGCGTTGGGCTCGCCAGGGGGCCTATCCGGCAGCCATCGACTTGCCCGATCCGCAGGAGACGGGTTCCTAGCCCGAACGGTACGACAGCCGCGATCGGCCCCGACCGGAGCGCTTCGCGCAGCGAGGAGCGCGCGTCCGTCGCAGAAAGCCCGGGCGACCCATGGTCGAGCGCATCCAGGCGACCTACGCTGTGTGGTCTCATGGCTGATTTTGATGCAATCTTCAAGGCGTACGACATTCGCGGGACCTACCCCGATCAGATCGACGCCGAAGGTGTGCGCCGCATAGGCGCCGGCTTCGGACGGTTCGTCGGGGATCACCCCGATGGCGGCGACACCGTCATCGTCGCCCACGACATGCGCCCGAGCGGCCCTGAATTGGTGGCAGCGTTCACCGAAGGCGCGACCGGGCAAGGTATGAACGTCGTGCACATGGGACTGGCGTCCACCGACATGATGTACTTCGCATCGGGCTCGCAGAACACGCCCGGAGTCGTGTTCACGGCGTCGCACAACCCGGCGGGCTACAACGGTATCAAGATGTGCTTCGCCGGCGCCAAGCCCCTCGGGGCCGACAGCGGCATGGCCGAGATCAAGGCCATGGCCGAATCCGGCCTCGACCCGGCCTCCACCACCGGAATCGTCAGTCGGATCGACCTGCTCGATGCCTTTGCCGAGCACTGCCATTCCTTCATCGACATGGCCAAGTTGCGACCATTGAAGGTCATCGCCGATACGGCCAATGGCATGGGCGGCCTCGTCGTGCCGAAGATCTTCGAGCACCTGCCCTTCGACCTCGAAGTCATGTACGAGGAGCTCGACGGGACGTTCCCGAATCATCCGGCCGACCCGATTCAGCCCGAAAACCAGGCGGATCTCGTCGCCCGCGTGCTCGAAACCGGCGCCGACATCGGTTTGGCGTTTGACGGCGACGCCGATCGGGTCTTTCTCGTCGACGAAAAGGGTCAGGGCATCTCGGGTTCGATCACCACGGCACTCGTTGCGAAGGGACTTCTCGAGAAGAATCCGGGAGCGACGATTCTCTACAATCTCATCTGCTCGAAATCGGTGGCCGAAGTCGTCGCCGAAGGCGGTGGTACCTCGCAGCGGACCCGCGTCGGCCACTCGTTCATCAAGGCGGTCATGGCCGAGACCGGGGCACTCTTCGGTGGGGAGCACTCCGGCCACTACTACTTCCGCGACAATTTCCGAGCCGACAGTGGCCTCATTGCGGCGCTCGTCATCCTCGAGGCCTTGTCGGCGGCGAACCAGCCGCTGAGCGAACTGTGTGCGCCGGTCGATCGCTATTTCGCGTCGGGCGAGATCAACACGAAGGTGGACGATACCGAGGTCGTGATCGCGAGGGTGTCCGCAGCGTATGGCGATGCCGATCAGGACCGTCTCGATGGGCTCACGGTCGACTTGGGCGACTGGTGGTTCAACCTGCGGGCCTCGAACACCGAACCGCTACTGCGGCTCAACCTCGAAGCGTCCACCAAAGAGATGTGCGCCGACAAGGTGGCCGAGGTTCGTGCGCTGTTCGGCGATTCGGCGCTCGACTGAGGTCGTCGACCTGAGCGAACGCAGGTGCACGACGTAGACTTGCTCGCTATGGCATTGCAACCACAACTTCTCGAGATTCTGGCGTGTCCAGAGGACAAGGGACCGCTGTTCTACTTCGAGGACGAGAACGTGCTGTTCAATCCGCGCCTCAATCGCACCTACGAGGTGCGTGACGACATTCCCGTGATGCTGCTCGATGAGGCCACCGATCTCGACGACGCCGAGGCCGCCCGTTTGGTTGCGAAGGCCGAAGCCGACGGCATCTCGCCCACCTTCGAGCCCTCCAGCTGACTCTTTGGAGCGGTTGATCTGCCCGGTTCAGGGCTACGCCTGGGGGTCGGTGACGGCGATTCCCGAGCTGCTCGGTACGGCGAGTACCGGCGCGCCACAAGCCGAGCTGTGGATGGGCACCCACGAACGCGGACCCGCGACGATTGCTCGAGACGGGTCCGAGCTCGGAGCCCTCGTCGACGCGGATCCCATAGCTGCGTTGGGCGCGGACACCGCGCAGCGTTTTGACGGTGCGCTGCCATATCTGATGAAGATTCTGGCCGCGGCGTCACCGTTGTCGATCCAGGCCCACCCCAACAAGGCCCAGGCCGAGGCGGGTTTCGCCTTGGAGAACGCCGCCGGCATCGCTCTCGACGCGCCCAATCGTTCGTTTCGTGACGACAACCACAAACCCGAACTGATATGTGCCCTGAGCCCCTTCGTCGCGTTGTGTGGGTTCCGCGATCCCGACGAAACCGCCCGGCTGTACGAGGGCCTCGGTGTCGATGGCCTGTCGCCGATCATCGTGGCGCTTCGGACAGGCGAACCGGCCGCCGATCGTGTTCGTGCGGCATTGTCGCTGTTGTTGCGCCGCTCCGAGTCCGACGCTTCCCGACTGACCGCCGATGTTGGTGCTGCCTGCCGGCTTCCGAGCGAGGACTTCTCCGTCGAGCGACGATGGGCGGCCACAAACGCGCATCACTATCCGGACGGACCCGGCGTCGTCGCCGGCTTGATGCTGAACCTGATTCAGCTCGAAGCCGGCGAAGCGTTGTTCCTCGGCGCCGGCAACCTGCACGCATACCTTCAGGGCACCGGCATCGAGGTGATGGCCATTTCCGACAACGTGCTGCGAGGTGGCATGACCCGAAAGCATGTCGATGTCGACACGCTGCTGGAGGTTGTCGACACCACACCGGGACAACCTCGTGTGCAGCGTCCCAGTCGCCCGGTTCACCTCTACGACAGCGCGGTCGCCGACTTCGCCCTGACCCGAATCGCACCCGAAGCGTCGACCACTCGAGACCTTCGGTCCGGCGAAATCGTCCTCTCGATCGCCGGCGACACCACGTTGGAGGTGCTCGGCGAGCAGCTTCGCTTGGCCCCCGGCGAGGTGGCGTGGGTTCCCGCTCATCACGAGCGATGCACGATCGGAACCGGGAAGGATGCGATTGCGTTCGTCGCCTCCGTAGGCATGGGCTGAATCGACCATGTACGCTAGCGAGTTGCAGAGGGCTGTCGCCGATGCGGGTCAGTTGACCCCAGCCCGTGCGAATGAATCCGGACACGTCACCTTGGCGTGAACGCCTGCGACCGTTGCGCCACGTGCGAGCGGTCAAGCGGAAGACATCGAGCACACGAAAGACATCACATGCCCAAGACTCTCACGGCCGACGACTTCAAGGTCGCGGACATCGAACTCGCCGGCTTCGGCCGCAAGGAAATCCAGCTCGCCGAGAACGAAATGCCCGGTCTCATGAAGCTGCGCGCCGAGTACTTCGACGACCAGCCCCTCGCCGGTGCCCGCATCGCGGGATCGTTGCACATGACTATCCAAACCGCGGTGCTCATCGAGACCCTCGTCGCGCTCGGCGCCGACGTTCGCTGGGTTTCGTGCAACATCTTCTCGACGCAGGACCATGCGGCCGCAGCCGTTGCGGTCGGTCCCCAGGGAACGATCGAAAACCCGCAGGGCACCCCGGTCTTTGCCTGGAAGGGCGAGACGTTGGACGAGTACTGGTGGGCGACGGAGCAGCTGTTCCACTGGCCTGACGGGAAAGGCCCCAACCTCATTCTCGACGACGGCGGCGACGCCACCATGCTCGTGCACAAGGGCCTCGAGTTCGAGAAGTCCGGCGAGATTCCTGAAGCGCACGAGCACAACTCCGAAGAGTGGGGCGTGTTCCTCGAACGGGTTCGCTCGATCAGCGAGTCGCATCCCGGTTTCTGGGGCCCGATCGCCGCCGACATCCGTGGCGTTTCCGAGGAGACCACCACCGGCGTGCACCGTCTGTACCAGATGATGGAGGACGGCGAGCTGCTGTTCCCGGCCATCAACGTCAACGATGCGGTCACGAAGTCGAAGTTCGACAACCTGTACGGATGTCGCCATTCGCTCATCGACGGCATCAACCGCGGCACCGACGTCATGATCGGCGGAAAGACCGCAATGGTGATCGGCTATGGCGACGTCGGCAAGGGCTGTGCCGCATCGCTGAAGGGTCAAGGCGCTCGCGTCATCGTGGCCGAGGTCGACCCCATCTGTGCGCTGCAGGCGTCGATGGAAGGCTTCGAGGTCAACACGCTCGACAACGTGATCGACAAGGTCGACATCTTTGTCACGGCGACCGGCAACAAGGACATCATCTCGTCCGAGCACATGAGCAAGATGAAGCACCAGGCCATCGTTGGCAACATCGGCCACTTCGATAACGAGATCGACATGGCGGGCATCTTGAAGATGTCCGATGTGCAGCGCATCAACATCAAGCCACAGGTCGACGAGTTCGTCTTTCCCGACGGTCACTCGGTCATCATGTTGTCCGAAGGTCGCCTGCTGAACCTCGGTAACGCCACCGGCCACCCGAGCTTCGTGATGTCGTTCAGCTTCACCAACCAGACGCTGGCGCAGATGGAACTGCACGCCAACGCCGAGGCCTACGGCATCAGCGTGACCACGCTTCCGAAGTCCCTCGACGAGAAGGTAGCCCGTTTGCATCTGGACTCGTTGGGCGTGAAGCTCACCGAGCTGAGCAAAGAGCAGGCCGACTACATCGGTGTGCCCCAGGACGGGCCGTACAAGCCCGATCACTACCGCTACTAGTCGTTCCTCGCCGCCGGCCACCTCGTGGCGTCCGGCCCACCCGAAAGCGCGCGGTCTCCGATACCGCGCGCTTTCGGTAGACCGCACTCGCTAGTCCGCACTCGCTAGTCCGCACTGTCTCCGATACCGCGCGCTGCAGCGCGCGGTCTCCGATACCGCGCGCTTTGGGTGGGGTTGACGGAGGCCAGGCTGTCGTAGGGGCGTCGTAAGGTCGGCGCCATGAGCAGGTGGACCATATGCGTCTGTTGTGGCAGCCGGGGTGGGGCGTTGTGCCAACCTTGTGTCGACGCCCTCGTTCCCGCGCAGCCGATCCCACCCGTTCGCGGGGTCGAAAGCGTCCGGGCCATCTTCGACTACAGCGGCGTGGGTCGATCCATCATTTCGGCCCTGAAGTTCCGCAACCGCCGCGCCATGGTCGGAGCGCTGGCGCGTTCCCTCGCCGCACTGGTGCCCGACGATGCCACATTGATCACCTGGATCCCCACCAGTCCCGCTCGGCGACGAGCTCGAGGTTTCGACCAGGCGGAGCTGCTGGCGCGCCGGGTGTCGAGCGAGTGCCGCACCCCGGTTCGGCGAACGATTCGCCGTCGACCGGGAGCTCCCCAAACCGGGGCAAGTCGCGAACGTCGTCTGGTCGGGCCAAGCTTCACGAGCCTCGGCTCGGTCGTCAACGAGCGCATCGTGTTGGTCGACGACGTCATCACGACCGGATCGACGGTCCGGAGCGCCGCCGAGGCACTGCATTTCGGCGGCGCTGACGCGGTGCACGCCATCGGTTTGGCGTTTACTTCCCCTGGGAAGTGAAGGGGTGCCATACTGTCGGCACCACGGTGCCACAACTACATACTGGGAGATGCCTTCGAATGCAGGTCCGAATCAGCAGCAGGAAGACCGAAATCACCCCTCGGCTCGAAGAGTTGGTAACGGCCAAGGTCAACCGTCTGGAAAGGTATCTCGAAGGGCTCGATACTGCTGAAGTGCACTTCTCCGAGGAGCGAAATCCTCGAATAGCCGAGAAGGAAGTGTGTGAGATCACGCTCGAGGGCCACGGCCATCACGTACGAGCGAAGGTGCGCGGTCGCGACGGCTACCAGGCGATCGACCGAGCGTGCGACAAGCTCGAACATCAGCTGCACAAGCTGAAGACCAAGCTCATCAAGCAGAGCCACGGCAACGGTGAAAAGTTGCTCGACATCCCCGAGGCCGAGGACGTCTCGCCGTTGGTCGCCGAGCCGCCGATGTCGCGCATTGTGAAGATGAAGAGCTTCGACATCGGCACCATGACCGCCGACGACGCTGTTCTGCAGATGGATCTGCTTCAGCACGACTTCTATTTCTTCCACAACAAGGAAACCGGTCAGGCGGCGGTGGTCTATCGCCGCGACGACGGCGACATCGGGATTATCGACGACCAACCCGAGTAGTCGCCGGGAGGCCAACTGCCTCCGTTGGCGCATCTAGGGTGAGGTCATGACCGAAGCAACAACCATGTCGACGGGCCGAACCTGGGGCGTCGTGCACCCCGGTGCCATGGGATCGTCTGTGGGCGCTGCGCTCGCCGGCTCGGGAGCCACCGTTTGCTGGTGCTCCGATGGCCGATCCGACGCGACCGCCGAACGAGCCCGGGCCGACGGGTTGACCGCCGTCGGCTCGCTCCGCGAGTTGGCGACGATCAGCGATGCGATCGTGTCCGTGTGCCCACCCGGTGCGGCCGTGGCCCAGGCCGTTGCCGTTGCCGACGCCGGATTCCGGGGTCTGTACATCGACG
>RCMY010003829.1_pt1 | contig 13186 bp, 9 predicted proteins | sample 2041341 | NCBI WGS metagenome assembly RCMY01 (sample SAMN09708234, study PRJNA481090) | Marine sediment metagenome, whole genome shotgun sequencing project. | reverse complement strand
TTATATTTAAGAAAAACAAGTATGAAAAATAAAAGATATATGGGAATCCAAGTATAGCCATTGGTTACAACGGACCAAAAACCGTCATACTTCTCTATACCAAGACCATTGAGGTAAATAAAGGTATCCCGGTCCCACCCCAATAATTTTTCGAGCATGGGGGTTATTTTCTTTTCACCACTCCCGTTACTTCATCAACATCCTTCTTTCTTTTATTATGATATGAATACGAGTAGAATTTGGGCGGTCGAAATGGATGGTGAAGGAAATTTTTTATCCGAGGAGCAATTGGCTCCTTCGGTTTTCTCTGACCGTGGGGATGGCTATATAGATATGGAGGTCGGGCCCGATGGTAAAATGTATATCCTCTCCTATGGTGCGGGCTGTTGCCCGAACAATGTCAGCGGCGGTAAACTGATACGGATTGACTATAATGGGCCTATTTCCAATTCTTGTATTCAAACGCCTTTCCCTGATTCATGGACGGTTCATCCATTGGAAGAAAATCCGTATACCGCGGTATACACCTTTGCCGACGACGATCTTGATGGTGATGGCCTAAAGGATATTGTGACCGGTGGATGGTGGTATAAAAATCCGGGATCCGCTTCGGGCAATTGGGAGAGAAAAACCATAGGCGGCGCTTTCGGAAACGTTGCCCATGTTTATGATTTTGACGGTGATGGCGATCTTGACCTTTTAGGGACTACCGGAACCTACGTAGGCGTAGATATGGTCTGGGCACAGAACGATGGTCAAGGTAATTTTACTATTTTCAACAACATTCCTTCCGGAGACGACAGTTTTCCCGAAGCTTTTCTGGCCGGTTTGGCAGGCGGGGTGTTCGATGAGGGCGGACCCTATCAAATGGCTATTAACTGGAACGGGGCCGAATCGACCAATTCTCCCGTAGATATGCTAACGCCTTCCGAAGATCCGACAACAGGCATGTGGACTTTGGTTCCTCTCAGTCCGGATTCCTCCGGTGAGGATATACAGGCCGGGGACATCGATCAAGATGGAGATCTAGACCTTTTTCAGGGCATCAACTGGTTAAGGAACAACGGAAGCGGCAATTTCGAAACTTTCGATACCGGCATTAGATACCCCAGCACCCCGGATAGGGCACAGTTGGCTGATTTCGATGATGATGGTGACCTTGATGCCGTGGTAGGGCAACTGGGCCTTGGTGCAACTGGTGACATCTATGAATTCGCTTGGTTCGCAGCTCCGGCAGACCCGACACAACCTTGGGTTAAAAATGTACTGGATGCCGATGTGAGAGGTAGTTTGAGCGTTTTTGCCATAGACATTGATTTTGATGGCGATAAAGATATTGTAGTAGGGGAGTGGCTTGGTCAACATCGATTGATCGCCTTTGAAAATGATCTTTGTGGTTCCGGTCAATTTAATAAGAAGATTCTCGATAATGGGGCCCTTGGCTTTGAGCATCATGACGGGGCTCGCGTTGTCGACATTGATAATGATGGCGATTATGATGTGATTTCCAATGGATGGCGCAACGATTTGATACCTAGAATTTACGAGAACACCTCGGCACCCATCGCAGTTGATCAACCCATTGTCGATGCCGGCGAAGACCGAAATGTGGTGCTCGACACCGCCTTTACTTTGACCGGATCCGCCAACGATCCCGACGGGGGTGACATCGTCTCCTACCTTTGGACCGTACAGACTGCCCCGAATGGTAGTACCGCAACCCTTGTCGGTGCCAACACTACCGAACTTACGGTCAATAATGCCACTGAGGGTGTGTACGTATTCCGTTTAAGCGCTACCGACGATGAGGGCGATATCGGTTTCGACGATGTTACGGTGACCGTAGGTGAAGGTTCGCCGGGAGGCGGCGGCGACGTGATCCGTATCAACACCGGTGGCCCTGGCTATACTTTTGAAGGAACTACTTGGGCTGCCGATCAATTTTCCAACGGGGGCAAAATATTTAGCAAGGATATCGCTATTGCAAATACCAACAATGATCAACTGTATCAGACCGAGCGGTACAGAGATGACGGTTCCGGCATTCTCATCTACGAGTTTCCCGTCGCCAATGGGGAACATAGCGTAAATTTACATTTTGCCGAAATCTATTATGGTCTTCCCGGTGCCGGATCAGGTGGTGGCGCCGGTTCGCGAGTCTTCAATATCGACGTAGAAAATCAGGGCCAACGTGAAAATTATGATATTTTTGTGGCCGCTGGTGGCGCGGCGATGGCCGTGGTGGAGACGTTTACCGGAATAAATGTGACCGACCAAAGCCTGACGATTACCATGACCCCGATTTCGGAGTTTCCCAAAATATCTGGTATCGAGGTCATACCTCCAATAACTTTTACTGACCCGACGGCTGATGCCGGTCCCGACCAAACGATTACCTTGCCCGAAAACAGCGTGGTACTCCCCGGATCCGGTGCGGATGCCGATGGAGGTGCGGTCAGTTATCTGTGGACGCAACAGAGCGGTCCGGAGGGCGCCATATTAAGCGGTCCGGAAACTGCTGAACTCTCCGTTAGCGAGATGGTCCCAGGCACCTATGTTTTCCGATTGACGGTGACCGACGACGAAGGAGAATCCGATTTTGATGAAGTAAGTGTACGTGTAAGTGTATTAGTGGTGCCCGATGGCGATATCCTGGCCGTCGCCGAGGCAGCCCCGACAATGGGTAGTGCCCCCTTGGAGGTTAGCTTTACCGGTAGTAATTCTGTTGGTGAAAACCTTACATACCTATGGAACTTCAAGGATGGCAAGTCATCCACCGAGGCGGATCCCACCAACGTTTTTATTGGCGAAGGCACCTATAACGTAGAATTGACCGTTACCGATACCGGGGGAATTACAAACACGTCTTCCATAACCATAGCGGTCGGCGGAACTGACGGGGATTTGGTGGGCATCTTTTTAGATCAAAATCCTCCGAGAGATGGTATCGCTATTTTACACGTTATGAACCAACCTGGAAATTTTATGATGTTAGGTATCAACGTATATGATATACATGGGCGGTTGTTGAACAGCTACAATCCTGAAGATATCGTTGTAAATGGTACTACCTATCAAGTACCGGTACACATTCTAAAGGCCGGACTCTACTTTTTTGAAATTGACATGAACCAAGGAGAACCAGTAACCTTAAAAGTGCTGGTTGGAAATTAAGCTGTATACCCGCAATGGTACATCGTAGACCGACCGGCAGACAGGCTTAAATGGTTCAAATCCGCAACGCGCTTTAGTAAAAAGTAGCAATCGTATTATTGATCAGTGGCAAAAGCTGTTCCACCGCCTTTTTGGATAAAGTCAGTTTTTTAAGGGAATTCAGTTGCCCTATATTATGAACGTCGGAAGCCAAGAAATCAATAAGACCTGCCTCAAGAAGGTCGTGGGCCACTTTCGGCACCTCCTTGCCGTAATATTCACCAAGTGACAAAAGGTTCATTTGAAATAATATACCATGTTTTTTGTACTCGGTATACTTTCGCATACGGTTGTGTAAAAATCCATAACGTTCGGGATGGGCAAGAATAGGATAAAATCCCTTGGTGGCCGTCTTGATTATGGCTTCTTCAAAATTAATCGGGGGCTGCAGGTACGACATTTCGACCAAAAGATACTCCTTTCCCATGGCCATTGCGGATTCCGTTTCTAGTAAATGCTCAAAATTGTCATCGATCATGTGTTCGGCAGCCGCCTGAACCGAAATATGTTTCAAGTCATTTATAATCAAGGCGTGTTGTACCTGTGAAAGTGCATTAGTGATGGTCGCCTTGGTATTGGGATAGTAATTGTGCATTATATGTGGGGTGGCGATAAAATGGGTCACCCCAAATTCCTCAAAAGCCTTTATTAGTGCCATGGAGTCATCTACGGTCTTGGCGCCATCATCGATACCGGGCAATATATGATTGTGGATATCGATAAAACCGTCAAGGTAATCGATTAAGAATTTTTTTCTACTGAAAAACTGCATCATCTGTTTTGGTTCTGGTCAAGGAATCGAAAGTATAACGGCCAATATTGATTTTTATGATTTTAAAACTAGGGAGACCTAGGGCAAAGATAATGCAGAAGCAATAGATTTCAATACTAAGCAAATCTCCGAGGGCTAAATTTGTCGGAGAGTGTCTCTTGTTTTCTAAAACAACGACAAATGGTTCGGACATCAAGGTCACTAATGGGTACCTTTTTTCTTGGGGGCAAAACTTCGGTGGAATTTGAAATTTGGTGCTTGGAATTTTAACCTCACAAGCCCTTGACCGCCGCCTCAGCACACCTTTCCCCGTCCATCGCCGCGGAAACGATGCCACCGGCATAGCCACCACCTTCCCCACAGGGATACAGACCCTTGATTTCCGGATGTTCCAAATTTTTATTCCTGGGGATATTCACGGGGGATGAGGTGCGGGATTCTACACCCACAATATTCGCCTCGGAGGTATAATAGCCTTTCATCTTTTTCCCGAATTCTTCAAACCCCTTTCGCAAACGGCTGCCGATCAATCTTGGTAAAAGGGAATGTAAGGGGGCGCTTCGAAGTCCCGGTTGGTAGGATGTGGGGTTTAGATCTGGGGAGATCCGTCCTTCGACGAAATCCGTGACCCGCTGTGAGGGCGCTACTTGGGTACGCCCACCTGACGTAAAGGCCAAGCGTTCTAGATCTTTCTGATATTCCAAGCCTTTCAAAGCCCCGAAACCTTCGTATTTACGGATGTCTTCGTCCACATTGATTTCTACTACCACTCCCGAATTCGCAAATAGATTATTTCGCCGTGAAGGCGACATGCCATTGACCACCACCTCGCCGGGAGCCGTGGCCGCCGGAACGATAAACCCACCGGGACACATACAGAAGGAGTAAACGCCCCTACCTTTTACTTGTTCGACGAGACTGTAGGCCGCAGGCGGAAGCAATTCGTGACGTGACCTCCCGCAATTGTATTGAATGGAATCGATAATATGCTGAGGATGTTCGATGCGCACCCCCATGGCAAAGGACTTCGCCTTAAGTGCAATTTTTTTCCGGTCGAGCAGATAGAAAATATCCCGGGCAGAATGGCCGGTCGCCAATATGACCCGGTCAACATCCATTTCATTTTTGTTGTTTAAGACAATGGATTTTAAGCGGTTGTCCCGAAGTACAAAATCCGTTATTTTGGTATTGAAATGCACTTCCCCACCATGGGCCAAAATCGTCTCGCGTATAGTTGAAACGATTTTCGGTAGTTTGTTTGTGCCTATATGAGGGTGGGCATCCACCAAGATTTGTTCCGTTGCGCCGTGATGTACCAAACTTTCGAAAATACGCCGTACATCACCGCGTTTAAGGCTTCGGGTATAGAGCTTTCCGTCGGAATAGGTGCCGGCGCCTCCCTCCCCGAAACAATAGTTACTATCTTCGTTGACGAGGTGGTCTTGGTTGATGGCCTTGAGGTCGCGGCGTCGGTCTTGAACCTTCTTGCCGCGTTCGAGGACGATCGGTTTAACCCCCAGTTCGAGACAACGCAGCGCCGCCCACATGCCCGCAGGGCCGAATCCGACAATATGAACAGATTTGGACTTCGATACATCCTTATAATCAAACGTGTGGCTGCTTTCAGGAATATCTTCACCAATATAAGCCGCGAGTTTATAGTGGAAAACCACCGCTGGTTTTCGAGCGTCAATGGACTTACGGAGAATTTTCAACAAAAACTCATCTTCAGAAAGCCCCAAATACTTGGCCGCCCTTCGTTTCAGGCTTCCTTTTTGGGCTTCTTCTTCAAGATTTAAGCGGATTTGTAGGTTTTTGACCATACCGCGAAATTAAGGGAATTTGAACAATACAGCGCACAAAGGGTAGAGTTCGGTTTTCCTTTTTTTTGCTTTGTAGTATATTTGGCGAAGCTTGAACTTGAACTTTAACATAGACATCAATTGCGACGTAGGCGAGGGAGTGGGAAACGAGGCGCAACTGTTTCCCCTGATCTCCTCCTGCAATATTGCCTGTGGCGGCCATGCGGGGGACGCTTCCTCAATGCAAAGGGTCGTTCGTTTGGCGAAGAAATTCGATGTCAAGGTCGGGGCGCATCCATCGTATCCCGATAAAGAAAATTTCGGAAGGTCTGCCATGGATATCCCATCCAAAGTACTTATCCAAAGTATCCAAGAACAGATAGCTGACCTTGTATCCATCCTCAGAAAAGAAGATATCCCCCTTCATCATATCAAGGCCCATGGCGCATTGTACAACGAAATCGCCAAGAATGCCGCATTGGCCGAACTTTTTTTGATGGCCGTTGCCAAATACAAAAATGATATCCTCATGTATGTTCCGTACGCCTCGGAAATAAGCAAAAAGGCGGGGGAACAGGATTTCTCGATCGCCTATGAAGCTTTTGCCGACCGAAATTACAATGGGGACCTCAGTCTGGTTTCCCGGAGCCATCCGCAGGCATTGATCGAATCTCCGGAAGCCGTTTTGAAACATATCATCCGCATAGTAACGCAACATAAAGTTCGAACGCTTACTGGCAAAAACGTAAAAATTTTGGCCGATACTTTCTGTATTCATAGCGATACTCCTGCTGCATTTGAAATAGTATCGTATCTTTCGGAAGAATTATCGAACCATTCCATACGAATCAATAAGTGAGCACCTACGATATTTCCATACGGCCCTTCGGTATACATTCTATTTTATTGGAATGGCCGAACCGCGTCGATGAAGACATTCTGGAAAATATATTGAGATTTGTTCAGCATCTTAAAAACAGTTGCTTTGAGGATGAAAAATGGGAAATGGTGCCCGCATATAATTCCCTCACGCTTATCCATCGCGAGAAACCGATTGATTTTGACAGCTTTAAAGGGAAGCTTTCGAAGTGGTATGCCGAAGATAAAAAGGAGGTGTACCGCGAGAAACTGTTGTGGCGGCTTCCGGTATGTTATGATCTTGAATTCGGGTTAGATCTCGAAGAAGTTTCGAAGTATTCGGACCGGTCTTTGGAAGAAATCATCAAACTGCACACCGAAAATCAATATATGGTTTACGGTATTGGCTTTCTGCCTGGGTTTACGTATCTGGGCGGTATCCCCGAAGCATTGGAAATTCCTAGGAAATCGAAGCCCAGGGCTAAAGTGCTCAAGGGGGCCGTTGGTCTGGCAGGAAAGCAGACCGGCATTTATCCTCGGGATTCCCCGGGCGGATGGAACATTATCGGCAACTGCCCGGTGCCGATGTTCGATCCGAAAAAATCAGCGCCCTGCTTTGTAAGCGTAGGCGATAAAATGCAATTCTACCCCATTGAAAGAGCCGAATACGACCTGTACAAAATAGAGGGTGAAGTGGGTATCTACAAAGTGGAAAAAATTATATTGGATGCTTAAGGTATTAAAATCGGGATTGTTCACGACCGTTCAAGATGCCGGTAGGTACGGGTATTTGAACAAGGGAGTTCCGGTAGCCGGGTATATGGATTCGTTTTCTGCGCAAAAGGTCAACAGGCTCCTGGAGAACGATGACGATGCAGCGGTCATCGAAATTACAATGACGGGTCCTACCTTGGAATTCGGGGAGGCAAGCTATATCTGTTTGGGCGGTGCCGAGATATCGGCCACGATCAACAATGAACCTGTTCACGCCTTTCAAGTGATAAAAGTCAAAAAAGGGGATATTCTATCATACGGCAAGCTCAAAAAGGGCTTTCGTAGCTATTTGGCCATCAAAGGTGGATTTATGTCCCCTATGGTTTTGGGTAGCCGATCCTTTTTTTCATCCATAACCGCTATAGATCACCTAGCTGATAGAGCTGAAATACCCTATAAGAGCCAAAACCAATTCACTCCGAAAATAACGGAAATCAAGGTCGATTCCTTTTTGGATGAAAAGGTGCTGGAAGTCTCCAAGGGACCGGAATATGAAATGTTGGGGGACAAGCAGCTAGAGGCCCTTTTTTATAGGGAATTCCATATTTCCAACGAAAATAATCGGATGGCGTATCAACTGGAAGAGCAAATCACCGGTCATGAGGTGTCGATGCTTACTTCGGCCACCCTGCCGGGTACCGTACAATTTACTACCTCGGGCAAATTAATGATTCTCATGAAAGACGGCCAGACCACGGGCGGATATCCGCGAATTCTACAATTGTCCGACAAGGCCATATCTATTTTAGCGCAAAAGAAGTTCCACGATGTGGTTTCCTTTAAGCTGGTTTGAATTGTAGATTGCTTTCCCCCGTTCCACTTCCCACTTTTCCGGTCCCCGTTCTTCATTCCCATCCCACTTTTCTATTGATTTGAATATGATAAAAAAAGTAGATTATATCATTGAATATCAATGATATGTAATAATTTAACGATGATTGACATTCGATAGCTTTCAAGTGTTAAATTTTAAGGCATCCAAAAATCAATATCTTTGAACGAATGCTTGATTACGTTACCCCGAAAGAACCTATGCAATGGAATTGAATAAATACAGTAAAAACGTTACCCAAGACCCAACGCAACCTGCCGCCCAAGCTATGTTACATGCTATCGGGCTTACCGACGACGACCTGAAAAAGCCGCTGATCGGTATCGGAAGCACAGGCTATGAGGGCAATCCCTGTAATATGCACTTGAACGATCTTGCACAAGAGGTCAAAAAGGGCATCAACGAAAGTGGGTCGGTGGGTTTGGTGTTCAACACCATCGGGGTCAGTGACGGTATTTCGATGGGTACCTACGGGATGCGTTATTCATTGCCTTCCCGAGATTTGATTGCCGATTCTATGGAAACTGTGGTACAGGCCATGAATTACGACGGTCTTGTAACGGTCGTGGGCTGTGATAAAAACATGCCCGGAGCGCTGATGGCGATGATTCGTTTAGATCGACCTTCGGTATTGGTTTATGGCGGAACAATTGCTTCCGGCTGTTTCAAGGATAAAAAATTGGATATTGTTTCCGCATTCGAGGCCTGGGGCGAAAAAGTCGCCGGTACCATGAACGAAGCGGATTATAAAGGGGTGATTCACAATGCATGTCCTGGAGCGGGAGCCTGCGGTGGTATGTATACCGCTAATACGATGGCCTCTGCCATTGAGGCATTAGGAATGGCCCTGCCGTACAATTCATCAAACCCTGCTGTTGGGAAAGAAAAGCAACAGGATGCGATACATTCAGGAAGGGCCCTGCGCCATTTGCTCGAAAAGGATATTAAGCCCAGTGATATTATTACCCGGAAATCCTTTGAAAACGCCATTCGTCTTTTGACGCTTTTAGGGGGTTCTACCAACGCGGTACTTCATTTTATGGCTATCGCGAAGGCAGCGGATGTGGATTTTACATTGGACGATTTTCAAAAAATAAGCGATACGACTCCCTTTTTGGCGGATCTAAAACCCAGTGGCAAATATTTGATGGAAGATTTGCACCGTGTCGGTGGAACGCCCGCAGTGATGAAGTTCATGCTGGAAAATGGGATGCTACACGGCGATTGCCTTACCATTACCGGCAAGACCATTGCCGAGAATCTTGCCGAACTTCCCGGTTTACAGGAAGGGCAGGAGGTGATAAAACCTCTGAATGCCCCAATCAAGGAAACGGGACATTTACGTATACTTTACGGCAATCTGGCCGAAGAGGGTTCCGTAGCCAAAATTACAGGGAAAGAGGGACTCCATTTTTCAGGTCCCGCAAAAGTATACGACGACGAATTCAAGGCCAATGCCGGTATCGGTAGGGGCGAGGTGAAAAAGGGGAACGTAGTGGTCATCCGTTACGAAGGTCCCAAAGGTGGGCCGGGAATGCCTGAAATGCTGAAACCCACGGCTGCCATAATGGGTGCGGGTCTCGGCAAAGAGGTTGCCCTGATTACCGATGGCCGTTTTTCAGGCGGCACTCACGGTTTTGTAGTCGGTCATGTATGCCCTGAAGCTCAAGATGGCGGTACCATTGCCCTGCTAAAAGACGGCGATATTATCACCATCGATGCTGAAAAAAACAGCATCTCCGTCGACTTATCCGACGCAGAATTGGCCGAACGCCGAAAAAACTGGAAACAGCCCGAATTAAAAGTCAAACGCGGCAGCCTCTACAAATATGCCAAAACGGTTTCATCGGCCTCACAGGGCTGTGTAACGGATGAGATTTAGCTCACAGTTACTGAGCCCGACCCTAGTATAAACTATTATTGAACTTGCATTTGATACCTGCACTTGAACTTGAACAGATGGAAACATTAAAAATAAAAACGGAAATCCCCAAGAAAAAGCAGGCGAAGCTTAGAATCAGTGGGGCAGAGGCCATAATTCACTGTCTTTTGGCAGAGGGTGTTGATTTGCTATACGGTTATCCCGGCGGTGCGATAATGCCCGTGTACGATGAACTTTATAAGTTTCAGGATAAGCTGACCCATATCCTTACCCGTCACGAACAAGGGGCGACCCATGCCGCGCAAGGGTATGCCCGGGTAACGGGAAAGGTCGGTGTAGCCATGGCCACATCGGGTCCGGGCGCCACCAATCTGGTCACCGGATTAGCGGATGCGCAGATCGACTCGACACCATTGGTATGTATCACGGGACAGGTTCCTAGACATCTACTAGGTTCGGATGCCTTTCAGGAAACCGATATCATCGGTATTTCCACCCCCGTTACTAAATGGAACGTTCAGATCACAAAGGCCTCCGAGATTCCCGAGGCCATGGCCAAGGCTTTTTATATCGCCAAATCCGGACGGCCTGGGCCCGTATTGGTCGATATAACCAAGAACGCCCAGTTCGACGAGTTCGACTTCAGTTACGAAAAATGTACTGCGGTCCGCAGTTATAAGCCCTATCCCAAGCCTGATATTGTAGCTATCGAGGCTGCCGCCGAATTGATTAACAAAGCTAAAAAACCATTTATCGTTTGGGGTCAAGGTGTTATCTTGGGACAAGCGGAGGAACAGTTAAAGACTTTGGTCGAAAGAGCGGGTATTCCCGCAGCATGGACCATCATGGGAGCCTCTGCCTTAGCTACGAATCACCCTCTAAATGTGGGCATGGTCGGCATGCACGGTAATTACGGTCCGAATTTATTGACCAATGAATGCGATCTGCTGATTGCTATTGGCATGCGGTTCGATGATCGAGTAACCGGAAGTCTGGATACCTATGCCAAGCAGGCCAAGGTCATCCATTTTGAAATCGATCCCGCCGAAATCAATAAAAACGTCCCTGCGGATGTTGCCGTTTTAGGAAATTCCAAAGATACCCTTGAACTGCTACTCCCGCTGATCAAGGAAAACCAGCACAAAGCCTGGCACGAAATTTTTAAGGAAAAATACCAGATCGAATTCGATACGGTGATCACACATGACATCCATCCCACCAAAGAGGGCTTGACCATGGGCGAGGTTATCGAAGAAATAAATTTGGCTTCCGAAAATAAAGCGGTTATTGTTTCCGACGTCGGGCAGCACCAAATGATTGCCTGTCGCTATGCGAAGTTCACCCAAACGAAAAGTAATATTACCTCCGGGGGTCTAGGTACGATGGGCTTTGCCCTTCCTGCGGCCATCGGGGCGAAGATGGGGGCGATGGACCGTGAAGTGGTGGCAGTCATCGGCGATGGGGGCTATCAGATGACGATTCAAGAACTGGGGATTATTTTCCAACATCAGGTGCCGGTAAAAATAGTGGTTTTGAACAATGACCATTTGGGGATGGTGCGCCAATGGCAAGAACTCTTTTTCGAGAAACGATATGCGTCAACGGTCATGGTCAATCCCGATTTTGTTAAGATTGCGGAAGGCTACCATATAGAGGCCAAAAGGGTCAGCGAACGTAAAGATCTGAAAGCGACAATACAAGAGATGATGGCGTCTGACAAGCCTTATTTCTTGGAGGTAAAAGTCGAAAAAGAGGATAATGTATTCCCGATGATTCCTTCTGGGGCTGCAGTTTCCGATATTCGGCTGAAATAATGGAGAAGGCATCAGACCTTTTGGGTTTTGAAAGACCCGGCAGGCTTGGAAGCATAATCAATAATGATCAATCAATAATGATCAATCAATAATTACGAATGAAAAAAGCTTGGTTTACCATATCGGTCTATTCCGAAAATAACGTCGGATTGCTGAATAGAATATCCGGAATATTCTTAAAACGACACATTAATATAGAGAGCTTAAACGTATCTAAGTCAGAAATCGATGGAGTTTCTAAGTTCACTATCGTGACCTATACTACGGAAGATTGGACACAAAACATCGTACGCCAGATCGAAAAACAGATCGAGGTAATCAAGGCCTTTTATCACACCGACGAGGAGACCATATTTCAAGAATCGGCACTTTTCAAAATTGCCTCCAACCTGTTGTTCGACGAGCGGCAGATACAGAACATCATCAAAGAGAACCATTCGGAGATCGTTACCGTAGCCCGGGATTTTTTCGTGATTTCAAAAACCGGTAGACGAAGTGAGGTCGATAAAATGTACGATGAGCTAAAACCGTTTGGTATCATGCAGTTTGTGCGCTCTGGCCGTATATCCGTCACGAAAGATGTCATGGAAATTACCGCGCTGCTCAACGGGTTTCATGAGGAGGCTTAATCAGTTGCAGTGGGCAGTTCCGTTGGTCAGTAATAGATATTCAATACTATTTAATCACTAATTTATATTCAAACAGATTTCCGCCGGGGGTTTTATGCTGAGCGTAGCCAAAGTGCAGGAATGACAAAAAATTACATTTTCTATGGCAAATTATTTTAATACACTATCGTTACGAGATCAATTAACGCAATTGGGAATATGCCGGTTTATGGAAGCCAGCGAATTCTCCGATGGGGTATCCGCTTTAAAAGGAAAGAAAATCGTTATTGTGGGCTGTGGCGCCCAAGGCTTGAACCAGGGTCTCAATATGCGGGATTCTGGACTTGATATATCCTATGCTTTACGGGAAGGAGCGATCAAAGAAAAAAGACAATCCTTTCAAAACGCGAGCGAAAACGGATTTAACGTAGGCACATACGAAGAATTGGTGCCCTCGGCCGACTTGGTCATTAACTTGACCCCTGACAAACAACACACCGACGTAGTGAGCACAATAATGCCGTTAATGAAAAAAGGAGCGACATTATCCTATTCCCATGGATTCAACATCGTGGAGGAAGGCATGCAGATCCGTGAAGATTTGACCGTCATTGTGGTGGCACCTAAATGT
>RCMY010024521.1_pt1 | contig 13188 bp, 7 predicted proteins | sample 2041341 | NCBI WGS metagenome assembly RCMY01 (sample SAMN09708234, study PRJNA481090) | Marine sediment metagenome, whole genome shotgun sequencing project. | reverse complement strand
CCTATGTTTAAAAACCATCTAAAAATCGCCTGGCGGAGTATCAGAAAAGACAAACTCTTTACCACCATTAAAATCGGAGGTTTTGCCGTAGGTATAGCCGCGTGTCTTTTGATAGCCTTGTTTATCCGTAATGAGATCAGCTATGATAAACATTACGCCAACAAAGATCAAATCTATAGGGTAGTGATGCAAGGAATGTTCGAAGGGGAGATTGGGAAAAGCACACATTTTCAATTACCTTTTGCCGATGCCCTTCAAACTGATTTTCCGGAAATAATAAAGGCGGGCAAGGTAAATACCATCGAGATTTTTGGTGCCGGCAAGCGGGGAATGCGCTTGGCCGGGAAATCGCAGAACACTTTCGAGGATGGGTTTATACTTGCCGACCAAGAGGCGTTCGATATTCTAGAGATCGGCTTGGTACAAGGCAATCCGGAATCAGCGCTGACCGATCCGAAAAGCATCGTCATTTCCCAATCGAAGGCGGAAAAATACTTTCAGAACGGAAATGCCTTGGGGCAAACTATTATTTTAGACAATGAAGCTTCCAAGCCCTATAAGATTACCGGGGTGATGAAGGATGTTCCCAAGAATTCACATCTGGACTTCGATTTTATACTTCCGATTTCGGATACCAACATGAGCTGGACCAGCACAAACTACTTTACGTACGTTCTGGTCGATCCGAAGGCCAATGTTTTGGAACTGGAGCAAAAAATGAAATCCATTGTCGAGAAATATGTGATTCCCGCTCAAATGGAATGGGGTCGCGCCCCGGATTTTATAGCGGTTCTAAAAACCATTGAATACAAGTTGCAGCCTGTAACCGATATCCATTTACGATCAGATATCAAAATGGGGGATGGGTTACAGCACGGCGATATCCGCTTCGTTTGGCTCTTCGCTGCCATCGCCGGGTTTGTCTTGCTCTTGGCCGTAATCAATTTCATAAACCTTTCCACGGCAAAATCAGCCAACAGGGCCAAGGAAGTCGGTCTAAGAAAGACTGTGGGGGCTTTTAAGCGAAATCTCGTGGCCCAGTTTCTGACCGAATCGGTCGTTTTCAGTCTTATTTCTTTTGTACTGGGAATTTTATTGGCGTGGGCGTTACTGCCTTCGTTCAATGCCATTGCAACGAAGACCATCGCCATGCCTTGGTCCGCTTGGTGGTTTTTGCCCATAATCTTTATCTCTTCGGTAATGGTAGGCGTTGTTGCAGGACTGTATCCTGCGTTTTATTTATCGTCATTTAGGCCTGTTAACGTATTGAAAGGTAAACTTAGCGTGGGTAGCAAAAGCGGAAAACTACGAAGTGGTCTCGTCATTTTTCAATTTACCACTTCAGTGATTTTGATTATTGGCACCTTGATCATTTACCGACAAATGGACTTTATCCTCAAAAAGGAATTAGGGTACGACAAAGAGCAGGTCGTAGTTCTCGAAGGAACGGGGGTTTTGGGAAATCGCTCCGACATGTTCAAAGAACAACTCTTGCAATTACCTCAGGTTAAAGAAGTTACCGCTACAAATTATTTGCCGATCGACGGGGGTAGTAGAAACCAGAATACATTTAGAAGAGTCGATGAAGGCAACGAGGGTATGGGTATTTCCGCTCAAATCTGGAGGGTCGATTACGACTACATAAAAACTTTAGGAATAAAGCTAAAAGAAGGTCGCAATTTCTCCAAGGAATTTGCTTCAGATTCCGTCAATTCCATCATCATCAATTCCGAAATGGTACAGGAACTTGGGTTGACAGACCCTTTAGGAAAAGAATTGGACAACAATGGCCAAATTTGGACCGTTGTCGGTGTTGTCAATGATTTTCATTTTAAATCGTTGAAGGAGGATATTTCATCCCTTTCCTTGGTCATCGGTAAAGATATCGGGGCGGTTTCCGTAAAACTGGAAAAAGGGAATATCAACGAGGCCCTGGCATCCATCACATCCATTTGGAACAAAAACGTGCCGAATCAGTCCATCAACTATAGTTTTTTAGACCAAGAGTTTACCCGAATGCATGCCGATGTACAGCGTATGGGGAAAATTTTCAACAGCTTTGCCCTGTTTGCCATTTTTGTAGCCTGCTTGGGACTTTTTGCCCTGTCCGCCTTTATGGTAGAACAGCGTAAAAAGGAAATAAGCATTCGTTTGGTGCTGGGCGCGCCGTTCAAGAGCATTTATCAGTTGTTGACTTTGGATTTTATGAAATTAATTCTGATTTCCATAGCCATTGCCATACCCATAGGCTGGTATGCCATGAGCAGATGGCTTGAAGATTTCGCATATCGCATCACCATAGGCTGGGAAACATTCTTGACCGCTGGGGGTATTGCCTTGGTCATTGCAATTCTGACCATAAGTTATCAATCGATAGGAGCGGCATTGATTAAGCCTTTGAAAAGTTTGAGGTCGGAGTGAAAAGTCCCCCCTCTAACTCCCCCCAGAGGGGGGAGAACTCATTCCCGCTTTACGAAGAAGGTAGGGGTAGAACCATGTAAAAGGTTTGATTATGGGAAGGAACGGGCTCCCTCCCCTCTTGCATCCGACGAGGGAGGCACGACCGAGAGGAATGCACGGGCTGGGGAGGGGACTTTTGAGGCGGAGTCTCGAACTCAAACCTACAAGGTTCCGTCTATTGGCGGGAAACCTTGCAGGTTAGTCCAAAATTGAAATTGACTTCTTCTCCACAGCACCGAACATAATAACCGCCACGAGCCCAATAACAATAAATCCCTTAAACCTATCCAAAATTCCCAAAGACGGAGCAATGGTATCCTTGAAAACAAAGGAAAGAGAAGCGATAACGAGTATACCGGCAAGCGAAACAACCGCTAAAAGCCAATAAAATTTGGTGTCGCTGGCCTGTTTCTTTTCAATCGCTATCCGTCTCAGGACATCCGATTTGAAGGATAGCGGTAGACCTAGATCGGGTGTCTCCTTTAAAAGACCGTAAAGTGTCTTGTATGCCTTTAAATCTTCAGCATCCAACTTTTCCGGTACAGCACTTTCTTCCCCTTGCATTTTGCTATCAAGAAGCTCCTGGATCCTATACTCTTTATTTTTCTTCATAATCGTCCTTTAAATAGTTCATTACTTTGTCCTTTAGCATTTTGCGTGCCCGGTATAAGTGACTTTTTATGGTGCTTTCCGGTATTCCGGTGGCTCTGTTGATTTCCTCGATCGAAAACTCTTCCAAATGATAAAGTGTCAGCACAAGCCCGTACTTTTTTGGTAGCTGGTCGATGAGGCTGTTGAGATATTCCGCGGTATCCTTTTTGCTCAATAGCTCTTCGGGGCTATCTCGATCTGTAGTGAGATTTAAAATGTCCTCGGGATAATCTTCTGTCAAACTGCGTTTGTTCTTTTTCAAATGGTTCAGAGCCGTCAAATAGGCTATTTTTGCAATCCAAGTTGATAATTTGGACTGGTGCTTGAAACTTCCGATGCTTCTATAGATTTTCACGAATACTTCTTGGCAGACATCTTCCGCATCCATCTGTTCGGGAAGGATTTTTTTGGTCACATGAAAGATCAGGTTTTGGTATTTGTCCACCAATATAGAAAATGCTTGTGTGTCCCCTTTGGTTACGCGGACTATTATTTCCTTTTCCTGAATCATGTTCATATCAAGTAGACAACACAAAGGTAAATAAGGTTGCAATATAACGGGGAATTATCCAACTTTGATTGGTCGTGTGAAAATGCATTCCAAGGGAAAAATTAATTTTTCCCACTTTTTTTGCAACCCAAAACCTTAAACGCTTGTCTACTTAGCAAAACCCATTGATATGTTATACAGAATCGCACCTTTCATAATGATTATAGCAACCACTTGGATAATTGCACAGGTTTTTATCCATTTGATAAAATATCGGACAAGAAAAAGAATGATCGAAACCAATTTGGATGATGAAAAAGTAATCAAAGCCATATTGGAGACTAAAGGAAGCAAGGAACGGGAGCAGAATGTACTTAAATGGACGTTGCTCGGAATTTTCGGCGGACTTGGTCTTGTCGTTCAAGAATTCCTACCGTTTAACATGGATGAATCGATACTTCCTTACGGCGTAGTGATCATATTCCTTTCCATCGGTCTTCTATTGTATTATCTCCTGATCCAATCACTTCCTAAAGGATCAGGACGAGCCTTCATCGAGGAAATAGGATAATCCCACTTATTTATCTTCATAATGTTCACCTAAGAAAAGTTCTTGGGGTGGAAAACTATTGTCAAAAAATCCCTCATGATATCCTATAAAAACAACATCAAGTTTCTTTTATTTACCCTTATCGCAATCTTTTTTGGTATATCGGCCAATGCTCAAACTGAACCGAACGTGCAACTCAGCGGAAAGATAACGACGGTGGCGGATGAACCTTTGCCCTATGCGAATTTTGTGGTTTTCAAAGCTTCCGATTCCTCGATGGTAAAAGGTGCGATGACCGATGACGTTGGCTCGTTTCTTATCGAGGATGTCCCGAACGGACAGTACTACGTTTCGATCAGTATTCTGGGATTTAAAACCTATGACTCGGAAGTTTTCGACATCGCAGCAAAGCAAACAAAGGATTTTGGAACAATCCGCTTGGAAGAGGAAGACTTAGAATTAGAGGGCGTAACCGTAACCAGTAAAAAACCGCTGATTCAGAACAAGGTGGACAGGGTCGTCTTGAATATAGAGAACAGTATTCTGGCTACGGGCAACACGGCCCTAGATATTCTACAAAAGGCACCGGGCGTAACGGTCGACAACGGAATAATAAGTTTGATTGGCAAAAGCAACGTACTGATTCTAATTAACGGCAAGCAGACCTATCTTTCCCAAGGCCAATTGGAAAATTTGTTGAGTTCCACGCAATCGAGTGCCATCGAATCCATTGAAATCATGACAAACCCTTCCGCAAAATACGATGCTTCGGGAAACGCGGGAATCATCAACATCAAAATGAAAAAAAGCAAGGATGCTGGAACCAACCTGATAGTAAACGTAAGCGATGGGCAGGGAAAATATCGAAAGACCAATGGAGGAATGGCTCTGAACCATAGGAACGAGGTGCTGAATATATTTGCCAATTATGATTATTCGGATAACGAAGGTTTTCATACCATCGATATCGACCGATCGACATCCTTTTCAGGGCAAACCACGTTTTTCAATTCTTCCTCCTTCGAAAAATCCCGATTCAGAAACCATAATTTTAAAGTCGGTGCTGATGTCAGCCTAACCCCGAAAAGTTCTTTGGGTTTTATTATCAGCGGTAATTTTTGGTATGTGGACTCCGAGCTTAATAGCACAACCGATATAGGTGTCCGGCGGAATAGCATTGATTCAACGGTTACGGGATCGACGGTCGGGGGATTCCCTGCCAAGTACCTGAACTATAATGCAAACTACAATGTAAAGTTAGATACTTTGGGTACCGATCTGACGTTCAGTTATGACTATTCGTCCTCCTTGCGAAAGGAAGCTTTTAATTTCAGTAACCGTTTTTTGGACGAAAACCAAAACGAATACCGCCCTGCCAATACCTTTAGAAACCTGACCCCACAGGATGCGAATATCTACGTCGGCAAAGTCGATTTCACACATCCTTTTAACGAGTCCTCAAAGTTTGAAGCCGGACTGAAATATAGCGCAGTGGAAACCGATAACGTACTTCAATATGATATCCTCCAAAATGATGGCAGCTATATCAACGATGAAAGACGGAGCAACCGATTTATTTATAACGAGGAAATTGCAGCCGGCTATATGAACTACAGTACCCAATTTGGTTCGTATACCGTTCAGACGGGACTACGCGTAGAGAGAACGTCATCCACGGGAAACTCCGTAACCGATGAAAACGTTGTGGACAGAACTTATACCGACTTGTTCCCATCACTGTTCGTCCAGAAAAAAATCAACGATTCGAACAGCATAAATGCCAGCTATGGCAGAAGGATCGACCGGCCCAATTATTCTTCCCTGAATCCGTTTGTCAATTACATCGACCAATATACCTTCCGTTTCGGGAACCCTTTTCTAAAGCCCCAATACACCGATTCCTATAGCATCGGATATCTGCTCAAAAACAAGTACAAACTCGATTTGAGCTATAGCAACACAAAAGATGCCATTGCGTTCATCATCTTGACCGACCCTGAAACGCAGTCGATTTCCCAAACGGATGCGAATCTTAACGGGTTCAGTTCGTACAGTTTGAACGTTAACGCGCCGATTAAGATTACCAATTGGTGGAGTACCTACAACAATGTATCCGTTTACTATAATCAGTACAAATCGAATGATATCGAGGGCGCACCGCTGCAATTGGAAAAACTGGCCTGGCAGGCAAGCACCAACCATGCCTTTACCATTAATAACAGGTCATCCGCAGAACTAAGCGCAAACTATGTATCGCCAAACGTCTACGGGGTATTCAACTTAAAATCGTACTATGGGATGGACTTGGGCATCAGCAGAGCTTTTTTCGACGATAAAATGAGCGTTAAATTGGCCGTAAACGATATTTTTAACACCAAGGGCAAAAGAACAACCTTCAGCAGCCTTCCCAATAGCGGTTATAACATAAATACGGCCTATGACAGTAGGGTCGTACGGTTAAGCGTATCCTATAAATTCGGAAATATCAAATTGAAGGCCAGCGATAAAAAAGGTGGTGCGGAAGAGGAGAAAAATAGATTGCAATAGAAGTTTGTGGTGTTTAGGACCCGTAATTGGCAACCGGCAACTTTGTTCGCTTCATTAAACTTAACCTGTTAAATAGAGTTTACATTCTGCATTTTTTAGTTCAAAGCATTCTTCTCAAAAAAAACTGACTGATAAAGAGGTGTAATCCCTAAAACGTAAACCCGATGTTCACCCCTCCCCAGGCAGAGGCATGTCCGGATTCAAATTCGCGTGTAATCAAGGAGCGGGTATATTCAAAATAAAGCGTTCGGGTCTGGAGGATGATGCCATAATCTAATTGGGCCGTAAAGCGTTCCACGGCATTCGCGGGAATGGTGTAGGGGCTGTCCCTATTGAACACACCGCCTTGCAAGGTCGCGTCATAGCCTAAGAGTTTTAGCGTGGGCTGCGCATATAGATAGAGTCTAAATCCTTTTTTGTCTCCGTTAAATGGGGAATTGATAAGTCCTAAAGTACTATTGATCCCAGTGGATACATGGGTGAACAAGGTTCCCAACTGTGCGTTCGCAACAGTATTCAGTGAAAAGAGATCGGTGTAGGACCACAATCTTTTTTCATAACCTAATCGATAGTTGAGCACCACGTTTTTGATCTGATTTCGCCAGCCCAAGGGGGTTTTATTTCCAGTCCACCTATGGATGCCCGCCTGCATTTCCCTACCAAACGCACCGGGACCGATTAGGCCCAAGCTCAAAGAAGACGTTATTCTAGATTTTTGAACGGTATCTGTCACCACTCGAAAACTTTTGAGTATGATTGCGGCGGCAAACGGACGGTCGCCGAATTGGATGTCCTGGAGTTGATATTGTTGTGGCGTAAAACCAATATGTTCAATGGAAAGGCCATATTTGGAAACGCTTTCGTTTGGTGCAAGAAGTAGGGTGTTGAGCGGATTTTTTTTAAGGATGGGAGCTACAAGTTCCAAGTTGTAGCCTTGCGTATAATCCTTATCGGTCGCGGCAAAAAAGTCGTTATCATAATTCAATCGAAAACAGGAAGCACTGTTGAGGTCGCGAAAGGACACCGAGTGATCTATTTTTTGCGCCATCATAAAGCTCGGAAGAAAAAGCAACAACAAGAGAAACTGTTTTGTTTCATGACTAAACTTACGGAAATGACACTACTAAGGTTTCAAATGTTGGACCCTGAATGGTTTCCTTGTTATATCGGTATCAAAAGGGCTTAAGAAGTGTCCACATATTGTACAGCGTCTGTCCAAATATTTGACACTTAGAGGGTATTTATGTATGGGTTTTCATCTTTAATAGATTGATTTATAGATACTTATATCTATGGCATGAAAATCGATTTAGAAACAATGTCCTCAGTCCCATAATATTGTTATGTTTTTTTATAATGGCAGTTCCCAAAGATGCTAAATGAACTCGAAGGTCATAGGACCTTAAAAGAAAAGAGAGAACCATGTTTAGAAACTATCTAAAAATCGCTTTCCGAAATATCTGGAAAAACAAGGCTTTTTTCTTTGATCAATATTATCGGTCTTTCGATAGGCCTAAGTTCTGCGTTTGTGATTGGGGCGATGATTTATTATGATTTGACGTTTGATAAATTCCATTCTGATGGGGAGCGGATTTATCGTGTGGTAACCGATACCAAATCTCCCGAGCGCGATGGCCATTTTCGAGGGGTACCCGTTCCTCTTGGCAATGCCCTTGAAAATCAGGTCGCCGGATTGGAAGACGTCAGTATGTTTTTTAGGGCATACTTCAATAAAATTAGCATTGGAGATACGGATAAGACATTCAGAAATTCCGAAAACACCATTTTTGCCAACGGCAGTTACTTTCAACTTTTGACCTACGATTGGCTGGCAGGCTCTCCCAAAGGAGTGCTCGACAACCCCAATGAGGTTATATTGACCAAAAAAAGAGCGGAGACGTATTTTCCAGATAGGTCGCCACAAGAGATTTTGGGCAAGACCGTGACCTATAACGACACCATAAATGCAAAGGTCACCGGAATCGTTGCCGATTTCGAGCTGCGTAGCGATTTCGATTTTCAAGAATTTGTGTCCCGCAAAACTGCGCTTAACACTTCAATGGACGGCGATATTTACAACGACAGTTGGGATAGTATGAGTTCGGGCACCCAACTATTTATAAAGGTCGAAGAGAAAACAAACGTAGAAAACCTAAGAAAGCAACTGGCGGGAATAGCCAAGGAACACGAGAATAAAGAAGTGGTCGCACGAGGGTATGTTACAAGTTTTGGTCTACAGCCTTTGGCCAAACTGCATATCAATGAAGATTACGCTGTTTTTGACTCTACTGAGCACGTAGCCAGTGCCAACGTTATGATCGGCCTGTCTCTTATTGCGTTGTTTTTATTGCTTTTGGGATGTATTAATTTTATCAATCTGAATACCGCTCAGGCAACAACCCGAGCCAAAGAAATAGGAATTCGTAAAACTTTAGGGAGTTCTAGAAAGCAATTGATCTACCAATTCTTGGGTGAGACCTTACTGTTGACTTTGACCGCGGGAATAGTTTCGCTATTCTTTTCTTCTATGTTGTTAAGGTTGTTTTCTGATTTTATGCCACCGGATATTGGCATGGGTCTTTTTAAAAATCATTTGCTTCTATTGGGTGCCTTCCTATTGATTGTAATCATTACCCTGCTTTCCGGATTTTATCCCGCTTTAGTGCTTTCCCAATTCAAACCGGTGTCAGTTTTAAAGAATCAAATCTTACCGGGAAGCGATAAAGGTACACTGAGAAAGTATCTGACCATTTTTCAGTTCGTGATCGCCCAGATTTTTATCATCGCCACCTTGCTCGTTAGCAAGCAGATCAATTTTATGATGAAGAAGGATATGGGCATTAAAACGGAGTCGGTTGCCTATATACGAACACCTTTCAATATTGACTCCGAAGTAAAACGGCAACGGTTTGCCGAGGCGATAAAGGCCTTGCCCGAAATACAGGAAATCAGTATGGCGGGCGGACCTCCCGCATCCCAAAGCTATGCCGGTCGATCGGTGACATATTTTGCAAAGGACAAAGAAATCAATGCTCAATTGCAATTGCTCAATGGCGATAGCAACTACTTGAATTTGTATGGGATAAAGCTATTGGCGGGTCGTAAACCTTTGAATGACTCCATTAACGAATATGTGATTAACGAAACCTGTATGAAGCTATTGGGCTTTCAGAACCCACAGGATATCGTCGGGCAGACCGTGAAAGCGAACGAAGATGACATCCCGATTGTCGGTGTCATGGAAGATTTTAACCAGCGTTCGTTGAGGTCAACGATAGATCCCTTGGCTTTTGTGGGCGGCGATCAACACAATACGGTCCACTTTTCGTTTCAAACCAACGACACGGAAAACTGGCCAAACGCTATCGGCAAAATAGAAGACGCTTGGAAATCCATATATCCAGATGAGGTATTTCAGATCAATTTTATGGACGACACCGTAAAAAAATTCTACGAACAAGAAAGAAAGACCTCCGTTCTGCTGGCCTGGGCCACCGGCCTGGCCATCGCCATCAGTTGCCTCGGCCTTCTTGGCCTGGTCATCCATACCACGGAACGCCGCACTAAGGAAATCGGTATACGAAAGATTCTAGGGGCATCCCTGGCACAACTGAACCTCTTGCTCTGCAAAGAATTCTTAATCTTAGTAGGCATCGCCTTTGCCATAGCCGCCCCGATTGCCTGGTGGGGCATGTGGCTACAGGATTTTGCCTATAAAACGGAACTAAGCTGGTGGGTTTTTGTAATCAGCGGCGCAGCCATGCTGTTGATTGCATTAGTGATTATCAGTATACGAACGATCGCGGCGGCGAACCGGAATCCGGTGAAGAGTTTGCGGACGGAGTGAAAAGTCCCCCATCTAACTCCCCCCGAGGGGGGAGAACTCATTCGCTCCTAGAAAAGGAGAGCTAGGAAGAATTGAAATTTAAAATACGGGAGACAAGTGGCTCCCTATCCTCTTGCAACCGACGACGGAGGTACGACGGAGAGGATTGCATCGCGAGAGGAATGCATGGGTTGAGGAGGGGACTTCGCGGCAGAATCTCTAACCCAAACGTGCAAGGTTAGCCGAGGAAAAACAAGAACGACTAATGAATAACCAGAAAGCATGAACTCAATAAAATCTTATATAAGACATCTTTTAAAGAATAAGCTGTACACCGGAGTAACCGTGTTGGGCTTTGCCATTTCTTTGACGTTTATTTTATTGTTGAGTGTTTATATTGCCAACGAACTGTCGGTTGATGATTTTCATGTCAATAAAGAGCGGATTTACCGATTAGAAAATGAAACGGTCGACTTTTCGCCGCCTATTGCGGAGGACCTTAAAAATAGCATTCCTGAAATAGAGAGTTTTACGAGGGTCTTGGAAAGCGATGGAAGGATTATGGTATCCGGAGAACAAAAATTAAAAATAAATTATTTAGGGGTCGATGCCCCGTTCTTCAACATTTTTTCCTTTCCACTTTTAAAGGGCAGTCCTGATGAAGTGCTGCAAACCCCTGGCGACATCGTTCTATCGAGAACCATGGCCATGAAATTGTTCGGTTCCATCGATGTTGTCGGCAAGTCGGTTTTTATGAATACCGAACATGAATTTTTGATTACGGGCGTAATGGAAGACTTTCCTGAAAACACCCATTTTACATATCAAGATGCCTTAGTCAACATGACGGCGTTCAAGACATTATGGGATTTTGAAAATATTATGGAGGAATATGGCTTTGCCTCTCTTTCCATTTACTTTTTGTCAAAGAAAAATACTGATCTACCTTCAAAAGCCTCCGAAATACTTAAAAGATTCAAAAAAGACTATTGGATTTACAAAGATGGCTGGGCCAATATCGTTGAATTTACACCGCTAAAGGACCTATATTTTAGTCAGAAAATAGGCAATGGCACCAAAAGCAATAGCAAAACACTGATAACTGTTTTGTCTGTCATCGTATTGCTTATATTGTTACTTGCTGTCGGCAATTATGTCAATCTCACCATTGCACAGGCTACTTTCCGAGGGAAGGAAGTGGCCATTAAAAAGCTATTGGGAGGTACTAAAATGCAACTCTTTCTTCAGTTCATCAAGGAATCCGTTTTCCTATGTTTGGCTGCTGTAGTGCTATCCCTGTTTTTGGCGAAATTAATAGAGCCCGTATTCGATTCCTTGTTGGATACACGGTTATACCTGAGCCGGAAGATTAGCATTTTGAATGTTTTACTATTTATCGGTGTCTTCGGTTGTGTAGGAGTGCTATCGGGAATCTTGCCGGCGATGAAGATTGCCGCCTTCAAGCCTTTGGAAGTGGTCAAGGGCACTTTTCGAAAAAAAAGCAAAAGTATTTATACGAAAGCCTTTATTACATTTCAGTACACCGTAACTATTGCTCTTTTGGCCTGTAGCTGGATAATCTTAAAGCAAACTGACTTTTTACGCGGTAAAGATTTAGGGTTTCAAAAAAATAACATTGTTCACATGGAATATTTGGGGACGATGGATCAAAAGGAAACCATAAAAAGTGCGCTTTTGAAAATTCCGGCGGTTCAGGATGTTTCGTTAACATGGCAAAGTCCATTAAGCGGGGGCAGCAATCAAACTTTTGAATATGGCGAACGATCCTTGAGCTTTCAAGAATTTATTGTTGATTCGTCTTTTTTCAACGTTTTCGATATTGAAATGAAACCTACAAAGGCGGCCTACTCTAAATATGGGATGTATTTGAATGAGACGGCGATTAAGGAATTAGGTCTTGACAACAATGCCGTTTCCTTTAAAATGGAGGAAGAAGAAAAAACCATTTTGGGCGTTGTTCAGGATTTTAATTTTAAGGAGCTGCGCGATAAAATAAGCCCTTTAATGATCCGTCAACAACTTGCGGATTCGAATACGGACGATATTTTCCTAAAGCTAAACGGCAACAACATTTTCCAGACAGCCGACAATATAAAATCCACCTATATAGACTTGATCGATGATGCCGAATTCGAGCTTACGTTTGTCGATGACACCATCAATCAATGGTATGAAAAAGACGAACGCACAGGGAAGATTATCGGGTATTTTACATTGTTGTCGTTCATCATTTCCGCAATGGGCCGCAATGGGTATTTTGGCCATGTCCACTTTTTACATGCAGCAGCGCAAAAAAGAAATCGGCATCAGAAAAGTAAACGGTGCAACAATCACCCAAATTCTCTCTCTTTTAAATAGGGACTTTGTAAAGTGGGTCGGTCTGGCCTTTATCTTCGCCGTACCCATTTCATGGTACGCCATGCACAAATGGCTGGAAGGTTTTGCCTATAAAACAACCTTGAGCTGGTGGATATTCGCCTTGGCCGGAGTTGCCGCATTGGTCATCGCCCTGCTCACGGTAAGCTGGCAGAGTTTTCGGGCGGCGACGAACAACCCTGTGGATGCGTTGCGGGATGAGTGAAAGGTCCCCCCTCTAACTCCCCCGAAGGGGTAGAACTCGTTCGCTACTTAAATGGAAGAACT
>RCMY010003828.1_pt1 | contig 13188 bp, 7 predicted proteins | sample 2041341 | NCBI WGS metagenome assembly RCMY01 (sample SAMN09708234, study PRJNA481090) | Marine sediment metagenome, whole genome shotgun sequencing project. | reverse complement strand
GGGCTCAGCGTAATTGCCAGTTTTCCGGACGATACCTATACGGAATTGTGGTCAAGTAAGACCTGGGGGAAGAAAACAGCGCCTAGCGGGGCGACACCGTTCGAGATGAAGGGACCGGGACAAGAGGTCGACTACAGAAGGATCGAACCCGAATATTGGCAGTCCGTTGACGAACGGATGCGATTTTTGTCCGACCAGGGCTTTGTGACCTTGTTCGAATCCTTAAGACGGTCCGAGGATTGGCCATTCCGTGCGCAGGCCGAAAAGGATGCGTTCTATAACTATATCCGCTATCTATGGGCGCGATATGGTTGCTATAACATGATCTTTAGCTGGGTGCACCATGACGTCGATGCGGGAGTGTATAAAAATTGGTTGCCTCTTGTCCAAAACGCGCACAATACACTGGGCGCTCAGCTGGGAAACCGGATGCCCTATGGCCAGCCTAGAACCGCAATGTCCTTTAACACATCCCTTAATAATTGGGAAAGGGACATCCCCAATGCCATGGACGTACTGAACGTAAGCAATGCCGAAAGGGATGAAACCATGCACGGGTGGCTGAAGGCCATATATGATCATAAACCGGCAAAACCTGCCCTGAACCTGGAACCGTTCTACCCGGGCTGGGGCCTACATTCCGGTAATGAGATCAATCCGGGCCTCGACGATACCACCATGGCACAGATGCAAATGTACGGCTCCGTGCTAAGTGGTGGCCTGGCGGGCCATGCCTGGGGAGATGCCTGGTATGCAGGTGCGGCCGCCTCGACCGGAAGGAGCCAAGCGGACGGAGGTACGATCGTGCCAAGTAACGACCCCCAGGTCAATGCGCTGAACCGGTTCGATTCCCGGGCCATGGGCAACCTGCGACGTTTCATATTAGATTCGGGGCATGAATATCAACGATTGATACCGGCAGCGGATACGAACCTGAGCGACAGCCAGGGCCTTGTACATACCTTGTCGATATCGGACGACAGGTCGTTCGCCCTAGGATTTTTTACCGCTGATTCCAGGCGCAATCCCCCGGCACTTCCCGCACTGACAAATCTAACGGCGTCGACAAACTACCTATTCGAATGGTGGGACGTTACCAATGGGGGCTGGATTTCGACCGGCGATATCAAGACTACCGATGCCGGCCGGCTGGAACCGCCTGCCCTGCCGAACAATGATCGCACAAAGAGTTGGGCGTATCGAATTCGATCGGAGGACTATATCAAGGATGGGGGCGATGATAGTAAAGTTGATAACGTCTTTGTCCCCATTCGGATCAATGCAGGGGGCGAGAAGGTAGTCCGTGATGGGGATACGTTCTCGGCGGACACCTATTTCGATACGGGCAGCACTCTGGATTGGCCCCGGACAGGCCTTGATGGCCCGTTCCGGACATTCCGTTTCAGCCCTTCCGAGGTCATGGGCTATAACATACCCCTGAAGGACGGGCAATATACGGTAAGGCTCCATTTTGCCGAGCTGTGGTTCGGTGCTACCGATGGAGGTAGTGGCGGCAAGGGCAGCCGAGTCTTCGATGTGCGCCTGGAGGGCGAATTGGTCGAGGACGATCTGGATGTTTTCGCCCAGGCCGGAGCGGAGGCCGTGCTCACCAAAACGTACAGCGTAAATGTCACCGATGGGCAACTGGACATAGATTTTTCCGCGTTGGCCTCGGACGGGGGCACCCGGCACCCCATCATCAATGCCATTGAGATTTTGGATATCCGGGACAGCGACTCCCCGAGCGCCCCCCCGATTGGGGATGGCCTGGTCGGACACTGGCCACTGGACGAACCAAATGGTGTAAGCGCAAAAGATGCCAGTGGGAAAGGCCGTACCGGCACGCTTGAACGTGGCCTGACCTTCGATACCGATAAAACGGGCGGCCAAATAGGAAGTGCAGTGATGTTCGACGGATCGGACGACCGGATCGGTCTGCCCGATATCGACAAAGGTCTGCGATCGGGCCTTTCCGTGTCCGCATGGGTCAGGCCGAGCAATGCGGAAGGTGGGTACCAAGGTGTCGTCGGCAGCACCACCGCAGGCGGTTTTATGATGTTCGTTAATCAGGGCAAACTCGCGTTTACAGTTACTACCAACGAGAACGGTCGAAAACTAATGAGCGAGGGAACTATTCGAAACAATGTTTGGCAAATGGTTACCTGCACGTTCGATGGCAGTGATATGCGTTGGTACATCAACGGTAAAAATGTTCATAGCGAGCCCCTCCCCGGAACCTTGCAAGATAGCAATGGGGCGTGGATAGGATGGTCGGGATGGGACGAGGAATACTTTGAAGGGGGTATCGATGATGTGCGGTTGTTCGACAGCGCACTTACCGAACAACAGGTAGCCGACCTGTTCGAAGAAGGCGATGTCAACTCAAGGCCGGCCAGTTTAGCCTTAAAGGCCGATCTATCGACGGAAGGCACGGAAAACTTGACGGCCGAAAACGACCGGACGTTGTACGTCCACCCCAACCCCACCACGGGCAGGTTCGGAATGATCGGCATATCGGTAGGTCCAAAGGAGATCGTGGTAGCGGATTTCTCGGGCCGTGTGCTGTTCACCTTGGAGACGGATGAAGAAGAGCCCGAGTTGGATATTTCTGCCTATCCCGATGGCATCTACATAGTCAAGGTGTTGCAAAACGGATCGGAACGGACTTTTAAAGTGGTCAAGGAATAGCCATAGTCGCAAAAGAACTTCTCTCTCCGCACAAATAAGAATGGACCGCGGCACATTTGTCGTGGTTCATTTTGTAATGCTTCTTGATAGTGCCGAAGATGTTCTTTAGAATTCCTATAGATTTTCTTTAGAATTGGGTACTAACTTCGTCCTTTATTTTAAACAACGTAACGATGTGGCGACTTAAAAATGAGATAGTTTGGTGGGTCAAAGCTGTTTTTAATTTCGTAATGGGGATTATTTTCATCGTACCGTTTATGACAGCAATGTATTTTGTCTCCAAAGAGAACAACTTATAAACTATTTAAAAAGCAAAGAATTTTTAAAATGAAGTTTGTAGGATTTTAGCAGGTTATGGTCCCAACAACCGGTCATAATAATACCTTTTACTTATGTGATTTGATGAAAGTGGTCGGAGCGAAAGTTTCGACCACTTTTTTACTTCGATGAACTTTAAATTTTCTTTAGAATTGGCATATACATTTGACCACAAACTCAAAAAATATGTGGTCTAGATTGTTTCCGAAACGCTTTGCACTGCTAAAACTTTTTGTAATGCTGTTTCTGGCGATTTCCTTCGTGGTCAGGCTCAGTTTTTTGGTATGGGATTTCGGCGAGGTAGATAAAAACATCTTCGCCCTTCTACGGACTTTCAGTACCGGCCTTCTTTTTGATATCGGTACGATTTCCTTTTTTGCCGTTCCCTACTTATTATATCTATTGGTGATTCCCATAAAATGGTATGGTTCTCTGTTGGACAAGACCATAACGGGATTCGGATTTTTTCTGGGGATTTTAATCATCTGTTTTTCCTTTTTCGGGGAGTTTACTTTTTGGGACGAATTCCAGCGACGGTACAATTTTATAGCCGTCGATTATTTGATCTATACCTACGAGGTGGTCAAAAATATCAATGAATCCTATCCCCTGCCTATTCTGATAGGGTCGCTGTCGGCCTTGGTCGCCCTGACCTTGTTCTTGACCTCTAAATTCGGCGGTTTTCGGAAAACCTATCAAAACGAAACTACTTTTAAACAGAAGTTGGTCGCCGCACTGCCTTGGTTTGCCATCTCCGTAGTGTGCGTTCTCTTCGTTAACAACGACCAAGCGGAATGGTCGAAAAACCGCTATAACAACGAACTGTCCAAAGCGGGCATCCATTCCTTTTTTGCCGCATTTCGAAACAACGAACTGGCCTATTCGGAATTTTATAAAAACATTGATGAAAAGGAGGCCTTTGCCGATGTCAAAGCCGAATTTGCCGATAGCGGGGATACCTTTTTGCATCCATCGGAAAATAAAATCCTTCGCAACATCAAGAATAACGACAGCCTTAATACCGAACAGCGGCCGAACGTCATTTTTATCTGTATCGAAAGCCTGAGCGGCAATTATCTGAATACATTGGGAAGCGATCTGAACATTACCCCGACGCTGGATTCGCTTGCCAATGAAAGCCTATTCTTTACCAATCTGTTCGCAACCGGTACGCGCACCGTACGGGGTATGGAGGCCATAACGCTATCCATTCCCCCGACTCCCGGCCGAAGTATCGTAAAACGGAAAAATAATACGGGCCTCTTCACCATTGGCGAGGTGTTCAAGAAAAAGGGATATGAACGGAATTTCTTCTACGGTGGCGACGGTTATTTCGACAATATGAATACCTATTTCGGGGGCAACGGATTCAATATAGTGGACAGGGGCCGTGGTTTTCTTTTGGATAAGAGCATTACGACGACACGCACCAACATCGGAGATGACGAGGTCACATTCGAGAACGCATGGGGGGTATGCGATGCCGATATCTATAACAAGGTGATCAAGGAAGCGGACAAGGCCCATGAAACCGGATTGCCGTTCTTCAATTTTGTGATGACGACCTCCAACCACAAACCCTACACCTATCCCGAAGGGAAAATCGATATCCCGTCCGGCACGGGACGCAACGGTGCCATAAAATACACCGATCATGCCATCGGGGAATTCCTAAAAACGGCCCGGACCAGACCTTGGTTCGAGAACACGGTTTTCGTGATCATGAGCGACCATTGTGCCAGCAGCGCCGGACGTTGGGAACTGGATGTTCAGAACTATCACATTCCCGCCCTGATTTATAACTTGCCGAAGACCGTTCCTCAAAAAATAGACAAGTTGAGCTCACAGATAGATATGTTCCCGACCCTTTTTGCCTCATTGGGATGGGATTATGAATCCAATCTTTTCGGCCAAAACATCCTTAAAATGAAATCCGGGGACGAACGTGCCCTTATCGGTAATTACCGAAAGTTGGGCTATCTAAAGGATAATAAGATAATGGTCTTGGGAGATGGGGAAACGGCCAATTTTTACCAGTGGAACCCTGCGGAAAATAGCCTGAAAGCTTTGCCCATGGATGACGATTTCCTTAGAACCGCTATATCCAAGTATCAGGTGGCAGACTATCTGTACCAAAATGGTGGACTGCAATTGAGTACCCTTAAAAAATGATGGATATCCACTTTATCGTAAACCCTATTGCAGGTCGTGGTAAGTCGCCGTTGACCCAAGTATTTCTTGAACCGTATTTTATAAGGAGTAGACATCGCCTGACCGTAAAAAATTCAGAGTATAAAAAACATGCTATCGAGCTGACATTGGAATCGATCGGCGAAAAGGCGGATATCATCGTCGCTTGCGGTGGGGACGGCACTATCAATGAAGTGGCCTCGTGTTTGGTAGGCATCTTCATTCCATTGGGCATTGTTCCCATGGGTTCGGGCAACGGCTTGGCCTCGAATTTGCGCATTCCCAAAAATTTAAGGAAGGCCTTAGCCATCCTAAGAGAGCAACAATCGGTCAAGATTGACGTCGGTCAGGTCAACGACCGCTTTTTTTTTAGCAATATGGGTATCGGGTTCGATGCAAGCGTCATCAAGAACTATGAATCATCGCAGAAACGCACGTTACATGGTTATGTCAACGCCTGCCTGACTTCCTTTCGAGACATCGGAAAAAAGAACAAGCTGTCGGTCCGGATAAACGACATGAACCGTTTGGTCGATCCGTTTATCATCATGATTTCCAATTCCAACGAAATGGGGTACAATCTGAGCTTGACCCCAAAAGCGTCTTTACAAGATGGTCTTCTTGATGTTCTCATCATATCGAAGATAGGAAGGCTAAAAATGATTTGGTTGGGAATTCTCATACTCTTTAGACGGGTATACTGGCTAAAAGAGGCCAAGAGTTTCCAGACCAAGGAACTCCGTTTGTTAAGAAACGACCCCGCCCACTTTGAATCACAGATCGATGGCGAACTGCACAAAATCGGCAACGAGACGCTACGCATTTCTGTCAAGGAAAAATCATTGCGGGTACTGGTCGCCGAATAGGTCATGCCGCTTTTTTCTAAGGCACATATACAATTTAAATTCTCTTTAGAATTGGGTATTACTTTCGCCACGTGTAAAGTCAAAGCTGAATTGGCGAATAAGGCAATCGTGATTTTTGTGGCATTCCGTGAAAACGTGAATCTTACATTTCCAAATTAATGCATGTTGATGATAAACCATATTTTTAAAGTAAGATACATTTCAAATTCATGCTTTTTGGTTATCCTGTTTGCTTTCCTATTCGTTGGGGCCAACAAATCTTTTGGACAGAACAAGGCCGTTCAAACGACCGGCGATGTATTGCTATTTACTTTGCCCGTCACGGCTTTGACCGGCTCTTTGATAGCAAAGGACTATACGGGCACTTTGCAGTTTGCGAAGGGCTTTGTGCTAAACCAAGCAGTTACAATAGGCCTAAAATACGCGACCGACAAAAAGCGGCCTTTCAATAGTGGGGATAGGGCCTTTCCCTCGGGGCACACGTCTACAACTTTTCAAAGTGCCGCTTTTATCCAAAAACGATACGGTTGGAAATACGGAATCCCAGCCTATGCTCTGGCGGCGTTAACAGGCTACAGCCGTATCAACGCCCAAAAACATGACGGTTGGGACGTTCTTGCAGGTGCAGCGGTGGGTATCGGGAGTGCCTATCTGTTCACGACCCCTTATCAAAGAGAGCATATGGAACTTACGTTCGCAAGCGATGTGGTCAACTTTGCCCTCGGATTTAAATACACTTTTTAAATGGACTTAATAGTTAGAAAAGCGAAAAAGCATTGTATAGGTCTATTGTTGAAAAGCCGTTGCAGTTCGTTGCCTTTCCACAATGAGCAACATACGATGAACGTGTACGAAAACGTACTCAAAATAGGGATGTACGAGAATATGGATGTGCAAGAACTGGAACCTGTTCTGTTGGCCGCCCTGTTCCACGATACGGGCAATGCCACGGTCTTCGCTGGGCATGAGAGCTATAGCGCAACGGAAGCCAGTAATTTTTTATTGTCCCATGGCTATCCACCTGATAAAATAAATTTAGTAATCGATTGTATCAAGGCCACTCGAATGCCACAGCGGCCAAAGAATAGTTTTGAAGAAATTATCTGCGATGCCGACCTGTTCCATTTGGGCACCAAATTATTCCATGAAAAAAATATATCGCTGCGTATAGAGTGGTCAAGTTTTCTGAATACCGAATATTCCGATGCAGCATGGGATTCATTGAACATTGAATTTTTGGAAAAACATCGGTTCCATACCAAATACGGGAAGGAAGTACTCGAACCCAAAAAAATGGAAAACTTGAACGAACTGAAAGGACGGCATGAGAGAGCATGAAGAAAATGAATATGAAAAAATGGTATCTGCTCCTATTCTTTTTACTTTGTTTACCCGTTTTCGGTCAGCACGATATTACCATGGATGCAGTGTTGGATGCAGAGAAAAATACGCTTGAAATAAATCAGCGTGTCGACTATAGAAATACTTCCAATGAAACGCTAAATACGTTGGTCTTTTTGGATTGGGCCAATAGCTTTTCCTCCAAAACGACTCCCTTGGGCCTTCGGTTCAACGAAGATTACCGGCGTGATTTTCATTATGCCAATGATTCGGAAAGAGGGGCTGCCCAAATTGCAAGCATCACAAACGAATCTGGCGAATTCTTAGACTGGAACAGACCCCTGGGAGCTCCCGACGCACTGTATATTGAACTTGACAAACCTTTGAATCCGGGAGAGCGTTTTACGGTAGACCTGAAGTATACCGTTAAAATACCCAGCAGCAAGTTTACTAAATATGGATACACCAAAGATGGCGAGTTCGATCTGGAGTATTGGTATATCGCCCCGGCCGTCAGGTCTGACCATTGGGAAACTTACAGTAACAAAGACTTACAGGATATCTTTCTTCCCCCTTGCGAATATTCCATTGATCTGACCATGCCTAAAGAATATTCCGTAACCTCCATGTTGGAACAATGTACCCTCGAGAAAAACCCCGAACGGCGAACGCTGCATCTATCGGGCAAGAACCAAAAGGAAGTGAAGCTGTACATTCAAAAAATCGAGGATTTTTATACGGTGCATGTTGATTCCGTTAAAGTAATATCCAACGTAAAAGTAGGAAAACTACAAGATGAACTTATGCGTTCCAAAATAGAAAGCATATTGGACTTTTTGCAGCGGCGTCTAGGCAAGTATCCCTTAAAGACCCTTCTGATATCGACTATCGAGAGCAATAAGAATCCTCTCTATGGACTTAATCAGCTTCCCAATTTCCTACGACCATTTCCCGATGATTTCCAGTACGAAATACAGATGCTCAAAAGTATAACTGATGCCTATTTGGAGAATAGCCTTTCCTTGAACCCAAGAAATGAGAAATGGGTGGTCGACGGCATTCTGGTGTATCTGATGATGGACTATATTGAAGCCAACTATCCCGACATGAGATTGGCCGGAAACCTGGCCGATTATTTTGGGCTACGCTGGTTTCACGGGGCCGACCTTTACTTCAACGAGCAATATTATTTGGGATATAAGAACATGGCACGAAACCTCATCGATCAATCGCTCGATACGCCAAGGGATTCCCTGTTGAAATTCAACTATAATATCGCCAATCCCTATAAAGCAGGATTAGGGTTGAAATATTTAGAAGGTTATCTCGGCGATAACACAGTGCAAGAATCAATCGAGGAATTTTACGGTCAATATGTATTGAAGCCATCCGGTGCCCAAGACTTTGAAACCATTTTGATATCCCTTGCAAAAAAGGATATCTCATGGTACTTTGACGACTTTGTGGGAACGAACGATAAAATCGATTATAAGTTTAAACAGGTTCGGAAAGGCGAAGATTCCCTTCGGATAACCCTAAAGAACAAGCGAAACAACGCCATGCCAGTTTCCGTATACGGTTTTAAGGATGATTCCATCATATCCAAACATTGGGTCGATGGTTTTAAGGGCACCAAGACCATAAGCGTCGCGAACAAGGGCGAGGACAGATTGATCTTGGACTATGAGGAAAAAATTCCCGAGATCAAAAGGAACAATAACTATAAAAATCTGAACGGCCTATTGAACAAGCCCATACAGTTCCGTTTGATCAAGGATATCGAAGACCCAAGCCGAAGCCAAGTGTTTTTTATGCCCGTTCTGGAATTCAATAATATCTATGACGGCGTTACTTTGGGAGGCAAATTCTATAATAAAACCGTACTAAAAAGACCCTTCAACTATCAAATTACCCCGACCTACGGTTTTAAGTCCAGAACCTTGCTGGGTTCCCTTGGGCTTGGGGGCACCTATCAGTTCAAGGAGTCCGGTTTTTATTCCCTGTCCGCCGGTCTGAGCTTGAACAAATCCAGTTACGAAGATAATCTGTTCTATAAAAGTATCACCCCGAGTTTAAGGCTCAACTTTCGAAACCAAGACCTACGGAGCAATGAATACCAATTTATCAACTTGCGAAGTGTCAATATCTCGCGGGACAAAAGCCTGGATGTGCCCTTGGAGACCCCCAACTATAGCATTCTAAATGCACGTTATACCTATTCAAACGCCAATTTTGAAAACGTTTTCAGCTTTTGGGTGGATGGGGAACTGGCCAATAATTTCAGTAAGGTCTCAGGTACGGTCAGTTACCGAAAATTGTTCGTGAACAACCGGCAGATCGATCTGCGCCTGTACGCGGGCGCGTTCCTGAAAAACGACACACAGGCCGACAATGGCTTTTTTGATTTCGGTCTGGACCGCCCCACGGACTATCTGTTCAATTATGGCTACCTTGGAAGATCGGAAAGCGAAGGCCTGGCCTCACAACAATTCATTACGGCGGAAGGCGGTTTCAAGTCCATCTTGGATACCCGGTTCGCGAACCAATGGATAACAACGGTAAATGCCGAGGCCAGCATTTGGAACTGGATTTTTGCTTATGGCGATGCCGGGTACATCAAGAATAGCGGAGGCGGCCCACAATTCGTTTGGGATTCCGGTATCAAACTGAGCTTGGTCGCCGATTATTTCGAGCTCTACTTTCCGGTAGCCTCTAGTAACGGATTCGAAATGGGACAGAACAACTACGGCGAGAAAATACGATTCAAGGTAACCTTAAGCCCGAAAACGTTGCTAGGGCTCTTTACGAGAAGATGGTATTAAAAAAGAGGCAATGAAATCAACTAAAAACCTTCTTGCGACATGCCTATTTCTAGTCGGTACAACGGCCTATGGTCAACAAAAAAAGGATACTGTTCGGAAGATACAAACCTTTGAAATTTCGAAAGGATCGAGCTACCAATATCGAAAACCCAATTTTTTTGATATGCTCAAATATATTCCCAAGGATATTGCCGAATTTGGAAAGTTCACGATCAAAAAAAAAGAACCTCATTTGGACGAGTTCGGCCATTGGTGCGACGGCGGCCATTATCCCCTTCGACCAACAGTTGGTCGATGAATCCATCAAATTCGGAAGCAATTTTAATTTTGATGGAAGGCATTCCTATAGCAATATAGGGCTGTTGCGGGTCATTCCCAACGATATCCATTCCGCGGTCTATTACGTCGGGAACGGGGGAACAACGATATTATTAAGCGGTCTGTTTTATGCCATCGGTGCCATAGGAAGAGATTACCGGGCGTTGAATACTTCTAGCGAATTAGTGGAAGTTCTTATATCGATGGGCTTGATTAACCAGACCATCAAGAGGATAACGGGAAGGCAAAATCCCGGTCCCGTCATGGAAAGTGGAAATCCCGGTGGACATTGGACACTCTTCCCCAGTATCAAGGAATATCAAACGAGAACTGTGAACTACGATGCCATGCCTTCGGGTCATATGGCGACTTTTATGGCGACCCTCACAGTCATTGCAACGAACTATCCCGAAATCAAATGGATAAAACCGGTCGGATATACCTTGACGGGTGTAATGGCCTTTGAAATGATGAGCAGTAAAGTACATTGGGCCTCGGACTATCCCTTAGCCCTTTTGATAGGCTATGTCGTTGGTAAGACTGCAGCGAACCGACGAATCAAGAAAATCGACACTAACGAGGTTGGTATTAAAACATCAAAAAAAACCAAGACAGATTTTAATGTGGGTCAGTTAGGGCCATACCGGACTTTTGGGGTCGCTTTTTCTTTTTGAAATACATAGCTCCGTCATTGTCTTGTTTCCCCATCTTCCTGTGGAAGTTGAAAACCCTGCGCCGCCAAGCTTGACCGAGCGGGCACACTGCGCTGGCAAGCTTTCGGTCGTCTTTCCGACTACGGTTTTTCAACCCCCTCGGAACCGCCCATAAAAGCTACAAGGATAAAAACTCTTCTGGCATTTATCCTTTCACCTCAAATTGTATGCACATTTGTATATAAATACTGTTCAATTTGCTGGCTATTGGTTATCTTGAGAATTAAGGTCAAAATGGAATATCCCATAGGACCGTGATAGCATTCAAGAATCCATCAGGAAAAATTTTGGACTGGATTCCACAAAGCGAAAGCTACCTCCTGCAGAATTTGGAATTTCAGAAATGATGGTTGATGTCTATCAAAGCCATGACCAACCTTTGACCCATGAACGCTTGTATCAATGACATAGAATGCTGACCAACGGTCGGCTTTAATCTCCCTATCTCAAATAATCGAAGCAAAGAAGAAGGACTATTACTCTTTTTTAGAAGCGCACAATACGACTTTGGACCTGCCGGATTAGTTGACGTATTTCGGACGGACCATTTTGGATGCCCAAGACGTCACATTGAAAATTGTCGAGTTCTTGATCGACAAGGCCAAGTTTTTTGTACGTTTTTCAAATCAAATGAATGAACGCCAGACAAAGGCGATAAAACGTGTCTTCAATGCCGGCCACCAAGGATTTGAAGGAGGATTGAGCGCTGAAAATTATACACGTATCGTCAAACCATCGGCATCAACGGCAACAAGGGATTTAAAAGATTTGGTCGATAAAGGAATATTGCTCAAAACAGGATAGCTTAAGAGTACGAAATATTGGCTTGTACTGGATAAAAAATAGAAAACCCTTGACCACCTCAGCATGACAGGTAAAATTGTCCCTTAGCATTTCCACAAAACAAAGAACCACGCCCCAAAAAAAGGGCGTGGTCAGTCGAGTGTCGTGATCCTGACAAGATTCGAACTTGTAACCTTCTGATTCGTAGTCAGTCCTTATATGTTTTCATGTGATTTCGTATGTCTTGAAATGCCCATTATATGGGGTTTTTACTTATCTTTAAGACCTTATTAAACCATTTGAAACCAAAAAAAGCACGCTAAAAGCACGCTACTAAAAAATCTTTCTACGTTATGGCTACTATTAAGATAACTTTTGATAAACGGGCGTCTAACACTACCATAGATAAAAAATATCCCCTGGTACTGCGCGTCGGACATAACAGAAAAACACGCGACATTTCTTTTAATTTACATCTAAAGGAGAATCAATATAATTTTGCTACAGGTAAAATCATGGGTATTCTGAACGCCGTTAGACATACCAAGCGCACCCGAAAGATATATTCCGACGTCGATCTCTGGATCGATGAAAATGAAGGAGAAATCAAAAATTGGGAAATGGAGCGATTGAAATCCGAAATCGAGCGGCGATTTTTTAAAAAGTCTCCTTCCCGAACTATCCTGGATCATGGAGGCGTTTATCTTTCCCGTCTTCGGATGGAAAACAGATTTTCGACTGCAAGCTCTTATGAGGATGCTTTGAAGGCACTAATCAAATTCAGAAAAAGATCTAGGGGCAAAGATGATTTTGCACTGATTAAATCACTTTATGCAATAAAGGAAAACAAAATGATTCCTTTAGATGAATTCAAGGATTTGGATATGGAAATAAAGGCCATAGATTATGGCTTTGCTAAAGATTTTAAAGCGTATTTGAGCAACCGTTATAAATCAAAAAATACCCCGGCTATTTATTTACGGAGCTTGCAAGCGATTATTAATGATGCGGGTAAAACTTTCGATGATTTGAGGGACCATAAACCTTTATCCAATATAAAGAAGAAAAGCCATGCAAATGCCCCGGCACCTCTAGACTTGACGGATATTTATAAAATTAGGACATTGGAGTTAGCCCCGCATACGCCAA
>RCMY010003827.1_pt1 | contig 13190 bp, 9 predicted proteins | sample 2041341 | NCBI WGS metagenome assembly RCMY01 (sample SAMN09708234, study PRJNA481090) | Marine sediment metagenome, whole genome shotgun sequencing project. | reverse complement strand
GGCATCACCACCGTGAGCCGGTCACCGGTGCCCAGGTCCTCCAGCGCGCGCGACGCCGGCGGGGTCAGGATCACCACAGCCACGTCGTCAGGCAGGTCGAGCCACGCCGTACGGACGTCCTCGGGCGTCGACGCGGGGCGCACCTCGGCACCGGCCAGGGCGAACCCCTGCACCTGCCCCTGCTCTCCGATCGCTGCCACGCGCGACATCGACAGGTGGTCCACCACGATCGCCTTGAGTGCCCACGTCAGGCCGCCACGGGAGATCTTCGCCCGCTCCGGCTTTTATCTTCAGTTTGCCGTCTTCTTCCGAGGAGAAGGAGAGCAGGCTCTTGCCGCCCGGGCCTTTAAGCTCGGCCGTAAACGGCTTGTTTCTGTCCGGGTTGGCCGCGTAATATTTGCTTAAACCCAAGAGGGCCATGGCGTTGTCCTGGGTGGTGTACCAATGCCTCTTCAGGCCCGACTCCTGCAGGCTTTTGGCCAGCAGGCCGGCTTCCGAGGCCGAGGGCTCCACCTGGCTCCAGGCGGTTAAGAGAATGGCCTTGTTGCGCGGCGTGGATTCCAGGGTGGGGTTAATGCCGCCCCAGTCCATTTCCGGCAGATCGCCGAGATTGCGCAAGGGCTTGGCCGACTTCTGCTGCAAGGCCATGGCCGCGGCCAGGTAGACTCGGCCCGAGGGGGTGAGCAGGGCGCGGTCTTCATGCAGCTGCTGCAGCCAGGCCAGAGGCGCCTGCCCGGCCATGGTCAGCACATAGGCGGCATAGGCCTTGGTGGACAAGGTATAGTCGTAGTTGTGCGGGGTAATGGCCCCGGCCGGAATGGCCATGATCTGCTTGAGGAAGTTCAGAGATGAACTTAAGAGCCCCTCGGGCAGAGGCGTCTTGGTTTGCGCTTCCCACAGGAAATGGGCGGCGTAAACCGAGGTCCACAAGTTGGGCCGGCTTTCGCCGGGCCAGGTGGCGTAGCTGCCGTCATAGAGCTGCATGAAGGAGATGCGTTTGACCGCCAGGGCCAGAGCGTCATCAATATTTTTCTGGTCCACAAAGGCCGGATCAATATCCCCGAGCATGCCCGGCAGAACCACAAACGGCCAGGCCTTGGACACGATCTGCTCCAAACAGCCGTAGGGGTAGTCGTAGAGGTAGTTAAGGGCCGGCAGGAGGTTGGCGCTGGGCCCTTTACCGCCTACAAAAGCCATAGCCGCCGTGCCGGGCGTCCAGATGTCCGGAACGTCCAGCTTGGCCTCGCTATTGCCCACCACCATGCCCGAGCCGCTTAAGGTGACTTTGGGGAAGGGCGAGCGCACCGGGATTTCCACAGTCTGGGAGTAAGAGTTGTCCGGGTCGCCGCCAATGACGGACTCCACAGTGACAATCCCTAAGCCCACATCAGGCCCGGCCTTGATTTTAAACTCGCCGGAAGGGCCCGCCTGGCCGCCGCCGGCTGAGACCGGGGCCATATCCACTTTCAGGCTGTCCTTGTCCAGACGCTGCAGCGGGCCGGACACGGTGATCTTGACCTCGCCTTTGAGCTCTTTGGCCGCGCCGGCGGACATAAAGGCCTTGACCGGGATGATGAATTCATCGCCCGGGGCCACGGCGCGCGGACCCGTGGCCTCCACCACCAGGTCGCGGGCGATGGTCACGTGTTTATCCGCACTGCCCAGGAACTTGCCCGAAGAGGCCACGGCCATGAGCCGCCCCTTGCCGCTGAATTCAGGCAAGTCCAGGCTGATTTCGGTCTGGCCCGAAGCCGGCACGTCCACTTTGCCTAGGAAAAGGGTCAGCATGATCTGGTTGCGTTTTACCGCCGACATATAATCGGCCATACCGTCGTCAGGTCCGCCGCCGCCGGCTTTGAGCAGGGGCGTGGCCCTGCTTTCCGGCTGGGTCAGTTCATCGTAGAAGTCCGCGCCGGTAATCCCCAAAGCGCGCTGGGCCCAGAACAGGGACATGGGGTCCGGGGTCTGGTAGTTGGTTAAGGAGAGGATGGCCTCATCCACCAGGTAGAGGCAGACTTCGCCCGAAGACGGAGCGCCGCCGGATCTGGCCAGCTTGACGGTCACGGGCAGGGTCGCGTTGGGCAAGGCTTTGTCCGGGCTGTCCAAGGTTACGGTGAGCAGGTTGTCCTGTTTACCCACGCGCAGCGGGGCCACGCCATAGGCGCGGTGGCTGGACCATTTGCCTTCGGCCTGCACCGGTTTGACCACCCAGGCCAGGCAATAGACGTTGGGGATGAAATCAGCGGTCACAGGCACAGCAATGGTCACTTCCTCGCTGTCCATATCCATGACCCGGCTCACGAGCGTGCGCCCGGATTCCACGTTGAATAGCAGGCGGCCCTTGAACGGGGCGCGCACGGTTACCTGGGCGGTGTCGCCCACGCGGTATTCGGTTTTATCGAAGTTGATTTCCGCAACGGTCAGGCGCGAGCCGCTCTCGTCTTCGTCTTCACTGTCGCGCCAGTAGGGCGACCAGACCTGAATGCGGGCCGCGGCGGCCGCATCATGCGGACCGACTACGCGCACCCGGTAGGTGCCGGTGCGGTTGGGGGTAAACGCGAAATCGCCGCTGCCGTTAACCAGCGGCGCTTCGCCCTTGCTCACGCTGAGCAGCTCTTCAGTGTATTCGTAGTGATAGGAGCCGTTGGGATTGCGCTCATAGTTATAATGCCCCACCACCCGCTCAATGGTGTATTTGACGGATTTGACCTCGGCCAGAGGTTTGCCGTCCACATCCACGGCCACAGCGGTGAAGGTGGTGGTTTTGCCCGGCTCGACCACGCCTTGCGGGAGCTTCAGGCCCAGTTGCTCGTTGCGCGGGTAATACGGCACCTGCAGGGCCTTGCTCACCCAGCGGCCGCCGTCTTCCTGCACGCTGAGCAAAAACATCCAGTTGACCATGGACGGCGCGGCCTTGTCGCTGGCGGCGGCCTTGTAAGTATAAGCGCCCCGCCCAGCTTCATCCAGCTGGGCTTCTACCAGGGGTTTGTCGCTGGAGGTCTCAAAACGGTTGTCATCGCCAAAGTATACGCCGGGCCAGTCTTTATGGCTGAAGGTGCCGACCAGGCTGGTGCGGTCCAGGGTATACGTCAACTTGGAGCCGGGCGCGCCGAAAAGGTAGTCGGCTTTAAGATCCAGCTTGAGTTCTTCATCGCCGATGATTCTTTCGGCCGAACCGCCTAAGCTGACCTCAATGCGCGGAGGCACGAACTCTTCCACGTTGAAAAAGGTCTGGCCGAAAGCATTGTCCTCTCCGCCGGGCGCAAAAACGAGCAAAGTGTACCCGCCGGTGGGCGCGGAATCGGGCAGGTTGAAGCCGCCTGTAAATCCGCCTTCCCGGCTAAGCACGCCGCTGCCGCGCAGCATTTCCCGCCCCGTGGGCGACATGACTTTGAACAGCACGGGCCCGGGCGCGGGCGGCAGAAGTTGCTCATCGCGCAAGAGGGCCTTGAAGTCCACGTGCTCGCCGGGGCGGTAAACGCCGCGTGAGGTGAAGCAGAAGGCCTTGTAGGGCAAATCGTCCCAGCTCTGGCCCCAGACGTCGAACTCCGGGTTGTTCAGCAGGTTGGAGGCCAGGTTGATGTAGGAAACGTCGCCATTGGAGGTAACCATGACCAGGGCCGGAGCCAGGGGCTGGGGCCAGGGGCCGGGCGACTCCGGCTTGAGATTGACCAGGCCTTCAGCGTTGGTGCGGCCGGAGGCCACCACCTGGTTGCTTAAGGAGTAGGCGGTCACGTTGGCGCCGGCCACGCCTTTGCCTTTGGCCAGGCTATTGACCCAAACCTGGAGGCCGTCCTGGCGCTTTAAAACCACGGAAGCGAGGTCGGTGATCAGGATGACCTGTTCGCTCTGCGTATCGTATCCCCATTCGTAGTTATCGGGGTCTTTGGCTTCCATGGGCGTGGCGTAGGCTCGCAGCATATACAGGCCGCGCAGATTTTTGTCTTTGATCAGGTTGGTGAGGTCGGTGAGGTCAACGGCCTTGTGGAAAACCTGATTGCGCGGCTCCACCAGATCCACCTGCATGGTGCCGCAGAGCTTGGAAAACTGCTGGCTGAACTGGTTGATATCCCAGTATTCATTGGCCATTTCCACAGGGATGTTGTTGTCGTACAGGCGCCACAGCGAAAATTCCACACGCTTGATGTTCACGCCGCTCACCGGCACGCGCAGGCCGTTTCCCGGAGTAATGACCATGCGCCGGCCCTCGCCCGCGCCCATATTTAGAAAAGGTAAAATTTCCGGAATGGTCTGCACGGTCTGATAGCTTTTGGCGAGCTTTGTGCCGTTTTCCGCCGGCAGGCCTTCTTCCAGGCGCACGACCACGTTTTCGCCGGCGGTCCATTTGCCGGTGATTTCCAGGGAATAGTTGCCGTCGTTCCAGATGACCTTTTCCACCTTGTCCGGCGTGACTTTGATGAAGGGGCGCACGGCCTCGGGGTCTAGAGGCGAGGAAGTCTGGATGTAAATGGTGCACTGGCCCTCGCCGGTTACGTTTTGATAAGCGCCGGACACAGTCACGGGGGCTTCGGAGGTGGCCGAAGTGCTGACCACCCCCACGGTTTTCTGCGCGGAAATGACGTAAGAGGCCGCCCGGCCCAGAGGTTCCGGTCCGATAGTGGAAACGAGGTCCGGGCCGAAAGTCAGGAGATATTCGTCGCTCTTGGGGTCGGTTATGCTGAGCGCCAGATATTGGGAGGCTTCAGCGGTCACGACCTCATAGTCAACCGGCTTGCCGCCCTTGGCCGAAGGCGTGACGGCCAGGTTCTGGCGTAATACTTCCGGGTCCACAGGCAGGTTGAAGGAAATCATGATTTCCAGTTTGTCGTCTTGCCAGTTGGTCTGCTGCGCCCCGGTGATGGTCAGGGGCATGGAAATGAAATTGAGCTTCTGGATGACTTCTTCGCCGTCAAGCGCCTTCAGCCCGGGGCGCAGGGCAATGATGTAGCGGGTGGCCGGGGTGTAAGGCTGATGCGGGGTGAACACAAAAGTCTGGTCATTGTCCCATACTCCCTCGCCGTCAATGGGCGGGGTCAGGGTCAGCGGGGCCTCATCCATGCCCAGGGTTTGCTTGGTATTTTCCGCCGCCACCATGGGCGAGGAAAAGCTCAAAGTAATGGATTGGCGCGGGCCCATGATTCTGTCGCTTTGCACATGCACATACACGCCGTCTTGTCCGGTGCCGGATTTGAAATCTTTCAGCAGAAAAGGCAGCCCGATAACTGCGATAAGCAGTAAAACAGCCAGCCCGAAAAGCATAGAATGTTTGTTGCGCATGTTTTTTTCCTTTTAATTGAGAAAATGGCGGAGAAAAGAACGGCGGTTTCCCTGCTTGGATTTAACCTCAAAACCTTGTATTTGTCGATACCGGCGCGCAATTTTCCTTAAACTTTTTCTTGGCGGAAGGAGCTTTCCGTTTCGGCATTTTTCAGTTAAGACCAAAGGGCTGCCAAGCCCGCGCAACAGGAACGTAAGGCAACATGTTTATCCACAATATCGACCCCATAGCTTTTTCCATCGGCTCTTTTCAGGTGCACTGGTATGGCCTGACTTACCTGATGGGTTTTGTCGCGGCCTGGCTTCTGGCCATGTCCCGCGCGCGCAACCCCGCCTGGGGCTGGAAGCGGGAGGAAGTGGACGGGCTGATCACCGCCGCGGCCTTGGGCGTGGTTTTGGGGGCGCGGCTGGGCTATTGCCTGTTTTACGACCCCATGTACTTCGCCGCCCACCCGCTGGATGTCTTCAAAGTCTGGCACGGGGGTATGTCTTTTCACGGCGGGGCCATCGGCGTAATCATCGCCGTGCTTTTATTTTGCCGCAGCGCAAAGCGTAAATTTTTGGAAGTGGGCGATTTTTTGGCCCCTCTGGCTACGCCGGGTCTTCTGGCCGGGCGCCTGGGCAATTTCATAAACGGCGAGCTGTGGGGCAAGGTTACCGATATGCCCTGGGGCGTGGTTTTTCCCACGGGCGGGCCTCTCCCGCGCCACCCCAGCCAGCTTTATGAAGCCGGTCTGGAAGGCCTGGTCCTGTTTATCATTCTGTGGTGGTATGCCTCGCGGCGGCCCCCGCTGGGCAGGGTTTCCGGCCTGTTTCTGCTGGGCTACGCCCTGGCCCGTTCCTTTGTGGAATTTTTCCGCGAGCCTGACGCGCACATAGGCTATCTGGCCTTCGGCTGGCTGACCATGGGCCAGATTTTATGCCTGCCCATGATCGCGGCGGGCCTGGCCCTGCTTTTCTGGCCGCGTAAACCGACCGCCGCTGTTACGGCAGGGGAGCAAAAGCTTTCTCCCGGCGGCAAGCCGAAAAAGCGCAAAAAAAGATAGGCCTCGGCAGAGCAAGGCCCGAGGCCTCAAATAATCAAGATTGACAGGGCGGAGTTTTCATGGAATGGAAGCCTGACGATTTTATTTCAGGACTCAGTTGGAGGTCGCATGGCTAAAGAAGAAGCCATTGAAGTAGACGGAGTGGTGCAGGAAGCCCTGCCCAACGCCATGTTCGAGGTGGAGCTGGAAAACGGCCACCGCGTGTTGGCGCATATTTCCGGAAAAATGCGCAAATTTTATATCCGTATTCTGCCTGGGGACAAGGTCAAGGTTGAGCTTTCGCCTTACGACTTGACCCGGGGCCGCATCACTTACCGGATGAAATAAGCCGCGACGGAACTTTTTTTGCGCAAACCGTCCGCGCTCCGCGGTCGGGAGGCGCGGTCCGCCCTGTCGGGGCGTTGCTTTATTTCTTTTTCACCACACCCATAACCTGCTTAAGCCGCACGGAGATACAATTTGGATTTGCTGTCGTTGCTTCTCTATGCCTCTATCGCCGCAGGCTTTTTAATGGCCTTCAGCCTGGGGGCCAACGACGTGGCCAATTCCATGGCGCCTTCAGTGGGGGCGAGGGCTATTACCGTGCGCCAGGCGGTATTTATCGCTGCCGGGCTCAATTTTTTGGGCGCGGTTTTTTTCGGCTCGGAAGTTACAGACACCATCTGCCGGGGCATTGTGCCGCCCGAGGCCATCGGCGACCCCAACCTGCTGGCCATGGGCATGTTTGCGGCGCTTTTGTCCGCCGGGCTATGGGTGCTGCTCGCTACCTTCACCGGCCTGCCCGTGTCTTCCACCCACTCCATTGTGGGCAGCATTGTGGGCTTCGGCATTGTGGCCGGCGGCTTTGACGTCATTAATTGGGGCAATATGGGCAATATTGTGCTCTCCTGGCTCATTTCGCCCTTTTTCGGCGGCCTGCTCGCCTTTTTGATCTTCATTCATATCCGCCGCTTTATCCTGCTGCAAAACGACCCTGTGGGCCACGCCAATTTTTGGGTGCCGGTCTGGGGCGCATTGACGCTGGGTCTCGTGGTGCTCTCCTTTTTATATAAAACCCCCTTCGGCAAAAAGCTGCACCTGCCCGGCTACCTGAGCCTGGGCATCGCAGCCGGGGCTATGATTGCGCTGGCCTTGCTCATCCGTAAAGTGTTCATCCCCCGGGTGGGTAGCGGGCTAAACTCCAGCCGGGCCATTGAAAAAATGTTCCAGAAGCTGCAAATCGCCACAGCCTGTTATGTGGCCATTTCCCAGGGCGCCAACGATGTGGCCAATGCCGTAGGCCCGGTGGCCTCCATTTATGCCATGTATCAGAACAACGCCGGCCTGGGCGGCCCCACGGCTTTGCCCACCTGGCTGCTGGGCATGGGGGGCGTCGGCATTGCCTGCGGCATCGCCCTTTTGGGCTACAAGGTCATTGCCACTTTGGGGCAGAGTCTTACCAAGCTGACCAACACCCGCGGCTTTGCCGTGGCCTTTGGCGCGGCCACCACCGTGCTTTTGGCTTCGCATTTGGGCATGCCGGTGTCCACCAGCCATGCGGCTGTGGGGGCCATTGTGGGTGTGGGCGTGGCCCGCGGATTCAAGGCCGTGGACTTTAGGGTCCTGTCTAAAATCGTGCTCTACTGGGTGCTTACCGTGCCCATTACCGCGTTTACCTGCATTGTTATTTATGAATTGTTGCGGTTTGTAGTTTATTAGCGGCACGGTTTAAAGCTTGCAAAAATTTAAAAAAAGTCTAGAAATTAATTGTTCAGCATTTCACAAGGTGTTAATGTGAAGATGCCGCTGTCTGTTCAGGAGTGCGCGCAAGCGCGCCGGATGCGGCGGAAAAACGCTTTAGGGCGTTATGGGGATTTTACCGGATCGTTTTATCCGGGAGGCTGCTATGTCACTACGCTTACCTTTATTCGGCATTTTGCCGCTGCGCTCGCCCATTGAAGCGTTGGCGACCCATTATGACCTTATTTACCAGGGTTCGGCTCTTATTGAAGAGTCGCTCACCCACTACATTGAGGGCGGCACCTCGCGGACTTTTTTGAGCATTCAGCAGTCCGTGGATGAAATTGAAAACGAGGCCGACAAGGTGGACCGCAGCATCCGCAACCATTTGCCGCGCGGACTTTTTCTGGCGGTGGATCGCGGCATGTTCCTGTCGTACATTTCCCGGCAGGACACCATTTTGGACGCGGCCCAGCAAAGCCTCGACTGGCTGAGCATGCGCCCTGTGCCCATTCCGGAACAATTCCAGGCCGATCTTGCCCTGGTGGTGCGTGAAACTCAGAAGACGGTCACGGCCCTGGGCCCGGCCCTACGCACCTTTATTGATTTCATCAGCGGCGAAAATTACGACCGGGTGGAAGTCAAAGCCGCCTGCCGTGAAGTGCGCAACCAACACCGCCACTTAAGTCACTTGAGCCATCAGGTTACAGCCGATGTGTATAACACCGATATGGACTTTAAAGACATTTACCAGCTGATTCATTTTGTGGAGCGCCTCTACCACATGAGCCACTCCACCGAAGGCTGCGCCAACATTCTGCGGGCCATGATCGCAAAGTAGCGCGATTTACTGGGGGGAGGCGTTTTTTACGCAGGCTCGCTGCAAAATTTTTCAAAAACCTCAAAAAAGGGCGGGCTTTAAATGCCCGCCCTTTTTTATCAGACAGCAAAACCTCGCCCAAACGCCGGTTGCGGCAAATTAAGACTGCAGCCGCTCTATAAGCTCATTCAGGGTGGCGGCTTGCCCGGCCAAATCTTCCACAGCCTCCGAGGCCGCGCTCATGGCCGCAGAGGTTTCGTCGGAAATACGGTTTACCTCTTCCAGGGCAATGTTTATTTCGTTGCTGGCCGCGGACTGTTCTTCGGCGGCCGTGGCTATGGACTGCACCTGCCCGGCGGTGTCTTCCACCAGCGAAACAATGGCGGTAAGGCTTTCGCCCGCCTGCCTGGCCAAATTGGTTGCGGCATCTATGGCGTCTCCCGCCCTTTCCACGCTCTGGATATTTTCATAAGTGCCGTTTTGAATGCCGGTAATCACCTCATTTACTTCACGGGTGGCCTGCATGGTTTTTTCGGCCAGCTTGCGCACTTCATCGGCCACCACGGCAAAGCCCCGCCCGGCCTCGCCGGCACGCGCCGCCTCAATGGCCGCGTTCAGGGCCAGCAGGTTGGTCTGGTCGGCAATATCGTTAATGACATTGATGATCTGGCCGATGCCGTCCGCCTGCTTGCCCAGGCTGGCCATACCTTCTTTAAGGGCCGCGGCGTGATTATCCACCGCAACGATGCTTTCCACCACCTTTTCCACCACCCCGGCGCCCTCCTGGGCTTTGGCGCGGGTTTCACTGGCCGCGGCCGAAGCCTCGGCCGCGCTGCGGGCCACTTCCATTACTGTGGCGTTCATCTCGGTCATGGCTGTGGCGGTTTCGGTCATGCGGTTGTGCTGCATGGCCGCGCCCCGGCTGGACTGCTCCACCTGCGCGGACAGCGATTCACTGGCCGCGGACACGTGCCCGGCCACATCTCTGGCCGAGACTGCGGCTTCGGCGATGTGCCTGGAATTTTCCTCAATCAGCCGCTGCTTTTCCACCGCATCGGTAAGGTCAATCCAAATGGACAGCGTGCCCAGAATATTGCCGCCTTTATCATGGAACGGGGCTGAAGAAATAAGGGCATGCTTGGTGTTGCCCTTGTGGGTGGTAAACTCGCGCTCGGCGGTGAGGAGCTTGTTTTCGCGCAGAGCCTTGGTGGAAATGGTTTCCTGCGTTTTATCGCCCCAAATATATTCGCCGGAGGACTGGCCCGCATAATCTTCGGGGGAGCCGCTGCGCTCAATGAGATCCAGCATATGCTGGTTGGTGAACACGGTTTTGTCTTCAGGCGAAAATACCGAGCAGGGCACGCTCATGCCGTGCAAAATTCCTTCGGAAAAGGCCAGTTGTTTTTGTAAGTGCGCCATAAGGTCGGTAAGGTTGGACGCCAGTATGCCGAGTTCATCCTTTCTATTTAAGGAAAGAGAGCAATCGCGGCCTTCGCGGCAGTCTTTGGAAAAACGGGTTATCAGCTCAATGGGCCTTAAGATGCAGCTGAAAAGCACAACGCCGAGGGCCAGCACCACCACGCAGGCGGCAATGCCCAGCACAAGGGTCAGAGTGTATGAAAACGATGTTTGCGCCGCAAAGGCGCTTTCCAGGTTGGCGACATCTTCCTGCACCCGCTCGCTCAGAGCCAGGAAGCCGGCCTGTATTTCCGCAAGAGCGGGCAAGGTTTTGTCTTTGTAATACGCCCGCGCCTCTTCATCCCCGCCCGCGTTTTTAAGCTCTTGAATGGGCTGGGCCGTGGCGTGCAGGTCTTTGTGCGGCTGCTCCAAGGCGGCCAAAAGGGGCTCAAGGTCGGGAAACTTCGCCAGCACCGCCTATTTTTCAGGCCCGTAATACCACTTGCCAAATCCGCATTGCGTGGGATCCTTAACCACGGACAGCTCTTTTTCGTCTTTGCTGATCAGGTAGTTTGAAAGATTGTTGACCCATTGCAGATGTTGCACTTCCCGTTCAAGGACAGCGCGCCGGAGGTCGGTTCCCGCGTTCAGCTTCCCGATGTCGTCGGTCATTTTATCCAGGGCGTGGGTGGCAAAAGCGGCGTTTAAAATGGTTAAAAGAAGAATCAAGCCTATGCCGGAGATGAATTTTGTCTTTACGCTCAGATTTTTCCACCAGGTCATAAAGCACCTCTTTTTAGCAATAAGTAGCTATAAATAATAATTCAAATATATCCTAGTATAACGCCATGCCTTTGTCTAGGGGTATTTGATTGATTTATAATTAGATAATTGGCTGTTTACATAAAATAATTTGGCGGACACGTACTTTCTGAAGATTTGCTGCGCGCTTTCCTTTGCCGTTGCCGTCGAGCGTATGCTTTTAATTCATTTTATTGTTTATAAAAGCGTTTTTTGTTACAAACAGAAGCATATTTTCGGCGCGAGGGAGCAGCGGCGGAAAGACGAAGCGCGACTCGCCGGTCGCGGCCCTATCAGGATTTGCCTATATATCTCGGTCGCGAACCGTTATAGAAACGCAATAGTTAAAAACAGGCAATGAGGGCCCCGGGGAGGAGCGATTATGTGGAGCCTGCTTTCAGACATGGGTGTTTCAGTTGCGGGCAGTTTGGCCAAGGGCGCGGGTCTGGGACTCGTTGCCGGGCTGCTGCTCATTTTTATTTGCCGCAAGCTGGGTTTGTTTGTCCGGCAAAGCCAGGTCCGCCGCGCGTTGGCGGGCTTCTATCATGTATATATTCCGTTGGTTTTCGTCGGGGTGGGCGCGACCTGGTTTCTCTGCATTGATTTGCAAACGCAGACTGTGCACGTGTACGACTCCATCCGGCCGCAGGTCACGGCCATCTCCGTGCAGGCCACGGAAAGCATCTGGACCGCCGTACGCGGCGTCACGCCCGATGTTGACGGCGATATTTCCATTAAAGACGGCGTGATCGTGGTTGTACAAAAATACGCACAGCAGAAGTTTTTAGAAACCATGGAACAACTGCCCGAATTGCCCGGCCTGGTGCGCGATGCCGTGCTCTGGACCGGCGACGGCCTGTCCGCCGCCGTGGTTAATCTCTTTGAGGAGCGCCTCATTGAAGGCGCGGCCGGGCAGGTGGCCGTGGACCCGATCATGCTGCGCGCCATCTGGGACCGCAACATAATGCAGGGCATGCGCGAGGGCATGGTCACCGACCTCATGGCCTTGTGGCTCAACCGACCCTTCATCATGGTTGAAACCAAGGCCGGAACCATCGGTCTGTTTCTGCTTCTGCCCGTGTTGGTGGAGACCTTCTTCGCCATGCTGGCCGCCCGCCGCTACCGCAAACGCGCCGCCGTGGCCGCCATAACGGAAAACGAACCGAGCCCGGCCTAAGGGGCGGTTGAAGCAGCCCTTGGAAGAGGGGAACCCAAAGGGGATGATCCCCTTATCGCTGTTGTCCTCATCCGTAAGGCTTGCTGCCGGCGCGCTCGCCTAACGGTTGTGCAGCGCTTCGCTTGCACCGCTGGAGGCTAGGTTCCCCTCCTCCAGACCTCCTCCCCTTCTGAACCCCAATTGGGGGGGCTTGACGCAAGGGCTATGTCATCCTCCGGTGTGACCGGGGGGGGGCCGGTCCTTGTTCGAGCCGTCAGGCGAAAGAACCGCACTCCGCGCGCGCCCGCTCGCACCGCCATCCCCTGTGTAGACAGGGGATCCATGCCTTTTGCCTTTAGTCTTGCTTTTTCCGTTCGGCAAACCTCCCCCGCATACGCGCTCGTCCATCTTGACCGCGAGGCCCCGCCTGGTCTACAAGACCATTTAATAACCAGTGGAAGGAGGGTTTGTTTATGGAAGGTTTAGGCATCTGGTTGGGCGTGGCCGTGGTTTTGCTGGGTCCGGCCCTGTTTTATCGCTTCAAGCGTCAGGCCCGGGCCAAAAAAGAGCTGGAGGCCAACCCCACGGCCGCCAAACTGTACACCGACAGCGGCAAAACCATCTCCGACGGCATCAAGGTCCACACCCTCAACGGCCAAAAGCCCACCCTCGGTCTGGACGAGCGCGGCAACTACGTGATCTTGCGCCCCGGCGAAAACCGCCTCTCCGTCGGCTTCGTGGGCCTTAAAGACTTCGCCGTGTCCGTGGCCGCCACCACCGCTACCAAAGCCCCCGTGGAAGCTGCCGAAACTCAGGCCGAAATCGTCTGTCAGGCCGAACCCCGCCGCAACTACAAAATCGTGTTCGACAAAGCGACTTCGGCCTTCAGCGTGGAACCGTATTAGACTGGAATATTTCCCGGTTGCAGCGGTCTTCCGGAGGAGGGGAACCCCAAGGAGCTGAGCCCCTTGAG
>RCMY010003826.1_pt1 | contig 13194 bp, 10 predicted proteins | sample 2041341 | NCBI WGS metagenome assembly RCMY01 (sample SAMN09708234, study PRJNA481090) | Marine sediment metagenome, whole genome shotgun sequencing project. | reverse complement strand
GTCGACTGCGGTCGGCGTCTGGATTGGGCCGGACATCATGCTGCTAACCGGTGGGTACCGCGGGTTTGATGACAGGCTCCTTTCTCCAGCTGAGTATTTCCCAGATCTGCAGTAAAAGGGCCCGTCAGATTACGAGCGACGATCCGGCGATTTCTTCGGTAGGTTGAGGCCACCTAAACAAGCGGCCGGCAGGCTGCCACATAGCATTCGTCAGAACGTGCTTTCATTTTTCACTGGTTACAGGAGCTTACCCGCACGCTCTGGCGTCCTGACGTAGAAACTCGCCTCGAATTCCACGTCGCCTTTCGCCACCCATTACGGGTTTGTATGAACGTCCTTTATGTCCGCCATCGAGATTTTCAAATCCGCTTTCGGCCTCGCGCGTTTCAGTTCGTGACGTTTTAATCTGCCTGTCGTCGGAACCGGCCGGGCGATGTTCGGGTTGATATCCGTCTGAACATGCGCCGGAGACGGAATACCACCACGCGATCTTTCGCCCATGTTCGTTTAGCTCACCGACGCAGGAGACGTGTCATGATCGATTCCATCCCGTCACGGACGGCGCAGCCAAGCGACCCTACGAACCCCGGCCCATTGAACCCCGGCAGGCCGGACCCAGCCCCGGATGAGATACCCAAGGACCTTCCGCCGGAAAAGGTGCCGGAACCACCCGAAGAGGTGCCGAATGACTTGCCGGGTGGCACCCCGCCTCAGCCGCCGCGCGAGGTGCCGGGATAAGCCTCGGTTGAAGCAGTTGCCGGCACCGCACACAGGTGACTGCTCCGCTGCCTGATTTCCGGGCGGCGGTTATGCGGTTAAAGTCTGGCCCGCCGAGTATCAGGCGGGCCAGACAATGTCATCTGAGGCTATTCAGCAGTTGTGCCGAGGGCACGCCGGTAACAGGCTGGCCGGAACTGGACTGGTAGGCGCGGATGGCATCCTCGGTCTTGGACCCGATCACGCCGTCAGCCCCGCCTGTGTCAAAGCCGCGTGCAGTCAGGCGCTGTTGCAAGCTGACGCGGTCCTGTTTCGTCAGTCCATTCGCATCGGGCGGAAAGCTGGACCTGAGCGGTCCGGCGCCACCGATCCTGTCCGCCAGATGGCCGACTCCGATCGCATAGGAATCCGAATTATTATAGCGCTTGATGACGTTAAAATTGGCGGTGACGGCAAATCGAGGGCCGCCTGCCTGCGGCTGAATAATACGCCCGCCAGCGGCGCTGCCCGACACCTCGCGTCCCCATTCCAGACCGCGCGCCCAACCATTGCGCGACAGGTAGGCGGCGGTCGAAGCCAGTGCATCGCTGGGATCCTCTGACCAGATATCGCGTCGCCCGTCACCGGTGAAATCTACCGCGAACGCCTCGTAGGATGTGGGGATAAACTGGGTGTGTCCCATCGCCCCGGCCCAACTGCCCAGCATGCGGTCGGCGGTGATGTCGCCCTTCTGGATGATCTTGAGGGCCGCAACCAACTGCTTTTCGAAAAACGCGCCGCGCCGCCCGTCGAACGCCAGCGTGGAGGTGGCCGAGACGACTGGCACGTCGCCGCGACGCTCGCCGAAAAAGCTCTCAAGACCCCAAATTGCGGCAATGATGCGGGCATCGACGCCATAGCGGCTCTCTAGCGCATTCAGCGTATTGCGATGGCGCGCATAAGCGGCGCGTCCTTTTGTCACGCGCTCGTCCGAGGCGGCGATGGCAAGATAGTCCTCCAGGCTGCGGCTGAACTCGGTCTGATTGCGGTCACGCGTGACGACGCCCGGCAAATAACCCGCGCCGCGAAACCCTTGCTCCAATGTGCTGTTCGAGATCGCGTAGCCGCCCGCACGCGCCCGGAATCCCGCCACCCATGCATCATATCCGGCATTCGGGACGGGACGCAGATCGCTGGCCAGGGGCGCCGCCGCCGCTGGGCTGCCCGCGCTGCCCAGCCCGCGCATGTCCCCGCAGGCTGCGAGCCCGAGGGCACCGATGCCGATACCGAAATGTCGCCGTGTAATGCTCATTATTATGCCCGCCTGTTTGTTTTTTGTTTCTCTTGAACAGTATAGGCCAAGCAGCCAAGCAGCAAAAGCGCGCGACACGTGCGCAACCGGAATTCCGCCGGTGGTCACTGGCCAACGTGGTGCGCGAGTGCTAAGGCAGCCAGCGAAAAGCGTACAATCGGAGATTGAGCGCACTTAATCGTTAAAGCGTATGGAAATAAGCCAATGATAACATGCAGATCGTATCTGGAATGTGCGGTTTCCCGCCAATCTAACTCCCTTGGGTTGCATGATTTGGGAAAAGGTCGCACGACAGGAAAATTGTTTTGGGTTGGAAACGGCGGATGGTCCCGCTGGGTATTTCCCCAGTAACCTCGTCTGACGAGCGCTGACCTTAACGCCAAATTAACCACATTGCTTCATTTGGAATTCTTAAACTGACGCCGAGAAAACGGAAGGTCGCAGAAGCGAAATGTCACTTGTTATGCTAGATGGCGGTTTGACCCACCTTTTGCAATTGAAGCGTGCACACAAGCGTGCGCTGCAACTGTTTGCGGATTCCGTTTTGCTGACCTTGAGTTACGTGGGCGCAACGCTTTTCAGTGGCACGGAATTCCAAGTGCTCGGAATGGCGGATTTTTGGCTGGCGCCGCTCGTCTTTGTGCCTGTCAGCCTGCTAATCTTTGTTCGGCTGGGATTCTATCGCGCAGTTGTGCGTTACATGTCGATGCAGTTGCTGATGACGATCCTGGCTGGCGTAATCGCCTCGACTTTAGTGGTGTTCGCGTCGGTGAGCTTGATGCAGGTGCCTGTGACGTGGAGCGTGGCCGCGATTTATGCGCTGATTTCCATGTGCGTGCTGGGCGGCCTGCGCATGGGCTTGCGCGAACTTTTGCAACGTCACGGATCCGAATCTTGCACCCCGATCGTGATTTACGGCGCTGGTAGATCCGGGCGTCAACTGCTCAGCTCACTGCGCGAGTCGTCGGAGTTCATCCCGGTTGCCTTTGTAGATGACGCAGCCGAACTTCGCGATTCAGAGGTCGGCGGCATTCACATCCATGATCCGGCGCGCCTCGCCAAGCTGATTCAGATACATGGGGTCAAAGTGGTTTTGCTTGCCGTCCCCAGCGCCTCCCGCGCCGAAAGGCGCGCGATTGTCGAGCGGCTGGAGACGCTGCCGGTTCGGGTGCAGACCATACCGGGGATGTCGGACATCGTGACGGGAAAATCGCGCGTGAACGATTTGCATGATGTTGCCATTGAGGATCTGCTGGGCCGTGACCCAATACCAGGGCTGGATTCACTCATGAAGGGTAATATTCAGGGCAAGGTGGTGATGGTCACCGGCGCCGGTGGGTCAATTGGAAGCGAATTGTGCCGCCAGATCATTCTGAACGAGCCTCATACGCTGGTGCTGTGGGAGCTGTCCGAGCTGGGGCTTTATACATTAAACAACGAGCTGACCGAGATGATCGAGGCGCAGGGCCTTAACATCCGGTTGGTGCCCCTGATGGGATCCGTGCAAAACCCGGGCCGCATTCTAGCGGCTCTTCAGCGGTTTGCGGTGCAGACTATTTATCACGCGGCCGCGTATAAACACGTGCCTTTGGTCGAACAAAATGTTGTCGAAGGCCTGCGGAATAACGTTTTTGGCACCCAAGTCGTCGCAGATGCGGCCACTATTGCCGGGGTCGAGTCGGTGATCCTTGTGTCCTCGGACAAGGCCGTACGCCCAACCAATATTATGGGGGCCTCCAAACGTTTGGCCGAACTGGTTTGCCAAGCCGCTGCGCTGCGCCAATCTGGAACAGTGTTTTCGATAGTGCGTTTTGGCAATGTTCTCGGCTCGTCCGGATCGGTCATTCCCCGTTTCCGCGAACAGGTGGAGCGCGGCGGCCCGATCACGGTGACGGATCCGCGCATAACCCGCTATTTCATGACCATTCCAGAGGCAGCTCAGCTGGTCATTCAGGCTGGCGCACTGGCAACGGGGGGCGATGTTTTTCTTCTGGATATGGGAGAGCCGATAAAGATCGTTGATCTGGCCGACCGGATTGCCCGGCTTAGCGGTCTGACGCCCTACCGCGTGCCTCAGGGTAACGAATGGCGCGATGCCCGCAGTGCGCAGGACAAGCACCGAGGCGATATCGCGATTTGCTTTACCGGATTGCGCTCTGGTGAGAAGTTGTTCGAAGAGCTTCTCATCGGCGCACATGCCGAGCCTACGCTGCATCCGCGCATCATGACGGCAAATGAGATCCACATTGCGCCCGACAGGCTGGATATCCTGCTGGAGCAGATATTGGACGCGTGTCAGGCACAAGATATCACCGAACTGCGCCGTATCATCACCGCCGCGCCTGTGGGATATCGTCCGTCCGGTCCCGCCGCCGATTTGCTGGGCGCAGAAAGAATGCCGCCGCCGCGCTTGGCGCGCACTGCTGCCGAATGATGCGTATCGGGCGGGCAGGGTAGTAAAACCACGTGTTGCCTCTGCGCCGCAGCGCCGCAGGCAAGTGGGCAGTGCAGCGTTGCCCAATGCCCGCAACTGTGTCAGAATCAAATACGAAAATCCAGAACGCACGAGTTTTCCATGACCGATTACGCCGCCCGCCGAACGATGATGGTGGACACGCAGGTCCGCCCTGCTGATGTGACTAAATTCCCGATCATTGATGCCATGCTGAGCGTCCCGCGCGAAGCATTCGTCCCCCGCGCCCTGCGCGAAGCGGCGTATGTTGGCGAGAACGTAGATCTTGGCGGAGGGCGCGTGATCCTTGAGCCGCGCACATTGGCCAAAATGCTGGATGCCTTGGACATTCGCGGTGATGAGCTGGTTCTCGATATTGGTAGCGCAATGGGCTATTCGGCTGCCGTAATGGCCCGCATGGCCGAAGCGGTCGTTGCCGTCGAAGAGGACGAGGCGCTGGTCGCCGAGGCGCAGTCGCTGCTGCTGGAAAATGGCGCCGACAACGTGATTGTTCACAAGGGTGCGCTGGCGGATGGCGCGGCCGAGCATGGGCCCTATGACGTGATCGCAATTCAGGGCGCCATCGAACAGGTGCCTGACGATCTCATTGATCAGATCAAGGATGGCGGGCGCATTGCCTGCCTGTTCATGGACGGCGCGCTGGGCGCGGTGCGGATCGGATACAAGGCTGGCGGGCTGATGACGTGGCGCTTTGCGTTCAATGCGGGCGCGCCGGTTTTGCCAGGGTTCGAAAAACAAGCAGCATTCGCACTGTAACTATAAGGCGAACCCCTCGAGAAGGATGGCACGATGATCAATTCCAAGCACCCTATGCCGCAGCGTCCGGCCCGGACGTTCGGAGCAGGTCTGCGCCGAGCGGTTATCGCCGGTGCACTGGCGCTGGCCAGTCCGGTCGCTGCCGCCGATACGCTGGCCGATGCGCTGGCGGGGGCCTACAATACCAGCGGGCTGCTGGAGCAGAACCGCGCCCTGCTGCGCGCCGCAGATGAGGACGTGGCCGGAACGATTGCCCGTTTGCGCCCGATCATCGGCTGGAGCACGGACATCACGCGCAATTACTCCAACAGATCGGGTTTGCCCGCGGGGGCCGGAGGGTCAAGCGGCTCGACGAACCTGAACGCCGGCATCACTGCCGAATGGCTTATCTATGATTTTGGGCGCACGCGGCTGAGCGCCGATGCCGCCAAAGAAATCGTTCTGTCCACCCGTCAGGGCCTTGTCAGTATTGAGCAGCAGGTTCTCTTGCGGGCGGTGCAGGCTTATATGAACGTGCAGCGCAACACGCGCTTTGTGTCACTCCGCCAAAGCAACGTGCGCGTGATCAGCGAATCCCTGCGCGCCGCCCGCGACCGTTTCGAAGTGGGCGAAGTGACGCGCACCGATGTCGCTCAGGCCGAAGCGCGCCTGTCACTGTCGCGCAGCAATCTTGCGCAGGCCGTTGGCGATCTGGAACGCGCTAAAGAGGAATATCTTGCCGTTGTCGGCAATATGCCGGGCAACCTGAACCAGCCGCGCAGCGTCCCGACATTGACCCGGACGGAAGAGACCGCAAAGCAGGTCGCATTGCGCAACCACCCGGACATGCTGCGTGCACAGCATGACGTGGCCGCAGCCAGGCTGAATGTGCTGGTTGCCGAAGGCGCGATGAAGCCGCGTGTGACGCTGAACGCAGCTGTTGGCGTGAACGAACGGCTGAACGGCAGCACATCCGGCGAAACCGGCAGTTTCGGCGTTCAGATCGGCGGCCCGATCTATCAGGGCGGTGCGCTTGCCTCGGTCAAGCGGCGCGCCTTTGCGCTAGCCGACGCGCAACTGGGCGTTCTGCATCAGACTCAGGATCGAATCCGCCAGAATGTCGGCAATGCCTATGCGATTCTTCAGGCCGCCCGCGCTTCGGCTGCCGCCACCGCCGAGGCAGTGCGCGCCGGCCGTGTCGCCTTTGACGGCGTCAACGAGGAAGCGACGCTGGGCGCGCGCACCACGCTGGACGTGCTGAACGCCGAACAGGAATACCTGGACGCGCAGGCCAACCAGATCTCTGCGCAGGCCGATGTCATCATAGCCTCTTACGCCGTGTTGGAATCTATGGGCGAGCTGACAGTGCGCGACCTCAACCTTGCCGTGCAGACCTATGATCCATCTGCGTATTACAATCTGGTCAAGGACGCGCCTGCCGCGCTCAGTGAGCGGGGCAAAACACTGGACCGGGTACTGCGCAAGATCGGAAAACAGTAAAACTGCGCCTATCTGTTGTGCGGATGCGCCGCTGCGAGTAGACTGTGGGTCGAGGCAAGAGTGGTATAAACAATGTCCGATCCCGTGACCAATGTGGAAATCGAGGATGTCCTGTCGTCGATCCGGCGGCTGGTATCCAGCGACGAAAGACCTAAATCCGTATCGTCAGTGCAGCCAGCCCCAGAGCCAGCCCCTGCGCCTGCCGAGCCGGAGCGTCTGGTGTTGACTCCGTCCTTGCGGGTCGATGATGCGGTGCTCGATCTTTCAGGGCATGCACTTGCGGTCGAAACGGACGACGAAGAGACCGCTGATGTTGCCGACATATCGTCGGACGCAGTTGCCGCTCTGGACGGCGATCCTGATGTCGGCGAGAATTCGGGTACCACGGCAGAGCAGGCCGCAATCCCAGCGCAAACTCGTGAGGTGGACGAGGCTACCAACGGCCAGCCAGTGCGTGATCCCAAGGCCGAACTAAAGGCTCGTGTTGCCGAACTGGAAGAGGTTGTTTCCAGACAAGGCGATCAATGGGACCCTGATGGTGCCTCGCCTGATGCGAATTCCGGAAGTCCGGTCGCCTCTCTTCCGTGGGAGGACTATGTGTCTGGCGCGGAGGAGGAAAAACCTCAGGATGCTTCCACCAAAACCGCCGATCCTGCCCCCGAATTTCAGCACCGCGCCCCGGAAAGCAAACCTGACACGTCATCGGACGCCGACACCGGCGACAGCCGTAACGATTTCGCGGCAGACGGTATTTCAGAGCCAAGTGCGTCACCGGGCGATAGCGCGCGAGATTTCGTGGCCGCTAGTGATGAATTCCTTGACGAAGACGCTCTGCGCGATCTGGTCGCGGACATCGTGCGCCAGGAGTTACAGGGCGCGCTGGGCGAACGTATTACGCGCAACGTGCGCAAGTTGGTACGTCGTGAGATCCACCGCGCGCTGACCAGTCAGGAATTGCAATAATCGGTCGGTCTTGCGCCCGGCGGTACGTCTGCTGATGGTCTGCTCAACACTAAAAGCTCCAGAGTTACGGCGCCCTATATTCATATATAATGCGTATGATCAGGATCGTTGAGTTCCAGAACCGATAGCGTCTTTTAGTACGGCTTTTAAGGTGCATTGCCTCCGTACTGTCTTCAAAGCAGCCGGGCAATCTGGGTTCAGATCAATCCAACATTTCGAACCGCCTCAAATGCGTTCGGTCGTTTGGACATTCACAAAAACACAAAGCCCCGCCTAAAGCGGGGCTTGGGTCAGGCGTGCCGGACGTCTTGACGTCAGGCAGCTTCGGCCTGTGCTGCTGCGTGCCGACGCTCGCTTTCCTCGCGCGACAGCGCGACGGAGGTGCGAACCCCTTTGGATACAAAATCCATCAGCCCGGAAACGACCCGTTCGTTTGGGTCAATACCCGCGCAGGACAGAACCTCGCGACCATCGCGCGAGCGCGCCCAACGGGCGATCTGATCGGGGCCGTTGCCATATTTCTTGTCGTCGGAAATGGCATCATCGAGAGCGGCCAGCACTACGGCCGCAAACAGTTTACGCGCGCGGTTACCTTGCTCATTGTTGAAAGCGGCACCGTCAACGAAATCCTTCATGACTCGTCCTTAATTTTATTGCTCTTGTGTTTTTGGCTTAGCGTTGTGTATGGCGGAGTTTTTGTGATTCGGATAGAGCAGAGATGCATACCTTCTATGCAAATTGTGCATAGCTGCTGCGACTGCAACACGACATGCGTTGGCTTGCCCCCTTCTGCATCCCCATATATAGTGTGCGCCTAAATAGCTTCAACCTTTCGTCAGGATTTTGACACAATGCCCAAGATCAACGGAAACGAGATCCGCCCCGGAAACGTTCTGGAACATAACGGCGGTCTATGGTCGGCCGTGAAGGTCGATCACGTCAAACCCGGCAAGGGTGGCGCCTTCGCTCAGGTTGAGATGCGCAACCTGCGCAACGGATCGAAATTGAACGAGCGGTTCCGCTCGGCCGACAAGGTCGAGCGTGTGCGTCTGGATCAAAAGGACCAGCAGTTCCTATATGAAGTCGACGGGATGTTGGTCTTTATGGACAGTGAAACCTACGAACAGATTGAGCTGCCGGCCGAGCTTCTGGGCGAGCGCCGCCCGTTTTTGCAGGATGGCATGACGATCCATATCGAATATCACGAATCGGAGGCGCTGAACGCGACGTTGCCGCAGAAGGTCACTTGCGTTGTGGTCGAAACCGAGCCGGTGGTGAAGGGCCAGACAGCCGCAAACAGCTTTAAACCTGCGATTCTGGATAATGGCGTCAAGGTGATGGTGCCGCCATTCGTCGGGCAGGATGAGGCGATTATCGTCAACACCGAGACGATGGAGTATTCCGAGCGGGCATGAGATTGCGACCTGCGGGTGCAGTTGTTCAAGTAAATGAATGCGAAAGCGCCGTGTGGTATCAAAGCCGCGCGGCGCTTTGCTGTCAGCGCCAGAGGGCGGCGCGCGATGCGAAGATGCCCTGAAGTTTCGACACTGCGCGGTTAGCCCGGCCGGGGCGGGGCAGGCTATCGCAGGCAAGCCGATCAAGAATGATTTCCACCGGACACGGCAGGCCAGTCACAGGATCATGGTAGCGCGGATAATCGACAAGGGTGGCATGGACCAGACCGGCAAGTGTGGGCCGCGCGCTGCGCCGGGCAGGCGTGCGTCCCAGATCGGTCGTCAGGCCCCACCCGGCATAAAACGGCGCGCCGGTTGCAGTGACGGGCAGGCCGCGCATCAACGCCTCGAACCCCAGAAGCGATGTCATGGTCCACACCTGATCCACCTCGCGCAACAACTGTGCCGGATCTGACCGGGGCAGGACGAGGTCGGCCAGTTCTTCGGTATCAGTGGGATCGATGGTGCCTGGGCGCAGGCCTGCTTCGACATCAGGATGCGGTTTGTAAAGGATCACGGCACCGGGGTTGGCGGCGCGGGCTGCCCGCAGAAGCGCCAGGTTGGTGCAAATGTCGCCTGCGCCGGTGCGGATGGATGCGTCATCCTCGACCTGTCCGGGCACGAGGATGCGGTGGCCTTCTGGCAGGGCAGGGGTCGTGCCACCGAGGTTGTATTTAGTTGCACCCTGCGCGCAGATCGCCGCGATCAAGGTCTCGGCGCGGCGTGTTTGATCGGGTCGCATATGCGCGCGTCGGATGATCCAGTTTTCCAGATCGCTGGGCTGCGAAGGGTCGTAGTAAATGCCGCTCGTGTCACAGACCAAGCTGAGAGGCGGGACCAAGTTTGCTCCCAGCCCGCGAGAGCGCAAGAACCCATCTTCGACTTTAACGGCGCCGGCCGGTGCCGCGTCTGCTTTGTTCGCCCAGACCATGTTCCGGTGATTGCTGCCCTCGGTTGAGCGAAAGGTGACAGGCCGGTAGCGTCCAAAGATTTTTTGAAGTGGCCCGCGTTTCCACAGGCGCATCCCATGGGCGCACCAGCCGCGCCGGTCCTCGCGCCATCCGCGCGCCTCGGCCTCCAGCGTGTCAATGACCTGCTCGATCTGGCAAAGCCTGCAGTGGAACGGATCATACCATTTAGGATAAAGGATCATGGCCGCCGCAAAGATCTGCGCCCGGCTGAGCGGGCGGCCCCGGCGCGGCAGCCCCAAAGGGTGGCGGTCATCCGTCAGCCCCCATCCGGCATAGAACGGGCGGCCGAAAACGCGCGGGCGATGCCCCGCAAAAATCGCCTCGAACCCCAGTTGGCTGGACACGGTATAGACTGCAATTGCACCCTCCAGCAGGCGCCATGGGCAAACCGGATCGTCCAGAAGTGTGATCTTCCCGCCCGCATTGGCGTCGCTGAAGTACCCGTTGCGATGGCCCTGTACGGTTTCAGGGTGCGTTTTGATGACGATGCGCGCGCCCGGGTTATCCTCCTGCGCATAATACAGCATCTCGCGAAAGGTGTTGGCATCAGCCCCGCCAAGCTGCACGGCCGCGTCGCCATGGGTCTGGTCGATCACCAGCACGTAACCGGGATCGGGGCATTGCAGATCCGGATCATGCGCGTTGTACTTGCTCAGATGCGCGTCCTGAAGCCGCGTGATGGCGTTGCGGGCGCGGTTCATCAGCGCGGTGTCATCCAGCGGATGGGTGGCCAGAAGTTGCTCCAGATCCGATGATGTGGAGGCATCGAAATGAACGCCTAAATGGTCGATCAGCAGGCCCAGTGGTGGGCTGCCGGTGCGGCCGGGATGGACCGAGCGCAGCCAGGCATCTTCTAGCCGGACCAGGCCAGCGCCGGTGCGCGTCGCAATCGCCTCGCCGCGGCGGGCGTAGGGGCTGTGGCCCCAGACCGCCACCAGATCATCGGCGCGGGGCCAGCCCAGCCGCATGTCGTAGCCAGCCAGCGCCATGATCCGGCGCAAGCGGCGCTGGCGCAGAAAACCGCCATTGAAATAGAAAACCCGCCGCCGCCGTTCGGCGCCGACGGGATCATGGCCGATAGCGGCGTGCATTAGCCGCCGAAGGCCGTGCTGGCGGAATCTACATTTGCGACCACGCCAAGCGAGCCAGTGAGCGCGCCGATTACCTTGCTCCACTGAGCGAACGGGGCCTCGGTGACATAGAGTGTGTCCTGATCGCGAACAGAGAAATCGCGCGCCATGAACATGCCGTTGGGTTTGGTCAGGTCGAGGACATATACCATCCGCTGATCACCGACGAGGTCATTTCGGTCCAGGACCTGATTGGCGATTTCCGCAGGCTCGTTGCGCAGAACGAAAACGCCGGTTGGATCGGCGGACGCGGCCTGAAGGCCACCCACTGTGGCAATCGCCTCGATTGCGGACAGGGTCTGCGTCTCGAATGTCACACGCGATTGCGCGCCGGTGGCGCCCAGCGCAGTAAAGGCGCGCGTGTCCTGCTCGACCAGAATACGGTCGCCGCCGCGCAGGGCGATGTCAAATTCGGGATACTTGAATAGGTCCTGAAACCAGACCTTGCTCCGCTCAGCCCCGCGCAGGACAGTGATCTGTGCCACCTCGGCGGGAATGATAATGCCGCCAGCCGCCGACAGCATGGCCGACAGGGTGCGGGTCGGGCGCTCGATCGGATAGACGCCTTGCGCGCCGACAGAGCCAACCAGCGAAACGGTGGCGCCATCCCCGGCAAGGCGGCGCACCTGCACTTGCGGGTCTGGCGTCTGTTCTTCCAGCTTGGACGTGATGATGCGTCGGATCGCCTCCGGCGTGTTGCCCGCCGCGCGGATGCGGCCCGCATAGGGCACGAAGATAAACCCGCTGCCGTCGACCTGGACTTCTTCCAATACGGTCTGGTTTGTGGCTTCGCCCGCCAGCAGACCGTCATCGACGTTCTCCCAGATCGTCAAGCCCAGTGTATCACCCGCGCTGATCGTGTCAGAGCCAAGTGTGCCAGCATTGCGGAATGCGTCACTGAAACCAAGCGCGGGCTGCACGGATGTCGCACGTGTCACGCGGTCATTGACAGCCACGACAAACGCGTCACCGGATTGCTGCACGGATCCAGAGTAAATTTGACGTTTATTGGGGCCAACTTGCGGCAGAATACCGCACGACGCCATTATCGTTGCAATGGCCGCAAGAGCAACGTTCCGCGCCCAACGGCTTGACTGGATGTTCACTGCTCGGTCTCCTCGACCTGATTTTCTGCCTCGATCGTCTTTGTATCACCGTCTGCGCGGCGTATATCGAGCGTTACGCTATCTGAATTCGAAAGGAAAATAAAGCGCTACGGGCTGTATGCGTCATGTGACCAGCCTTAACTGTTGCCGCGGTGCCGCGCTACCCGAATGCAACGCATCATAGGGATCGTCAATGCTAAGCATCATGTCGACGGTCTGGCGCAGCAATTGGCGCCGTCCGCGCGCGGAATAGAAGCCGCCAGCGATCTGGCTGGTTTCCAGAAGATATCGGCGATAATCTGTATAGGCGCGCCTGTCTGGCCGCTCGGCCCCGGCAAAGAAGTCGGCCAGCGGTTTGGTCGAGACGAATTCAGGTTTGGCATAAACCGCCGCTCCGAATGTCTTGAGCGGAATTCCGCGCCAAAGCACCTGCTGCGCAGCGGTGGAATTCACCGTCACTGCGCTGCGCGCTTCGTCCAGAAGCTGTGCCAGCTTGCCACCTCGCAGATAGTGGACGCGGTCCGCCACGCCATGGATACGCGCCAGTCGGCGCAATTCGCGCCGCACCGGCGCGCGGCCATCCTCCAGCGGATGCGCCTTGATCACAAGGTGGTGGTGTAGCGGCGCGCCGCTGGCAAAGCCCTGGATCACGGTCGCGAGGAACTCGGCCATTGTGCCAAAAGGCGAATGCATCTGAAAGCTGCTGTCGTGCTCCAATTGCAAGAGCGCCAGATGGTACGGAAAACCGCCATGCCGAATGCGCCAGGTTGCAATCCGGCGGTCGATGGCCTGCGCGGGCATAAGCAGAAGACGTTGAAGATACAGCGCAAACTCTTTGCGTACCGTTATTGAGC
>RCMY010003825.1_pt1 | contig 13194 bp, 10 predicted proteins | sample 2041341 | NCBI WGS metagenome assembly RCMY01 (sample SAMN09708234, study PRJNA481090) | Marine sediment metagenome, whole genome shotgun sequencing project. | reverse complement strand
GTTCGAGACCTTCTCCTACGGTCCTTCGAAGGCAGCGGTTCACTCGCTCACCAAGCTGCTCGCCTCGCACCTCGTGAAGCGCAACATCATCGTGAACGCCATTGCTCCCGGACCGTTCCCCACCTGGATGCTCAGCACCGGTGTCGGTGGAGGCGGCGACGTCGACAACACCGACTGGGATGCTGTCTCGCGAGGCAACCCCCGAGGCCGTGTGGGAACCCCACAAGACATCGCCGGACTCGCCATCTTCCTGAGTTCGCGTGCCGGTGCCTTCACCGTCGGCGAAGTGATCAGCTGCGACGGCGGCATTCTCGTCAACTGAGCGACGGCTCGGCGAACGGCCGGTCATCCAGCATCAGGTCGGAGTCAGCGGGTCGCGCATCTCGAGCGTCGCCTGGTTCCAGACCTTGATGAATCGCTGGATGGCCGTGGCCGTCGTCAAGACGAGCATCAACCAGAGCACCGGTTCCAGGAGCGGCGGAATGGCCAGACCGATGCCGAGCGCGATCAGTCGCTCGGCCCGTTCCATGATGCCGCCCTTGGCGTCGAAGCCGAGCGACTCGGCTTTGGCTCGTTGATACGAGACCAGCCATGAAACACCCATGATGGCCACGCCCAACATGCCGAGATGGCCTCCGTCTCGTTGGAGGTACCAGATGACGCCGCCGAGCAGGAGCGAGTCGGTCACACGGTCGGCGGTCGAGTCGAAGAAGGCCCCTCGGCGCGAGGGAGGGCCCGCGGCCTTGGCCACCGGACCGTCGAACAGGTCGGGGAGCGCAGCGACGATGAGCAGCACGAAGCCCAGTTGCAGCCTGCCGGAGCCGACGACGACTGCAGCTGCGGCTGCGGTCACGACCCCGATGACCGTCAAGAGGTTCGCCGTCACACCGAGACCGTGGAGGCGAGCACCCAGAGGGTCGACCACCCGTTCGACGGGTGTACGCCAATAGCCATCGAACACTGTGCAGCTCCCTCGCGGTGAATGTGCGGAGCACTGATGTTCGCACGCTGACGCCGCGAATTCGGTGACGGCAGTCGAAACAGTTGCCCGGCAATCGCCGAGTGACCGGGTCGTTCAGGGCTCGAAGACGAAACTGATGAGCGAATCCGCTCCGACCTGGGTCACCGGATCGTCGAAGCGCAAGTGGCGAAGCGCAGTCTCGGGGCGCATCCCGGCCGCCAGCAGCCGATGGAGCTCGGGCATGATCTTGTGGACCTCGGACTCGCCGAGATCGAGCGGTGAGAAGATCACCGACTTCACACCGCTTGCGAGAAGAATCCACGCAAGCCTGGGGGACCGAGTCCGAGCGTGGCTCTCGAGGTCGCAGGCACCGAGGACCACGACATCGGCCATGGTGCGGCTGCCGCGATCGTCGAGTTCGCGGGGTCGGTCCTTGTCGTAGAGGGAGGCTCGGGGACGGAGGGGATCGATCAGTTGCAGGGCCGCAAGGTGGACGACGTCACGCCCTGCGCAGCGAAACACGAGCCGGGCGCCCGTGATCGAAGGATCGTCGACGGTCTGGCTCTCGGAGTAGTGCTGGGCGATCGCATCGGCCTCGACCTGGCTGTCGAATCCGTGGTCGGGACCGGTGATGATCAGCGCCCGTTTCGGTTTCGGTCGCGGTGGCGCCGACGCCGATCGATGTCCGACACCGATCTCGAGCGACTTGAGCGACGGAAGCAGGCGCCAGGGAATCGTCTGAACCACGGCGTTCGGCATGACGGTGAGCAAGGTCTCTGTCGGCCATGAACAATCGTCGAGCAGGAGTGCGTCCAGCCGATCGGCGGCGACGTTCACCTGCTCGATTCCCGACGATGCGTCGAGTCTCAGCGCCGCAGCCGCGAGGCGCAGCGTTCGAATGGCGGCGTAGACGTCGGCCGCCGGCCCTCGATCGCTGAATCTGCTGATGCCGTCGATGACATCGAGTCTGAACACCCGATCGTCCAGTTCTGCGAATGCGATCACGTTGTCGGGGACGCCGATCTCGTTCCACCGAGGCGGTGGCGAGCTCGGGAGCTCGGTCTGCAATCGCCAATCGAGCCGGAGGATCACCTGCTTGATGTCGTTGAGCTCGACCTGCTCTACGCCGGCGTCGGGCACACCGTCGGTGCTCGATCGATCGACCAGGTCGAGCAGGCGAGTTCGGAGTTTTTCGACGTCGTCGTCGATGCTTGCGTCGGTCATCAACAGTTGGAGTGTGTGGTAGAAGATCCGAAACATGTCGTCAAGGCGGCCGACCGCTCCGAACTCACCTCCGAGGGTGGAGAGATCGGCGAGGTTGTGGATCGCCAACCGGCGCGCTCCGAATGACTCGAACCGACGCGTGTGCTCGGCGAGGGCGGTGAGGAGCGCATCGATGGCGACATCGGCTTGTTCGTCGACACCGGTTTTCAACGCCGCAGTGACGCCGGCCCGAAGATCTCGAATCCGGAGAACCCGAACCGGGTGGTCGTCTGCCTTCGCCTGCCCGTGGGACTCGAGGTCGTCCATCGAGGTGGACAGCCCCAACTCGTGCAGGAGCTGATGAAATCGACGGTGAATCGATGCGACGAGTCCTGGCCATCGCTCCAGGATCGTCATGGCCTCGCGATGACAGCGGTGCATGGTCTGTACTTGGCCCCGACGAGCCATGACGTGGCTCAGTGCATCGATGAGCAGCGCAGCGGAACGACTGGTTCGATCTGTCGTGAGCAGCGACGCTCTGATGATGACCTCCGCCTCGTCGAGATGGTCGAACGAGACGGCGATGCGGGCATGCACGATGGCGACGAGGGCGGGATTGATCGGCGGCATGAGGCCACTGTCGGACATTGCGAGGAGGTCGAGGGTCTCCTGGGCCCGGTCCATGCGGCCCTTGAACACGTCGATGTAGAGCTCGACCGAGGAGAGGAGTGGCCAGAAATATGGTGAGGGCTCCGTCGGTCCCATCTCGTGGAGGACGATGTCGGCCAGATCGACGTCGCCGTTCCACAGCAGATGTCCGGCGTGGACGGAGGCGACCCAGCCCGACACCCAACTGTCTCGCGGCGCATCCGAGCCGGCGACGTTGAACCAGTGCTCGGCCTGGGCGAAGGAACCGTCCATGGAGTGCAGCAGGCCGATGAGGCAGGCGAGCGAAGCCTTCGTCAGATTCGTCGTCACCACTTCGTAGTGCGCTTGGAGAGCTGCGAGATCGGTTTCGACTGCGGTTTCCGAGATCTCGTCGATCCGCGTGAAATAGATCGCTGCCAGGTGTTCCTCGGCTGTCGGGGTGCGCCGCCGCGCCAGGTGATTCATGGAAGTCGATTCATGAGTGCCTCGATGCGGAGGCGGTCGCTCGCCCTCTGTCTAGCAGCTCGGTGTGGCTGGTCGGGATCATCTGATCGGCCACCATCACGGCGTTTCAGCGGGTTCGCCGGCCCCCGCCGAGGCTGTAGGCAAGGAAGGAATCCGCTGCGAGCCGAACGTCGGGATCGTCGAAGGCCAACTGTCGAAGGGCGGTGTCGGGAGGTTCGCCGGCGGCAAGGCGCCGATGGAGTTGGGGCATGATCTCGGCGACCGCGTGGTCGTCGAGATCGATCGGAGACGAGACCACCGTGCCGACGCCACACGCAAGGAGCACCCACGCGAGGCGGGCACCCCGTTCGCGTTGAGCGGTTTCGAGATCGCAGGTGCTGAGCACGACGACATCAGCCATCGGCCGACTGTGCTCGATCGGCTCGAATCTTTCGGACGATGTCGATGAGAGGTACTGGGCGCGAGGCTTGAGCGGGCCCAGGGGTCCATAGACGGTGAGGTGCACGACATCGAACGCAGCGCAGTGGGTGATGAGTTCGGCCACCGAGAGCGTGGGATCACGGACTTCGACGGATTGTGGATAGTGCACGCCGATGTCGGACGATTCGAATCGGTGGTGGGCATCGATGCCCTGCCCATCGATGACGAGTGCGTTGGAACGCTGCGGTTCGACCGAGACGGCGGGGCGAAGGCCGACCGTGAGGTCGAGTTGGCTCAGTGTCGGGAGGAGTCGCCACGGCAGCGAGTCGAGGCCGTCACTCGAGAACAACGAGAGTGCAGAACCTGCAATCCACTCACACCCAGAAAAGAGCAGACGGTCGAGGATGTCCACCGCGAGACGAAGGTGTTGTGTGTTCGCCGCTGGGTCGAGTGGAACCGCGGCGGCCGCCAGTCGAACGGCACGAGCGGCCGAGGCGATGTCTTCGGCTGCACCGACATCGACAAGATCGCCGACGCCGTCGCTGACCGTGAGGCGAAGGACCCGACCACGCGTCTCGCCGAACGCCAGCAGGGGGCCGTCGGGAAGCGGACGATCCTTCCAGCCGGTGATGGGCGGTGCCTCCGGCCGGTGTGCTCGCCAGTCGAGGAGGTGGATGCGCTGTTCGAGATCTGCGACGTGAACCGCCAGAACGGGATCAGGATCGTCGGTCTCGGCGAGCGCTGCGTCGAGGACCGCCGACAGTCGATCTCGGAGCCGCTCGGATGTCGGACCGTGTGACTGGTCGGTCTGGATGACCTCGACCAGATGTCCGATCAATCGGCACATGTCGTCGATCCGGCCGGCCAGCCCGAGTTCGGGCGCCAGCGACCGGAGGTCGATGAGCGTACGAAGCGAGATTTGTCGGGCCTCGAGGGTTTCGAAAGAACGGATCCGTTCCCCGACGATGGACAGGAGTTCGTCGATCGCCGCGTCAGCGGTGTCGTGGTCGCCGGATCGAAGGGCCTCGATCGCCCGATCGCGGATCCCTCGGACCGGGGAGATCCCGATCGCACGGTCGGTGTCTTTGGGCGGTCCGAAGGCGGTGAGCGCGTCTTGGGGTGGGCCGAGGCCCAATCCGTCCACGAGTGCATAGAAGGACCGATGAAACGATGCGGCCTCAGCGGGCCAGCGGCTCGAGATGTCCATCGCCTCGCCGTGGTATTCGGCCATTCGCGAGAGGTGGCCACGCCTCGCCATCACATAGCTCAGCAGCGTGATCAGCTGTGCGGTCGACCTGACGTCAGGGCGGGCACGCAGGAGGGCGGGCCAGACGACACACTCGGTCTCGTCCAGGTCGGTGGGGACGAGGTACATCGCACGCAGCACCGCAATGTCAGACCGCTGCAACGTCGGCATCGGGCCATCGACCACTGCGTCGAGTCGTTCGCCGACCACTCGGGCCAACTCGATCTCTTGTCGGTGATGGTGGATGTGGATCTCGGTGACGATGATCCGCTGCCAATCGAACGGACTTCGAACCCGACTCGCTTCCCGAATGAGTTCGCTCGCGAGGTCGAGGTCACCGTTCCAGAGGAGATTCCTGGCATGCGTACCGTCGATCCACGCATGTACCCAGGTGTCGGCCTCGGCATCTTCGGTCGCGACATGGAACCAGTGTTCGGACTCGGCGAAGCTTCCGACCATCGAGTGCAGCACCCCACACAGACAGGCAAGGGCAGCCCGTGCCTGTGAGGCGTCCATCGATTCGTACCGTGCGACGACGGCGGCGAGGTCGGTGACAGGACCGGTCTCGGCCAGCTCATCGATGCGCGTGAAGTAGATGAGTGCCTGGTGCTCGACGGGTGTCAGCCCGTAGTCGGCCGCAGTGTTGATCGGCATACCGCTTTCATGAATCCTGGTTTCGTACTGCTGATCGTTGGTCCGGTCAGCCGTCGATGGGAGTCAACCAGTGGTGGGTGTCGGGGGTCTTGCCGATCTGCACGTCGGTGAGGGCCTGTCGGAGCCGGAGCGTGTTCGGACCGGGCTGGCCCCCACTGATCGTGACCTTGCGATCGGCTGCGACGAGGGTGCCGACCGGTGCGATCACGGCGGCGGTACCCGAGAGGAAGATCTCGCCTTCCCAGCCGAACAGTTCGTCGAGGGAGATGGAGCGCTCCTCGACCTCGTAGCCGAGGTCGTGACCGATCTGGATCACCGACTTGCGGGTGACGCCATGCAGGAACGACGAGTCGAGATGGCGAGTGATCAGGCGGTCGTCGTCGACGAGGAAGAAGTTCGAGGCGCCGGTTTCGGTCGTGTCGCCACCCGTGGCGAACAGCACCTGGTCGATGCCGTACTTGGCCTTCGCCGCGAGCGTCGGGCCGAGCGCCATGACGTAATTTGCGCCGCTCTTCACCGTGCCGAACTGGGGCGTGGTGCGAGGTGTCTCGGTCTCGACGTAGATGCTGAGCGGCCGGACGCCACCGGCGAAATAGTCGCCGACCGGTGAGTTGATCACGTAGAAGATGCCGGTCGAGCTCGGTGCGGCGGCCGCACCGATGTTCTCCTGGGTTCCGATCAGCGTCGGGCGGATGTAGAGCGACCCCGGGGGCGCCGGTGTGGCGGAACCGTTCGCAGAGCAGGCGTCGATGATCATCTGGCGAACCATGTCGGGGTCGGGAACTCGCATCATCAGACGCTCGACCGACTGGGTGAATCGAGCCACGTGGTCGTCGAGCCGGAAGATGGCGAGGGAACCGTCGATCTGACGATGAGCCTTGAGACCTTCGAAGCATTCCGATGCGTAGTGCAAGACATGGGCGCCTGGATGCATCTGGAACGGTCGCAGAGGCTCCGCCGCACCGCCATACACGTACCCGTTGCCGTCATCGGTGGCAACAGTGAACGAGTCGCCGAAAAGCGAGCCGAAGGGGGCGGTGGCGGGATCGGTGTTCTGGGTCATCGTCGCGTGCATTCCGTTCGTTCGAGTCGCACAAGACTAGGCCGAATCTCGGTGGATGTCGGACGGTTGCGGTCGACCTATTCGATGGGAGCCATCCACCAACGGCTTCCGCCGCTCTCCTTCGCCAGGTACAACGCGGCATCGGCCTCCTGGAGCAGGCCGGTGAAGTCGTGGTCGATGTGATGGTGCACGATGCCGACACTCGCTCCGACCGAGATCGATCGCCCGGCGACGGAGTGGATCGTGCCGATGTCGGCGATGAGTCGGTCGGCGATCTGCTGCAGATCGCCAGATGTCACAGGGGGTGCACAGACCACCACGAACTCGTCGCCACCGATACGAGCCACGATGTCGTCTTCTCTGACGGTCGACGTCATGATCTTTGCGATGCGACGGAGGAGTTGATCGCCGATGTCGTGGCCGTGTTGGTCGTTGACGGGCTTGAAGCCGTCGATGTCCACGAAGAGCACGGCCGAACCCTCCAGTTTGCCGTTGGCGACCTCGTCGTAGAGGAACCCTCGGTTGTAGAGACCGGTGAGGGCATCGTGGTAGGCGAGGTGTTCGAGCTGGAGGCGCTGCGTCTCTTGTGTGAACGCGATCTGAAGGACGGCGGTCGCCTGGAGCAGGTGGTAGACCTGATTGGGGCTGGGCTCCCCAGTCCGAGGCCGCCAGCAGAGCATGAGCAGGTCCCGTTCGGGTGAGGCGACGTCGATCGACCAGACCGCCGGGAATCTCAGATCGAGCGATGTCTTGCTGAGCGGTGAAGCGAAGTCGGCCGTGAGATGGTTGCCGACCTCAGGCGTGCACAGCTGCTCCCACGCACGCCCGATCTCGCCGATGTCGGCATCGTCGAACGGGGTGTTCGAGCGTGCTTCGACCGTGCCGTCCGCGAGTCGCTCGAGCACGACGCCGGTACCGCACATCGGAAAGCCCGACATGGCGCTCGCCACCGATCGTGTTGCGGCGATCGCGTCGGCACCGGCTGCCACCCGAGTGATGGCCTCGGTGAATCGGTGCATGGTCGTCTCCTCGGTGAGGACGACGACATGGCCACCGATTCCCGGATGAGACAGCCTGTTCTCTGCCCAGACCTCGGTGTAGCGAACGTCGCCGGCATCGGCGACATAGCGAAGCCGGATCGGACCGAGGAGCTGATTGTCGAGATCGTTCCCGAAGTCCATCAGTTCGGTTGCGAATCCGAGATCGTCTGGGTGGACGAACTCCATGACATTGCGACCGACGACCGATTCGGTGTGGGAATCGACACCGATTTCTGATCGAGGGCGGAAGAGCCGTGCCCACCTGGTCGATGCATAGGTGATCGTGCCGACGTCGTCGAAGACGACCAGTGTCACGGGAAGCGCGTCGAGCAGTTCCGCTTCGTCGAGAGTGACAGGCCCGCTCGGACCCGGATCGGTTGATCCCATGGGGCAGGATCGGCAGTGGAAGGCCCGATGTGAGGCGGGACGGCGATCACTCGGGCCTGTTGCCGAGGGCGTCGGTCACAGGGCTGACCCGATCGATCGGGGCCGAACTGGCACACTGGTGGCTGTGACCGGCCCAATGATCGATCCTGACTCACCAGATCTCGAACTGGAAGAGCGCTCGGGCGCCGGCCCGATGCTCGCCACGTTGGTCGGCATCTTGTTGACCTTGATCGGCCTCGCCGTGATCTTCTACCGGCTCTTCCCACCGAACGACGACGCCGACGGGGCGACGACCACGTCGATCTCGGCCGCGGAATCCGACGATGCGGCCGTTGCGACCACGGCGACTTCAGCCCTCTCGTCGACCACACTCTCGTCGACCACACCGTCCTCGACCACACCGTCCTCGACGGAGCCATCCACGACTGTGGCCTCGACTGCTCCGGCATCGACTGCACCTTCGGCGACGGAGTCGGACCCGGGGGTCGATCCATCGATCGACGACGTGTCGGTGGAGGTTGGTCCGACGACCGCCGACGTCTCGTTCACCACTCCAACCTGTGTCAATGCCCGGTATGACTACACCGGCGCTTCAACCGGGCGACACGAGGGGGCGGGCTACCCCGACCCCTCGAGCTGTTGGACCGAGCATCTCGCCCTCCTCGGAGAGTGGACCGACCCGTTGGTGCCGGCGTCCGACTACGTGATCGAGATCACCGTGATCGACCAGCAGGGACGGACGGCGACCAGCGAGGTCTCGTTCACGACCGCAGGCTGAGCGCTCGTCGCCCTCGCCATCCGTTCGACTCGAGAGGAGGCTCGGCAAACGCGCCCGATCCCCGGCAGGGCCAGGGATCGGACTGGACTGTTTCGAATGGTGCTCGAGCCGTGTCGAGCAGCGTCGAGCTTGCGTCAGTTGCTGATCCGGCGAAGGTGCATGAGTCCGGCGGCCACCAGTGCGGCCATGACAAGACCGGCTGCGGCTGCGGCCAGTGCGGCGTAACCGGCAAGGGTGCCGACGGTCGACCATGCGTAGGTGTTGAGGAGGGTGCCTCGCAGCATCTCGCCCCGGAAGATCGACTCCCGAGTCTCGGCGATGGCGCCTGCCTCTTCTTCGAGTGCAGCGATGGTGTCGGCATCCGCACCGTCGGTGATCGCCGCCGACACAGCGGCCTCGGCGGCACGCTCGGGGACACCCATTTCGGCATAGGTCATGCCGTCGGCCATGCCGGCGACGTGGCCGCCGATGTAGCTGGCGTAGGCCTCGGCCTGTTCACCGTTGGTGAGCTGCTGGCCTGCGAACTCCACGAGGTCGTCTCGGCCCTGTCCACTCAGTGCGTCGGCGTCGGGGAAGGAGATGTTCTGGGCGCTGAGTTCGTCGCTGACGTAGTCGCCGGCGAAGGAGCTGCCCCAGTAGAGCAACCCGCTGGCGACGAGAAGGACGACGGTGAACAATGCGCCGACCCAGACGAGGATGCGGTCGAACGTCTTGCGGTCGATCTTCACGATCGGTGCGCCTGCTTGCGGGGTGTCGAGTCGGTCTTGCTTGACTGCGGTCATATCGGTCGTCAACTCCATATCGTCGATCAACGAACTTCGCTGGTCTGGCACCAAGAGTATGAATCTGAACGATCTCTCATCAGGGTCGAAGGTCCGAACTTTCGACGGGATGTCAGCTCTGCCGAGCTGCAGGACCTGGCCTAGGCTCCGCTCGTGTCCAGCCTGCCATCTGCCTTTGACCGTGAAACCGACATCAGCCCTGCTGCCGTCGCCGGAGGAGAGGGTGCCGCCTCGGGTGAGGCCTGGTTCGACACCGAGGTCTCCCAGCGTTGGAACATCGGTGAGAATCCGAACGGGGGCTACCTGGCCACCGCCCCGCTGCGGGCGATGGCCGCCGTCGCCGAGCAGCCCGATCCGCTCTCGGTCACCACGCACTATCTGCGGCCGGGGTCGGGTGGGGAGCCGGGGCACATCACGTCGACGCTGATTCGTCCGGGCCGTCGTGCAACCACGGTTCGAGCCGAACTCCACCAGCAAGGCAAGCAACGGCTCCAGATGATCGGCGCGTTCGGCGATCTTGCCTCGGGCGAGAATCTCCGGCCGACCGGAGCGGCAGCTGCCGAGCTCGCTGCCGAACCGGTCGCGATGCCCGATCCCGACGATTGTGTTGATCGGCGTTCGCTCGAGCAGGGAGTCGAGCTGCCGATTCTCGACCGACTCGACGTTCGTATCGATCCCCGGTGGGCGGTCGCCGGAGCGAGCAACCAGGCGGTCGTCGCCGGTTGGATCCGGTTCGCCGACGAGCGCCCGGTCGACACGATGGCGTTGATGCTGTTTGCCGATGCCTTTCCCCCGTCGGTGTTCAGCATGCTCGGCACGATCGGTTGGGTGCCGACGCTCGAGCTGACGGTTCACCTCCGCCGTCGGCCCGAACCCGGTTGGATTCGGGCACGGTTCGTCACCGAGGACCTGACCAACGGGATGCTCATCGAAAGCGGCGAGCTCTGGGATTCCTCAGGCCGACTCGTCGCCAAGTCGCGCCAGCTCGCACTCCTCCTCAGCTGACCCCCATCCCAGAAGTTTCGTCGCTGAGGCCCGCTGGTGGGCTCGAGCGACGGAAGTTCTCGGCACTTGGCCGAACCGCCGTCGCTGAAGCCCGTGAGCGGGCTGGAGTGACGGAACTTCTGGGGGTTTTTTTGTGTTTGGTGGCTACGGACTGACGACGGTCACGCCGGGCGTCAGCGACGAGATGATCTCGACAAGTGAACCCGACTGTTCACCGATCTCGACCTCGACCAGCTCGGTCTCGTCGACGGCAGTCTGGATCTCGACGACATACGAGCCCGAATCGAGCCGACGGATGGCACCCGCCGGTACGACGATCGCTCCGTCCTTGATGGTGACCGACCATGACGCGGTGACCGGGGCTTCGTCGGCCAGCACGGCATCTGGAGCGAGATCGAGTGGCTCGGCGGTCATCAGCCAGACGCCACTCTCGAACGGGCTCAGATCACTGACCACGATCTCGAACGTCGATCGGTCGGGGAGCTGAGCGGTGAGAACATCGCCGACCTCCAGGGTCGAGACGTCGGCGAGTGCCACCTCGAGGGTGACCGTCCGGTGGGATCTTCTGAGCTGGAGCATTCCCTCTGCTGGAACACTCTGACCGAGTACGGCCAGGTTGGCGCCGACGACCGTGTCAGGCGCGACGAACACGACCGAGCCGTGTTCGACCTTCCCGGTCTCGTCGATGCCGAGGTCTGCCTGCCACTGGGCAACCAAGGTCGCCGTGTACGAGGTGTAGGTGCCATCGACCGTGAGGGACCCGGTGGGGTCGTAGCCGAGATCGACGAGCGCCGTTTCGAGCTGCAACACATCGGGCCCGGTGTCGTCGATCTGCATGGTGCGCCACGCCGGTGTGTCGCCGAGCAAGGCGACGGTCGGCACTTCGTCGACTCGGTAGAGGACGTCGCCGCTCTCGACCTTCGTGCCTTCCTCGGCGATGGCCGTGACCGTGCCGTCGGTGGGGTGTGTCACCGTGCGCTGGTCTGCGTAGGCCAAGGTTCCTGCCGCATCGAACGACTGCGAGAGATCGCTCACGCTGACCTCGGCAGTGCTGCGCTCCGTCGGTTCGGTCTCGCTCTCGTCGGCGGTGGCATTGGTCGGGTCGAGGGCGACGAACGCGACGGCAGCGAGCAGTCCGACGAGTGCGAGTCCTGCTCCACGCCGGATGGCTGGGTGCTGGTTGGCGGCGTCTGAAGTCATGCTGCTCTCAGTGCTTCGGTCGGGGCCAGGCGAGATGCTCGCATGGCCGGGTAGAGACCGGCGATCCCGCCGATCACGAGGGCGGCGGCAAAGCCACCGCCGATCGCCAGACTCGGGACCACGACGTCCCAACCCTGTGACCGGGCGTACACCCAGGTGGCCACGATGCCCAGAAGCACGCCACCGAGTCCGCCGAGGGCCGAGAGCAGGAGTGCCTCGGTCAGGAACTGGCGTCGGATGTGGGCCCGGGTCGCTCCAAGCGCCCGGCGGAGCCCGATCTCGTTCCGACGTTCGATCACGGCAATCACCATCACGTTGGCGATGCCGACGCCGCCGACGACGAGGGACACGGCGCCGAGTCCGAGAAAGAGGTTGGTGAACGAATCCTCGATGGCGCTCTGGGTCTCGAGCAGATCGGACGGCCGAGACGCCTCGACCTCTTCGGGGTTCGCCGGATCGGCCGTTGCCGGCAGCACCGCCCGAACGTCGTCCACATAGGCCGGGTCGGTGCGGAGATAGATGATGCTCGGATTCAGTTCGACGTCGAACAACGATGCGGCGACCGGCTTGCCGATGAGCGCTGCTCGGTCGAGGTCGGCGGCCAGCGGGAACGGGTCGAGAACACCGACGACGGTGAACCACTCACCACCGATCTGTAGCTGGACGCCGTCGCCGACATCGACGATGCCGTGGCGTTCGGCGGCGACCGATCCCAAGACGACGTTCGGTGTGGAGGCGGTGGCCTCGTTCAACCACACGCCTTGAGACAGCGAACCGTTGAGGGTCTCGACCAGATCGAGATCGGCGGCGACGGTGGTGATGCCTCCCGTCTCGTTGTCGTTGACCAGATCGTTTCGCAGCACCATCTGTTCGAGCGTGATGACGTCGGCCGACTGCTCGACCGGACCGATGCGGTTGATCTTCGCCGCGGTCTCCTCGGGCAGGACACCGTCGCCCCCACCGAAGCCGCCACCGGGGGACACGGTCAACAGATTGGTTCCGAGGGCTTCGATCTTGTTCGTGAGATCGGCCTGGCTCGATTCGGACAAACCGAGCACGCCGACCATCGCCGCGATGCCGATCATGACTCCCAGGGCGGAGAGCGCCGTGCGAGCCTTGCGAGATCGCAGGCCACTACTGCCGACCGAGAGCACGTCGCCGGGGAGCATCCGGCTCGGAGGGAGTTTTGACGAGTCGGCATCGGACGAGGTCAGGGTGCCTTCATCCGGGGCGGTCATGCCATCACCATCGACGAGTCGTTTTCGACTCGTCCGTCTCGGAACGAGATCTGTCGGGGGAGCGAGGCCGCAACCTCCGGATCGTGGGTGATGACGACGATCGT